>Ga0163144_10008311_pt1 | contig 22477 bp, 25 predicted proteins | sample OliLak19BULKMAT1_FD_123175 | JGI IMG/M metagenome (GOLD analysis project Ga0163144, IMG submission 123175) | Freshwater microbial mat bacterial communities from Lake Vanda, McMurdo Dry Valleys, Antarctica - Oligotrophic Lake LV.19.BULKMAT1 | ecosystem: Environmental > Aquatic > Freshwater >...
CCGATGTTCGCGTACACCGGCGTGACGAGCCCGAGCCAAAGGCTCGACAGCCGCGGCGTCAGCAAGGGCACGGGGATGATCACACGGCTCAAGCCGCGTTGGCGCGCGTACTCGCGCATGATCGCCTCGTAGGAGACGCGGTCGCTGCCTCCGATTTCATAGACCACGCTCTCCCCTATTGGGCGATCAAGCACCGCGAGCAGATACGCGAGAAGGTCCTCGATCGCGATCGGCTGGGCCTGCACGCGCACCCACTTCGGGGTGATCATCGCCGGCAGCCGCTCAACGATGGCCCGGACCATCTCGAATGAAATGCTTCCCGAGCCGATGACGATCGAGGCACGAAACTCAATGACCTGCCCCCCCGACGCACGAAGCAAACGCCCCACCTCCTGCCGGCTGGCCAGGTGCGGGGAGAGCTTTTCCCCTTCGCCGAGGCCGCCCAAATACACGATTCGTTTTACTCCCGCCCGCTTGGCCGCCGCCGCGAAACCGCGCGCCGCCACGCGGTCCTCTTCCTCGAAATCGTTCGCCGAGCCCATCGAATGCACGAGGTAGTACGCCGTCTCCACGCCCGCAACCGCCGCGCCGAGCGATTCGGCTGAGAGCACATCCCCCTCCACCACCTCCGTCGAAGCCGCGGCCCGGGCCTTCACGACCTCCGGCCGCCGCGCGAGGCAGCGCACGCGCGCGCCACGTTCTTCAAGCCGCGCGAGCAGCCGACCCCCGACATAGCCCGTGGCACCCGTTAGGAGGATTAGCCCATTCACGGTCATGAGTTTAACAGACCCGAGGGGATAAGTCCCATTGTAAAGAGATGGCCCTCGGGAACACTTGACCAGGAGACACTGTGCCAGCGGCATTCCCCCAGGCCTTCCTTGGTCTTGACGACATGGGCTTCCCGATTAAAGACGCCCAGGTCGAGGGCCAGCATGAGCAGCACGAAGGCGATGAAGGCGGATCTCCTTACGCCGTCCGCCGCCGGATGGCGGCGACGGCCTGTATCTTGCGCGCGAGCGGACCGGCGATAGAGAATTTCGCGGCAAGCTCTTGAAGGAAGGCGTGCTCCTTGGAGGCCACGATGCCGTCGGCCTGCACCAATTCGGCCGCCCAGGCGTAGGCCGTCTCTCGAAGGCGAGGAGTCAGCGCTTTGCGGCAGTCCTCCATCAGAACCTTCTGGCCGACGAGACGCAGATCCGCCGCCCGGTCCGCGATGAACGCTTCGACCGAATGGATCTCCCGGAACAGCGGCTGAAGATAAGACATCATGCGCAGGCGCTCGATCTCACGCTTGTTCCAGCGGCCGTCGGCGGCGACCGCCATAACGGCCACGGCCATCACGCCCATGGCGGGCGTCAGATGCAGGACCGAGGTTTCGGGGTTCTGAGTTATCATCGCGGTTCTCCTTTGAGACGCGCCGCGCGAGCCCAAATAAAAAGACCTCGCGCTTACGCGCAAGGTCTTGATCGGCCCTTTCGGGACCCGCTGGACCGGCTCTTTCGAGCGTGCTGACGGCCCAGCAGCCGAGGATCTACTCCCCTTACTGTGTAGAGCGTAACATACATGACTATTCTTGTCAAGTATGACTCGCCGGCTACAATGCCGGGTAATCCGTGTAGCCGGCCGGCCCGGGCGAATAGTATGTCGCCGGATTGGGACTGCTCAGCGGCGCGCCGGCCTTGATGCGCGCGGGAAGGTCGGGATTGGCGAGGAAGCCGTTGCCGAACGCGACCGCGTCGAGCTTCCCCTCCGCGATCGCCTGGCCGGCTTCATCAGGCGTGTAGCCCATGTTGCCGACCAGCACGCCCTTGTACCTCGCGCGCACCGGCGTCATCACATCGCCCTTCTGCTGCTGGAAGAAGTCCGAGCGCATCATGTGGAGATAGGCCAGGTCGAAGTCGTTGAGGCGGCCGGCGAGCCAGGTCGTCAGACCGATCGGATCGCTGTCGATCATGCTGTTGTAGCTGTTGAGCGGCGAAAGGCGCAGCCCCACTCGGCCCTTGCCCCAGACGCTGATGACCGCCTCGAGCGACTCGAGCATCAGGCGCGCGCGATTTTCGATGGAGCCGCCGTACGGGCCTTTGCGCTTGTTGGAGCCGTCGCGCAGGAACTGATCGAGCAGGTAGCCGTTGGCTCCATGGAGCTCGACACCATCAAAGCCCGCGGCCTTGGCGTTCTCCGCCGCCTTTTTGAATCCGGCGATGATGCCGGGCAGCTCATCGTCGCGAAGCTCATGCGGCACCACATAGGGCTTCTTGCCCTCGGGCGTGTGCACCTCGTCGCCGATGATCGCAAGCGGGCTAGGGCCGACAGGCTGGATGCCGCCGTTGAGGCCGGGATGGCACGCCCGTCCGCCGTGCCAAATCTGCAGGAAGATGCGGCCGCCGACCTTGTGCACGGCGTCCGTCGTCAGCTTCCAGCCCGCGACCTGCGAGGCTGAATAAATCCCGGGCTCCATCCAGAACGCCGAGTTGCCCTCCATCGCCATCGTGGCCTCGGCGATGAGCAGCCCGCCGGTCGCTCTCTGCGAGTAATACTCGGCCATCAGCGCGTTGGGCACATGCTCGGCGCCGGCGCGGCAGCGCGTCAGTGGGGCCATGAAAATCCGGTTAGGAACGGTGAGGGCGCCGAGCTGAAGCGGGCTAAACAAGGTCGTCATGATTTCGATCTCCTTTGGGATGATGAGTTTACAAATCCGAGAGTGCTAACACGAGGCCATTACAAATATTTCCCCACGGCTCAGGCCGGGACCGACGTAACTTTGCCTCTGTCGTCGTTCCGCCATCGCCGCCCCGGATGCATCCTCCGAAGTTCACGATCCTGAGTTTAGACACGAAACAATAAATTCCCTGTAAAGATATGGCCCTCCGGAACACTCATTATTAGGATATGAAGAACAAGCCATGAACTTTACCGCACTGTCGATCAAGCAACCGATTTTCGTGACGAGCGCCGCCCTCCTGATGCTGGCCGCGGGCGGCCTGCTGTTCCTCGCGGGCCCGGTTCGGGCGCAGGCCCCGATGCGACCGGAGCGGCCGCCGTTTGAGGCGTCGTACCGCAGCGAGTACATCGGTTCCGGGCGCTTGCGCGAGGGCGGCCGCGACTCCGGGAGCGCGGCGGCGCTGCGGCAGGACTGGCGCGTCGACGCACGGCGTCCCCTGGGCATCGGACGCGTCACCTTCGGCGCATTCTACCGTCGCACCGACCTCGACATCGGCTCAAACGAGCTTGTCCCGGACACGCTGCAGCTGCTTCGCGCCTCGTTCGGCTACGAGATGAGCGCGCGGGGCTGGGGGATCGCCGCCCAGCTGGCGCCGAGCCTTGCAGGCGACCGCCACATAGACGCGCGCGGCGGGAGCCTTGCGGGCTTGCTGCTCGCGACGAGCCAGAGCAATCCGAGGCGTACATGGGTGGTCGGCGTGGCCGTCGATCCGCGCGGCGGCCTTCCGTTTATCCCCCTCTTCGGCGTGGTCCTTCGCCCGAACGACGATTGGACCTTCCGGCTGCAATTCCCGGAGCTCGCGGCCCTGCGCAAGACGGGGCCGCTCTTCGGCGCGAAATCCGAGGCGAAGGCCGGGCTCAAGTTCAGCGGCGGCGGCTACCGGACTTCGCCGTCTTTCGGAACCGCGCGCGGTCGCCCCGATCTCGACTCGCGCTGGGTGCGGGAGCAGACGCTCAGCGTCGAGGCGGGCGAGATCTTCCAGTGGGCTCACCTCCGCGCGGAAGTGTCCGCCGGCTGGGCCTTCTTGCGGCGCTACGAGTATCGGGATGTGGGCGTGCGCGTCACGGCCCGCGGAGCGCCGGTCGTCGGGCTGTCCCTCGGAGGGAGATTCTAATGAACATAAGGATTCCGTCTTTTTGCCTGCTCGCCACGCTCGCCGCCTGCACGGGCGCACCCAAGCGCCCGCCCCTCCCCTTGGCACAAAACGTGGACCTCAATCGTTTTATGGGGCCGTGGCGCGTGATCGCCCACATTCCGGCAGGAATCGAGGCGCAAGCCTACGACGCCGTCGAGAGCTACGCGCTCAACACGGATGGGACCATCGCGACGACCTACACTTTTCGAGACGGCGGTTTCGACGGCAAACCCCGGCGCTACACGCCCAAGGGCTTCGTCAAGAACCGAGACCAGGCCGCGGTTTGGGGTATGCAGTTTCTCTGGCCGCTCAAGGCCGAGTACCTGATCTCCTATCTCGACGCCGGGTACACGCAGACGATCATCGCCCGGAACAAACGCGATTATGTCTGGATCATGGCCCGCTCCGCGTCCATCCCGGAAGCCGATTACGCGCGGCTAACAGCGCTATTAAAGGACTGGGGCTACGATGTTTCGCTGCTACGCAAGGTGCCTCAGCCCGCTCCAAACTGACGCCGGGGGCCCGGAGGTGCGGAAGCGCTGGTCGAGGCGACCGCCTAAGCCGTCCAGCGCAGCAGTATTCGCAAAAACTTTTTCGCCGTCGGCGTCAAACGCGTGCGATTGTAAGCGTCTCCCAGTTTTCGCACGGCCTCGGCCTGCGTGGGGTACGGATGGATGGCGGAAGCCATGCGGCCGAGACCTGTCCCCGTGCTCATGGCGAGGCTAAGCTCGCCGATCAGCTCCCCTGCGTGAGAGGCGACGATCGTAGCGCCCAAGATCCGGTCGCTTCCTTCCTCGACCGATATGCGCACGAAGCCCGATTCTTCACCGTCCAAGATAGCCCGATCGACCTCGGCCAGCGGCTGCACGAAGGACCTGACTTTGAGTCCCCGGGCGATCGCGTCCTTCTCATAGAGGCCGATGTGCGCGACCTCGGGATCGGTATAAGTGCACCACGGTATGACGAGATCGCTGAAGCGCTTGCGGCCGAGAAACAGCGCGTTCTGGATGACGATTCTCGCCGCGAAGTCCGCGGCGTGCGTGAACTTCGGGCCCAAACACACGTCTCCGGCCGCGAAAATACGCTTGTTCGTGGTGCGTAGATGGTCGTCGACCTTCACACCTGTGCGCGCATCGAATTCGACGCCGACTCCTTCTAGGTTCATGCCGGCGACATTGGGAGAGCGCCCCGCCGCGACCAAGATGGCGTCGGCCAGAACCTCCCGGGATTGACCGTTGACTTCATAAACGACGCGCTTCGCTCCGCCCTCCGCTGAGACGCGTTGGATTTTTACGCTGTTGGAAATGTCGACGCCGTCGCGGCGCATCGAGGCGGCCACGAGCTCCGCGGCGTCGGCGTCCTCGCGCTCGATGATGTGCCGGGCCGATTGGAGGACGGTCACCTTCGAGCCGAAGCGCGCGAAGGCCTGAGCGAGCTCGCAGCCGATGGGTCCGCCGCCGATGACGACCAGGCGCGCGGGCAGCGCCGTTAAGTTGAAGACCGTCTCGTTCGTCAGATAGCCGGCTTCAGCGAGGCCCGGAATGTCCGGCGACGAGGCCCGCGCCCCCGTGGCGATCACGGCCTTAGCGAAGCGCAAGGTCTTCCCTGCGACCTCGACGCTGTCGGAGCCCGTGAACCGGCCTTGGCCGATGAACACGTCCACGCCCAGCTTCTTGAATCGCGCGGCTGAATCGTTGGCGCTGATCTCCGCGCGCAGCCGGCGCAATCGCTCCATCACGGCTGGGAAATCGACGATGACGCCGTCCGGCACTTTCACCCCAAAAGCGTCCGCGCCGCGCACTTGAGCGGCGGCGCGCGACGCCCGAATCAATGCCTTGGAAGGCACGCAGCCCACGTTGAGGCAGTCGCCGCCCAACAGGTGCCGCTCGATCAAGGCGACTTTCGCGCCCAGGCCCGCCGCGCCGGCGGCGGTGACTAGGCCCGCCGTTCCTGCACCTATAACGACGAGGTTGTAGCGGTCCGCAGGCGTGGGGTTCTCCCAATCGGACGGATGCACATTGGACAGAAGCTTATGATTGTGCTCGTCCATGGGAGAAATCGCGTCGTTCGACATTCAGTTCTCCTTCCGGCTTGCCGGGACCTTCGTGGATAACGCCCGCTTTGCGGTCCGGCCGACCAGCCAGGCCGCGAGGGCGGTCGCGGCCAGGCCCGCGCCGAACAGCGCCCACTCGGCGGGCGTGCGCGCGCGCACGCCCCCGCGCGCGGCGTCCCCGGCCGCGGCCCCGATGTATACATAGAGCAAGGTCCCGGGCATCATGCCGATCCAGGAGGCCAAAGTGAACTCGCCCGCTCCGACCGAGGTCAGGCCGTAGCCGTAGTTGAGAAGATTAAACGGAAGCACCGGCGACAGGCGCGTCAGAAGCACCACCTTCCAGCCTTCCTGCCCGACAGCTGCGGCGACCGCCGCGAAAGCGGGAGCCTTCTCCAAACGCCGCGACGCCCAGTCGCGAAGGAGATATCGGCCTACCAGAAATGACGCCCAAGCGCCGGCCGTCGAACCGATTGAGACGAGAACAAAGCCCTTCCAAAGCCCGAAGGCGGCCCCGGCGCCTAAGGTCAACACCGAGCCTGGAAGGAAGGCCACGCAGGCCAGGACATAGAGTCCTACGAAGACCGCCTGGCCCGCGAGACCGGCCGCGGCCGTCCAGGCCAACGCCGCCGATAAGAGCTCTCTCATTTCCTCATTCCAGCTCGATGGATTCGACCAGCACTTCATACGCCGACCCGGTATCGTCGCCGTCGGCGCTGATCCACAAGGCGGAAATATCCAGGGGCGGGTTCAAGGCCGCGTCGAGCGTCAACTCCCCTTTCTCCTTGTCGACCGACCAGGCGATGCGCTCTTCGATGAGTTCGGAGGAGGGGTGGCGGCGCTTGTCTCCCACTTTCGCCGGCGAACGCCCCAGCATCAGGAACACGATACGGTCGATCCCGCCGTCTTTAGGAGCCAGCGAAAAAAGACGCTTCACCCAGGCGGGGGCCGCGGCTTTCGACCAGACCGACAGGCGCTTATCGCCGCGAACGACCAGCCCAAGGCGGAATCGGGAATCCTCGTCCCACTTTTTTCCATCCGGAAGCGTCGCTAAAGCCCCCGAAACCCGGAGCCGAACCCTCGCTTTTGATACCCGTCGCGGCGCGGGCAATGGATAGATCAAAGGGCTGGCTGATGCCCGCACCATGATCCGCACGCCGCCCGGAGTAAATTCAACCTGATTCGGGGCGAGCCGGCGGTAATGGAGGTTTTCCCATCCGGCTGATTCATGAACTGGCACGCTGAGCGTCGCCGAAACGCCTTCGGCCGCCAGCGCGGCCCACGGCATGGCGAGGGCCGCGAAAATGGATACGCGTCTCATATGGCGACGATTCATTTCGGAAGGGCGGCGCCACTCCCCGGCAAGGCGTAAAAATGGATTCCTAGAGAGATGTAAAGCGTCTGCACGCTCCTTCCCTGAGCGCCCCACAGGAAGCGCCCGCCGATCTCCGGAGCGAGCCCCACCTTCTTGACTGGAAACTCCCAGCCGGTGCCGAGCGCGAAACCGTAGTTCCAAAAATCCTTGGGCGGCCCCGCCGGATCGAGCGCTTGGGCCAATAGGCCTCCACGCGCGAACAAATGTCGCGCTCGCTCGGTCGGGAATATCTTCGCCTCGACGCCGACTGTCGTCGCGGTCAGAGATTCTCTTCCGTTGGACAGGCCGCCACGCTGGATGGTCAAGCCCACGAGACGCTTGAACGGCTCCTCGTAGCCCACGATGAAATCCGAGGAAAGTCCTCGAAAATTCCGGGAGCCGCGGCCGTCTCCCTGATTCACCTGTCCGCTGTTAAAGCTTTCCCGGGCGCGCACGCGCCATTGCCCCGCCTCGGCGGGGACGGAAACGATCAGCAACAGCGCCAGCGCATAAAGGGTTCTCATGTAAATTGTACGTCCCCGATCGCAAAACGGATTCATCGTCCTCAGGATCGTCAACGCTGCAAGAGGCGCCGCAACGCTTGCCAATCCTCGTCACCGTGCCCTTCCATGGACCAGGACGCATGCTCGGGCTTGGTCGAGCCGTCCATCCAGGCGTCGGAATGCGCTTCAGAGGCGATCTCCGTCATCGGGAACGCTCCGCTCAGCCGCAAGCGGCCCTCGCAAATGCAGATATAGTCCTTGTCGGGACGGATCCTTACGAAGAACTCGGTCCCCAGCGCCTCGACCGCGCCTCGCGCGGTGACGACGCGATAGGCCTGTCCATGGCGCACGGAGCTAAGCAGCCAGCCGCTCTTAAGCTCGACCGTAAGCGTGTCCCCCTTGCGCGTGATCGTCGCCTCAGCGCCGTGGCTCAGCTTCAACACCGCGTCCTTGCCCACGCGTATCAATATTTCGCCGTCGGACGGCGAAATGATGGTCTGCCCGGACGCGATCGACCCGCCGATGCCCCCGGCAGAAGAGGCCACGATCTCGGCCACCGGCCGGGACCGGAGGAAGACATAGGGAACGAGCAGAAGGACGGCGAACGCGAGCGACGGCACGGCCCAGGCGCGCCACGCGGCCGGCGCGGGCGCGATCGCCTTCATCAGGCGCTGCTTCACGCCCGCGGGCGGGCGGCGAGGCGCGGCCCCGTACGCCATAAGGGCGGCCGCCTCGTCGAACTCTCGCGAGGGCTCCAGGTCCAGCGACTTCGGATTAAACGGGTCTTCGGTGCTCATGACGGCTGGAACGACTTCAACAATTCCATCAACTTCATCATCCCTAAGCGCATCCGCGTCTTGACCGTTCCGAGCGGCTCGCCGGTGCGCGCGGCGATCTCGCTTTGCGACAAGCCCTCGAAATAAGCGATCTCCAGGGTCCGGCGCTGCGCGTCGGGAAGGGCGGCCAAGGCCTTGCGCACGGTCGTCCGTGCCTCAGCCTGCTCCAAGGTCTCCAAGGCCGACGCCTCGTCGCCCGCCGGCTCCGCCACGCCGTCGAGCCCGACGACCTCATGCCCGCGGCGCGTCCCGCGCCGCCGCAGCTTGTCCAAGCAACGGCTTCGCGTCAAGACGACCAGCCAGACCCGGGCCGTCCCCTTGCCGGGATCAAAAGCCGCCGCCCGATTCCACGCCTGAAGCATGACTTCCTGCAAGACATCCTCCGCGTCCGCGCCGGGTCCGACCATCCGGCAGGCCAGGCCGTACAGCAGCGGCGCGCTGAGATCGTACAGCCGGGAGAACGCGGCTTCATCCTTTTCTCGCGCGACGCGGCTCAGCAGCTCCGCGCCCTCGCTCTCCCAGGCGCCGTCATCATATTTACGCTGTATTTGATCCGGCGGATTCATGATTCCGCCCGATGCTACCATAATCATCTTGACGGCTCGATTGCCGGCCTGCTAGAAAGCGTATTTCCCGTACCCCTCCGCAGAGAGCCTCGCCGCCGGGATAAAGCGCAAGGCCGCGGAGTTGATGCAGTAGCGTTTCCCGGTGGGCGCCGGGCCGTCATCAAAGACATGCCCGAGATGGGAGTCGCCACCCTTGGAGCGAACCTCGGTCCGCGTGCTCCAGAGCGTGCGGTCCGTCTTCAGCACGATGTTTGACTCCTCCAGGGGAGCGGTAAAGCTGGGCCAGCCCGTCCCGGACTCGAATTTGGCCTTGGAGCTGAACAGCGCCTCGCCAGAGACGATGTCCACATAGATGCCCTCCTCGTGGTTATCCCAGTAGGCGTTCTTAAACGGCGGCTCGGTCCCGTTTTCCTTCACCACGCGATGCTGCAGCGGCGTCAGCTTCGTCGCTCCCATGTCCGCCCCCTTGCCGGCCCATATCTTCTTGAGATACTCATCCCTGCCCGAACGATAACGGTAGTACTTGTACTTGACCGTGGACTTCTTGTAGTAGTCCTGATGATATTCCTCTGCCGGATAGAAGGCGCCGGCGGGAACGATCTCCGTCACGATGGGAGCGCCGAAGACGCCGGCTTTTTCCAGCTTCTCCTTGGAAGCGAGCGCCAGCTTCTTCTGCTCGTCATCGTGGAAGAAAATCGCGGAACGGTACTGGCGGCCTTCATCCACGAATTGCCGGTCGACCGTCGTCGGGTCGATGTTATGCCAAAAGACATCCAGCAGCTTCTCGTAGGTGACCATGTCGGGATCATAGGTCACCCGCACGACCTCCGCGTGTCCAGTCTCGCCCGCCGACACCTGCTTGTAAGTCGGGTCCTTCTCCGCGCCGCCCGTGTAGCCGGAGACGGCGGATTTGACTCCCTCCAGCTTCTCGAAGGGCGGCTCCATGCACCAAAAACACCCGCCCGCGAAGGTGGCGACCGCGCTGCGGGCGGGCTTATCCCGAGCCCCGAGCGGACCGCCAAGCGCGGCGAGCAACAGCGAAGCGATGATGATCGATCTCATGGCAATGATTCCCCCACACCAAATATACGCGCGCCGGACCGATCTGGATTCATGGGGCGATGAATCCAACCGCACGCGGCGAGCGCACCTCTAGGAGTTTGTCCAATTCTCAGACCCAAGTGATGTCAAAGTCTTGGAGAATATTCTCGCAGCCTATCGGTGACTTCCTCGAAGCTCGGTCCCGGTCCCAGGAGCAAAGTGTTCATCGCTTCGAATTCTTTGGCGAACAGCGCGAGGGTTTTCGCCTCCGGGAGCGTGAACGGTGTTCGGGCGGCGAATTCTGTCGCGTCGGCGCCTTTTATCTTCTCGGCCTTGTAGGTCGCATAGGCTTTCGTACCGATGAACGTTTGGACGCGCTCGACGCCCAGGAGCATGAACAGGTCGTAGTAGTGCCGCATGAATTGGCGCGGGCGGTCGCGCTCTGCGTTACGATCGCGGTGCTGCCGGAAGCGCCGGGAGATAGTCTGGAGTTTGTCCACGAAGGTGTACTCGGGGTTGAAGCACTTCACCGCAGGGGCGCGGTTGTCGATGACGGGAAGCCCGACGGCGAGCGCTTTGTCCAGCGCCCAGCTGCTGAAGTCCCTCGGTTCGTTGGGCGCGGTCTTGGCGAATCCGGCTTCGAGGAGCACGTCGGGCCTAAGACCTGGAAGCGGGTCGAGGCGCGAGTCGTACTTGAGGCTGATCCCGCCGTTCTGCGCCTTCTCGTCGTCGAAGGCCTTGTCCCGCTCGGCCTTGATGCCGGGAATTGCGATCTTAGCCGTCAGAGCGTCATAAAAGCCGAATCGGGCTTCGATGTGCGCGGGCTTCTCGCCTTTGAGGTTGAGGCTGGCGGGGGGATCGAATCGGATGTCGATGTCCTCGGAGAAACGCGAGATGATGTTCCATCCCTTGGACAGAGATGTTCCGCCCTTCATCTCAAACTGGAGACCGTTCTTCTGTAGGCCCCACAGACAATGCATGACCCAGTAGTCCTTCTCGACCACGGCCGCGGGGTAGCCCTTCTCGGCGGCCAAGGTTTCGAAGAGGACCTTGGCGTCTTTCCTTTCGTGGAAGAATTCAGGCATAGGCTTCTTGCAGGATTCTCCGCGCGCCGGCTTTCCCGTAGCGCCCCAGGCAATCATGGACCTTGTCGTGATCGAAGGCCTTCATGCGCGCGCGCAAATTCTCCAGGACGGACGCGGTATTGTCCGGCAGGCGCTTCAGGTTGTTGAGCAGATCGACCAAAAGGAATTCCTTACTCAGCTTCGGCGGATAGGTCGGGACGAGGCGGAAAGTGAAACGCTTCCCGCCGAGGGTGAAGCCGCCCGAGCGCTTGTGGTTGTAGACGAGGTCGTTGTTGTAGACCTGGGTGAGCCCCAGTCCGAGTTGGTTGAAGTGGTTGTAGGAGGTCAGAAGAAAATCATCCGTCTTCAAGAAGGCGCGGACGATATCCCGGTCTTCGGGCGGCGCGGAGCCGAAGGCGTTCTTCTGCGGGCGGTAGTAGAGGCCCCCGGAGAGTTTTCGGACCTCTCCAGCGGTGACGAGCGCCTTCAAATCCCTGTCCACGGCGGGCGCGAGCTCCGCGAGCTCCTGCCTCCGGTAGACCTTGCCTGGGCGCATGACGGTCTTGAGTTTTTCGGCATTCTTCATGGCCCCATCAGTATACCCCGTCATAGGTCTAATTGCAAGTATTTTTAACAAAATTTCATGCACATTAAGCATTCTGCGCCGCCGAGTCTGAGCGCTATATCGAGCTCATCACCAACAACTTAACGCTCACCGCCGCTACCATCGCCGTGATCTACAAAGCCCGCCGGCAGATCGAGATATTCTTCAAGTGGTCCCCCCACACCAGTGATACGCGCGCCGGCCGATCCGGATTCATTGGACGATGAATCCAACCGCACGCGGCGAGCGTACCTCTAGCGGAGCCCAAACAAAAATATGATCAAAACGATCTCTCTGCTAATCGGACTTGTTCCCTCTGTGCATGCGATGTCGCCCGCAAGCACGGCCGCCGGCATCGCCCCCCGCGCCTCGATCGTAGGATTTGGAAATATCGAGGGCGAAGGATTGGGCCTGAGCCTGATCACCCGCCGCAGTGCCCGTGACGAGCGGCGCTCGGGCACGACCGCGACCGCTAACCCGAACAGCGAGCGCCTGCTCAACCAGCGTACCGACCTCCTGCTCGACTACCGGGTCCTTGCGCGCACCACCGTGATCCTGGATGTTCCGCATGTCTACAACTCCGCGACTTCGAATGCGGCCGCTCGGCAAAGCGCCAACGCCCTCGGCGACCTCGCCCTCTACGCCAAACATTCCTTCTATCAGGATCGTCAGTTCAAGCCGACCCGCCAGCTCAGCGCGCTGGCCGGGGTCAAGCTACCGACCGGGTCGACGACTATAAAGAACGACGCCGGGACCCGCCTCGACGCGACGCTCCAGCCCGGATCCGGAACGACGGACTTTATCATCGGGGCGGCGGCGTACTGGGGGCTGTCTCGCGCGAACCTCTACGGCGACGCGACCTACAAGTACAACACGCGCGCGGCCTACACCTTCGGAAACTCCGTCGGCGTCAACGCCGGCATCTCGGTCCCGATCGAACGTCTGACCTGGCTGAGCCTCACGACGGAAGCCAACCTCGAGGTCGCCGAGCGTGATAAGTCCATCGAGGCGCTGCCGACCTTGCTGCCCGGGGGCTTGGTTCGAGACAGCGGCGGCCAGACCTTGTATCTCACACCCGGAGTCCAAGTTCGTCCCGTCCCGAACTTGACGCTGAGTTTCAGCGTTCAACTGCCCGTTTACCAGAACCTCAACGGGACCCAGCTCAGCTCCGGACCGAACTTGAACCTGGGCATCTTCACGCGGATCGGCGGATGAGGCTTAAATGAACATCGGCTTCGGCTTGGCCTTCGGCGCGGGAGCACTCTCCTTTCTCTCGCCTTGCGTCCTGCCGCTGATTCCCGGATATGTCTCGATGATGTCGGGCGTGTCTCTCCAGGAAATCGAGGCGAACGGCCAAAGCGGCAGACGCCGCGCGGGGTTCGTCTCCGCCTGCTTTGTCCTTGGATTTTCCGCGGTCTTCACTGCCCTAGGAGCGCTGGCCTCGGGAGTCACGGCGCCGCTGACGCCGCATCTTCCGATGCTTCAAAAGGCATCGAGCGCACTTATATTCGCTTTCGGCCTCAAGCTATGCCTGCCCCAGTCGCGCTTCAAGACCGGCCACGCGGTTGCATTCTTTATGGGCGCCGCCTTCGCCTTCGGCTGGGTGCCCTGCGTCGGGCCGGTGCTGGCCGGCATCCTCGCTCTGGCCGCCGGGGAGAGCGTCGCCCGCGGCAGCGCCTTGCTGTTCTCCTACTCGATAGGCCTCGGCCTGCCATTCATCGCCGCGGGATTGGCGATGAGCGCACTTCTCACCCTCTTTGCCCGCCACCGGCGCCTCATCCGCGCGGGGAAGGTCACCTCGGGCATCTTGCTTATCGCGATCGGCGTCGTGCTGTGGAGTCGCGTCATATGATGACGATCATCGGACTATGTGCGGCGGCGACACTCGCCTTCGCCAACGGCGCCAACGACATCTCCAAGTCGATCGCAACCTTGGTCGGCAGCGGCGAATCGGAGTACAAGAAGGCCGTAATCGTCACTTCCATAGCCGTCGCCGTCGGCGCCGTGATGGCCTCGGCCTTGGCCGTCAAAATGACCTTGCTCTTCACCCGAGGGATGCTGTCACCCCAGGCCCAGCTCAACCAGGCCTTCGCGCTTGCCATACTCGCAGGGGCCGTAGGCTGGGTGCTCCTGTCGACGCGTATAGGCATGCCGGTCTCCACGACTCACGCCATCGTGGGCGCCACGCTCATGACCGGACTTTACGCTTTCGGCTTCGACCAAGTGCTGTGGGGGAGCGTCTGGAAGAAGGTCGCGTTGCCGCTGCTTCTGTCTCCAATCGCGGCCTTCAGCGCCGCCTGGCTTCTCTTTCAAGGCCTGAACTGGTTGTGTCGAGAGAAATACTGCCTCAACTGCCAGTGGGCGCACTGGGCGAGCGCCATCTCGAGCGCCTTCGCCCGCGGGCTCAACGACACGCCGAAGATCGCCGGCCTCGGTTTTTTCTTCTATGCCGTTCTCGATCCGAACGCGACGGTAGCGCCGCGTTGGTTTTTCCTGGTTCTCGGCGCGGCCAACGCGGCGGGCGGCATCATCCTCGGTCTCAGGGTCACCGACACGCTCGCGCACAAGGTCGCCAAAATGAATCATCTGGAAGGCTTTGCCGCGAATCTCGCCACGACCGCGATGGTCGTGGTCACCGCGCTTCACGGGTTTCCGGTATCGACGACGCATGTGTCGAGCTCCGCCATCATGGGCATGGGCCTGCGAAAAGGATCCGCCGGCGTGAATCACACGGTCGTCGGACAGATCGCGCTCGCCTGGCTCGTGACCTTGCCCACGGCCGGGCTGATCGGCGTTGCGGCCTACTTCCTATTGACGCACCCCGCACTCGCGGCATCCCGGTATTTCATACCATGACCACATCCGAGGAGGATTGACCCATGCCTGTCGACATCGAAGCCGGCGTTCGCGACTATTACGGGAAGACGCTGAAGAGCGGCGCCGATCTGAAGACCGACGCCTGCTGCTCGCCCTCGGCTCTGCCGCGCGCCGTGCGCGAGGCGCTGGCGAAGGTCAATGATGAGGTCACTTCGCGCTACTACGGCTGCGGCCTGACCATCCCGAGCGAACTGACGGGGCTGAGCGTCCTTGACCTGGGGTCCGGGTCGGGACGCGACTGCTACATCCTCTCCCAGCTGGTCGGCAGCGCGGGACGCGTGACCGGCGTCGACATGACCGAGGAGCAGCTCGCGGTCGCGGAGCGCAATCGCGCTCCTCACGCGAAGACCTTCGGCTATGGGAATGTCGAGTTCGTCAAAGGCGACATCGCGCGCCTTGACGACATCGGCCTTAAAGACGCCGCCTTCGATCTGATCGTGTCCAACTGCGTCATCAACCTCGCGCGCGACAAGGCGGCCGTCCTGCGCCAGGCCCGGCGCGTGCTGAAGGAAGGCGGCGAGATGTACTTTTCAGATGTCTACGCCGACCGGCGTGTTCCCGCGGAGCTGAGCAACGATCCCGTGCTCTACGGAGAGTGTCTGGGAGGCGCGCTGTACTGGAACGATTTCCTGCAGCTGGCCAAGGGCGCGGGCTTCTCCGATCCAAGGCTCGTGGAGTCGAGGCCGCTGGCGCTCGATGCGGGACCCATCCGGGAGCGCGCCGGCCACATCGGCTTCTACTCGGCGACCTACCGGCTGTTTAAGCTCGAGGCCCTCGAACCCGCGTGCGAGGACTACGGGCAGGCCGTGAGATATAAAGGGACGATTGAGGATGCGCCGCAGGCGTTCGCGCTCGACGGCCATCACCGCTTCGAGGCCGGGCGGATCATGACGGTGTGCGGCAACACCGCGCTGATGCTCGAGAAAAGCCGCTACGGCCCCCACTTCGACTTCTTCGGGGACATGACGAAGCATTTCGGCATCTTCCCGGGCTGCGGGACGAACATGCCCTTCTCGGCAGAGGCGAGCAATGACGGCGCCTGCTGCTAAGTGGGCCGTCGCTGAGACCACGGCGCAGGGTAAGCCCCGCGCCGCGGTGCCGCCCGGAGCCCTCAAGACGCTGTGGTTCAACACCGGCACCCTCTGCAATATCGAGTGCGCCAACTGCTACATCGAGTCGTCTCCGCGCAATGACCGGCTCGAATATCTGCGGCTGCCCATGATCCGGCCCTTTCTGGAAGAAGCCCAAGGCATGGGAGCGAGCGAGATCGGATTTACCGGCGGCGAGCCGTTCATGAATCCGGACCTTCTCGCGATGGCCGGGGAGTGCCTCGACCGCGGCTTCTCCGTCCTGATCCTGACGAACGCGATGGCGCCGATGACGAACCACAAGGACAAGCTCCTCGCCCTGTTCGCGCGCCACGGCCGGAATCTGCGCCTGCGCGTCTCGCTCGACCATCACACCGCCTCCGCCCATGACGCGGAGCGCGGCAAGGGCGCCTTCGACAAAACCATGTCCGGCCTGCGCTGGCTGCTCGACGCGGGCTTCAACGCCTCCGTGGCCGGACGCGCCTTCATCGATGAGGATGAAAACGCCGCGCGCGAGGGCTACCGTCTCGCGGTCGGGCGCGAGATCGAGCTGGCGGTATTTCCTGAAATGGGCGCCGACGGGGACCTTCCCGAAATCACGACCGAGTGCTGGGGGCTTCTCAACAAGACGGCCGATTCGATGATGTGCGCCTCCTCGCGCATGGTGGTCAAGCGCCGTGGCGAGGAGCATCCCGTGGTTCTCGCTTGCACGCTCATTACTTATGACGCGCGCTTCGAACTCGGGCGGACGGTGCGGGAGTCGTGGCGTCCGGTGGCCCTCCAGCACCCGCACTGCGCCTCGTTCTGCGTGCTTGGCGGCGGGTCATGCACCGCATGACAGTTTCGGTCGTCATTCCGGTCTACCGCAATGGCGCTGACTGGCTGCCGCGCATACTCGCGCGCCTGAATGAAATAGACGGTCTGGAAGTAATCTGCGCGGGCGACGCCCCGCCGCCGGAGTCCAACGGCGAGCGTTTTGTTCAGGTGGAGGACCCCTCGCGAGGCGCCCGGCTCCAGGCAGGCATCGACGCCGCATCTCACCAGATGATCCTGCTCCATCATCCGCGCAGCCTGATTGCGGCCGACGGCCTGCGCTGGCTGGTCGCGGGCGCCGGCGGTTCGGCCTGGGGCGGGTTCACCCACGCCTTCGACTGGGACCACCCGCTGCTGCGCTTCACGAGCTGGTACTCGAACCATGTACGCGCCGCGCGTCGTGGAATCGTCTATCTCGACCACTGCGTGTACTTCGACAAGCAATTATTGACCCGGCCGATTCCACCGGTGGAGATATTCGAAGACACCGAGCTGTCTTTGATTCTGCGGGAGAGCGGCCCCCCCTCGCTGGCGCCTTTTGCCGCGACGACCTCCGCCGTGCGTTTCCGCGCCAACGGTCCTTGGCACCAGGCTTTGCTCAATCAGTACATGAAGCTGTCGTACCTGCTCGGCGGCGCGCACCGGCACATGAACGCGCGCTATGAGCGCGGCCTTCGACTGAATGCCTGACGGCGGGCCGTACCTTTGCTAATCTAGTTGGCAATGATGACTGATGCGCAGCGCGTGCGCCTGCTCAAAGAGCGCGCCCCCGGGGCCGTGGAAGCCTTGGTGGAGGAATACACCTCGCCGATGCTGGCCAGCGCCCGGGTCTGGGGTCTTCCCCAGGCCGACGCCGAGGAGGCTGTGCAGGACGCCTTACTTGACTTCCTGGGAGCGCTCGACCGCTTCGAGGGCCGCGCGGCGCTTAAGACCTTCCTATTCGGAGTACTCTTTAATAAATGCTCCGAGCGCCGCCGAAAATCAAGGCGCGAGGAGGCGACGGAGGACATCGAAGCCGCTTTTAATTCGCGCTTCGGCAGCCTGGGGATCTGGAACAGCCGCCCCCGCGGGCCGGAGGAAGATGCCGTCAACGATGAGCTTCGAGAATGGCTCGCGCAATGCGCGAAGGGCCTGTCCGAGGAGCAACGAACCGCTTTTCAGCTGAAGGTCGTCGAAGGGATCGCCACGGAAGACGCCTGTAAGATGTTGGGGGTCTCCGCCACGAATTACGGGGTGCTTATGTTCCGAGCTCGCAACAAGCTCCGGGAGTGCCTCGAGAAGAAGTGGATGAAGCGATGAGAATAATCCCGTCCTGCGACGACCTGGCGCGCTCCGTGTCCGACGGCTCCTATGAAGAGGGGCCGTGGAAAGACCGCGTGCGCCTGCGTCTTCACATGATCGCCTGCTGGTACTGCCGCCGCTACACGGCGCAGATCCGCTGGATCGACCGGGCCGCGAAGGCGCTGTGGGCGCCTGCCGCAGTCCCGGCGGACGAGGACTTCAAGCGTCGCCTCATCGGGCGATTGAAGATTTGACCCTCGAACCGATACTACGCGCTTGGCCGGCCCTCGCCCTGTTCTTCGCGGCGCTGTGGCTGATCCAGGTCCGCATTAAAGACGCCAGCCATGTCGATGTGGGCTGGGCCCTGGGATTGGGCTTCCTGGGCGTTTATCTGGCCGCCTCATCGAGCGGCCTGCCCGAACGTCGCGCGCTCGTCGGCCTGATGACGGTGTTCTGGTCTTTGCGCCTGGCGGCACATCTCTACTTCGACCGCGTGAAGGGCAAGCCCGAGGATGGCCGCTACGCGACCTTGCGCGCGTCATGGGGCGGGGCCGCGAACCGGAACTTCTTCTTTTTCTTTCAAGCCCAAGGCGTCTTGGACGCGATCCTGGCGCTGTCTTTTGTGGCCGCCGCCTCGCGCCCGGGCCCCCTCGGCCCCGGAGACGCTCTCGCCGCGGCGATCTGGGTGATCTCCCTCTCCGGGGAGGCGACCGCTGATCGCCAGCTCGCGGCCTTTCGCGCCGACCCCGCCAATAAGGGCCAGGTTTGCCGGACCGGCCTGTGGAGCTGGAGCCGCCATCCCAATTATTTCTTCGAGTGGCTGTATTGGATGTCCTTCGTCGCAATGGCCCCGGGCGATTGGCGCGTCTGGCTCTCCCCCGCGCTGATGCTTTATTTCTTGCTGCGCGTGACGGGCATACCGGCCACCGAGGCTCAGGCCCTGAAGAGCCGCGGCGACGCCTACCGTCGCTATCAAAATGAAGTGTCGAGGTTCATTCCCTGGCCGCCCCGGAGGAGCGCATGAAAACCGCCATCGATCTCATCGAACGAGGGCTCGTCCCCGATATCCTGACCCGCGCCGGAATCCGCCGGCTGTGCGCACAGCGTCTGGCCGACGAGAGCCTGGGGGCCGCCGATCGGCAACGCGAGCTGCTGGAGTCGCTGTCCCGAGGGCCCGTGGCCCCGGTCCCGGAGAAGGCCAACGAACAGCATTACGAACTTCCCCCCGCCTTCATGGCACTCGCGCTTGGCCCGCGCATGAAGTACTCCTCTTGCCTGTACGAGACCGGTAAAGAGACCTTGGCGCAGGCCGAAGACGCGATGCTGGCGTTGACCTGCGCGCGCGCCGAGCTCGCCGACGGACAGCGCGTGCTCGAGCTCGGCTGCGGCTGGGGCTCGCTCACGCTGTGGATGGCGGAGAAATATCCGAATTCAAGGATCACCGCGGTCTCCAACTCCGCGCCGCAGCGTGAACACATTCTCGCGGCCGCCCGCGCGCGCGGCTTCAAGAACGTCGAGGTTCTGACGCGCGACATGAACGAGTTTCAAGCGCCCGGCGCCTTCGACCGCATCGTCTCGGTTGAGATGTTCGAGCACATGCGAAACTACCCCGAGCTGATGCGGCGCGTGTCCACCTGGCTGACGCCCGGCGGGAAGCTGTTCGTCCACATCTTCTGCCACAAGTCGCTCGCCTATCCCTTCACGGACGAAGGCGACGACGATTGGATGGCCCGCCATTTCTTCACGGGCGGCATCATGCCATCCGAAGGCCTGCTCCTCAATTTTCAGGAGCGTCTTGAGAACGACAAGATGTGGATTGTGGACGGACGCCACTATGAGCGCACCTCCAATAACTGGCTCGACAACCTCGACCGTCGCCGCGATGAGGCGCTCGAAGCGCTGCGCCCGGTGTACGGCCACGACGCCGCGCTGTGGCTGCGGCGCTGGCGCGTGTTCTACATGGCCTGCGCGGAGCTGTTCGGCTATGCGGGCGGAAGCGAGTGGCGCGTGGCCCATTATCTCTTCCGGAGGCGCGATGCATAGCGCGCTGTACGAAGGCACGGTTCGGCACCGGCGTTTCACGCCGGTTCCCCACGCCTTCGACTACACTTTGTTCATGGTCTACCTCGATCTCGCCGAGCTCAACGAGGTTTTCTCGGGCCGCTGTCTGTGGAGCGCGTCGCGCCCAGCCCTCGCGCGCTTCCGGCGCGAGGACCATTACGGCGATCCCGCGACCTCTCTCGACGAATCCATCCGCGCCTTGGTCGCGGAGAAGACGGGACGCCGCCCGCAAGGCCCGGTCCGCCTGCTCACCCACCTGGCCTACTACGGCTGGTGCTTCAACCCGGTAAGCTTCTACTATTGCTTCGACGCCGCGGGAATGGCCGTCGAGACCATCGTGTCCGAGGTCAGCAACACGCCGTGGCACGAGCGGCACATGTACGTCCACGACCGCCGGGAGTGCCCGCCGGACTCGATCACCATGCTCTTCCGCCGCAAGAAGGAATTCCATGTGTCCCCGTTCATGGACATGGAGCAGGAGTACGCCTGGAGCTTCCGCGACCCCGGTGAGTCCGTATTCGTACACATGGAGAACTTCGAAAAGCGCGAGAAGATCTTCGACGCGACCATGCCGCTGCGCCGCATCGAGATCACCGGCGCGTCTTTGGCGCGGGCCCTGTGCCGCTGGCCTTTCATGACGCTCAAGGTCGTCGGGGCGATTCATTGGCAGGCGCTGCGCTTGTGGCTCAAGAAGGTCCCGGTGTTCACGCATCCGCGCTACCGCGAGGCGAGCCGATGATCCCCTCTTTGCTGAATTACATCGGCTTCCAGGTCGGCTGGCTCGCCTGCGTGGCCGGCACGGGCAACGGCCACTTGTATCTCGGCCCGGCGGTGTCTGTTCCCCTGCTGGCCGCTCATCTCGTCATGTCTTCCCGGCGCGTTCTCGAGCTCAAGCGCCTTCTCGCCGTGGCGGCCTTCGGCCTCGTTCTTGAGCTCCTCGCCGCCTCCGCCGGCCAATACCGGTATCTCGGCTCAGTCAGCCTCCTTCCTCTGTGGGTCGCGGCTCTGTGGCTTCTGTTCGCCGCGACCTTAAACTCCTCCTTCGCCTGGCTGTCCGGCCGCCCGTTGCTCGCCGCGGCCCTCGGCGCGCTCGCGGGGCCGTTGTCTTTCAAGGCGGGCGTCGGTCTCGGCGCGGGCGAGTATCTCACCTCCCCATTGCACGCGAGCCTCGCCCTCGCCGTTTTGTGGGGCCTGGCCCTGCCGGGCGCGTTCTTCGTTTCAAGGAGGTTTTCATGAGCGGCTCCGTCGCGGTGATCGGGTCGGGGGTGGCGGGCATCGTCTCCGCGTGGGAGCTCTCTAAGGCAGGCTGGACGGTCACTTTATTCGAAAAGGAAGCCCGCATCGGCGGGCACACGCACACCATCGTCGTTGAGGACGGCCCCGACGCGGGCACGCCCGTGGACACCGGATTTATCGTCTGCAACGACAAGACCTACCCGAACTTTCACCGCTTTATCGCCGAGCTCGGCGTGAAGTGGCGCTGGAGCGACATGTCCTTCGGCTATCACGATGAAAACACCGGCCTGCAGTACGCCGGCACCGACCTGTCGGGCCTATTCGCCCAACGCCGGAACATTTTCTCCCCTTCGTTCTGGGCTCTCATCATCCAAGTCGCCCGGTTCAACGCCCCGGCGTTGGCCGATCTGGACGCTGGCGCGCTCAAGGGCCTAACCATGGGCGACTACCTCAAACGCCGCGGCTTTGGCCGCGCCTTCACCGAGCGCTATATCCTGCCCATAGGCGCGGCGGTGTGGTCCATGGGCCTGGGCGGCATGCTCGATTTCCCCGCCGAGACCTTCGTGCGCTTCTTTGAAAACCACGGCCTGCTTTCCTTCACCGACCGGGCGCGCTGGCAGACCGTCGCCGGCGGCAGCCACGCATACCTCAACGCCTTCCGCGCGCGCTTTACGGGCGAGATCGTGTCGGGCGCGCCGGTCGAGTCCCTGCGCCGTCTCCCCACGGGCGGCGTCGAGGTCACGGTCCGCGGCTCGGCCCCACGGGTCTTCGACCGCGCCGTCGTCGCCGCCCATGCCGACGAGGCCCTCAAGCTTCTCGCCGATCCCTCCGAGGACGAGCGCGCGCTGCTCGGCGCGTGGAGCTACTCGAAGAACCGGACCGTCCTGCATACCGACGCCTCGCTCATGCCCGACAACCCGCGCGCCTGGGCGTCCTGGAACTACCGCCGCATTCGCGGCGAAGATGACGGCGGGCCGGTCTCGCTCACCTACGACATGACGCGCCTTCAGGGCCTCAACGCGAAGAAGCGCTACTTCGTCACGCTCAACCCGCGTCGCGAGCCCGCGCCGGGAACGGTGCTGCGCGAACTGTCCTACATGCATCCGATCTACACCTTCGCCTCGCTTGCGTCCCAGTCGCGCCTGCCCTCGCTCAACGGCGCGCGCTCAACCTGGTTCTGCGGCTCGTACTTCAGCTACGGCTTCCACGACGATGCCGTCCGCGCAGCGCTCGCCGTCGCCCGTGA
>Ga0163144_10008313_pt1 | contig 22475 bp, 17 predicted proteins | sample OliLak19BULKMAT1_FD_123175 | JGI IMG/M metagenome (GOLD analysis project Ga0163144, IMG submission 123175) | Freshwater microbial mat bacterial communities from Lake Vanda, McMurdo Dry Valleys, Antarctica - Oligotrophic Lake LV.19.BULKMAT1 | ecosystem: Environmental > Aquatic > Freshwater >...
GTCGGCGAGTTGCTGGTCGGTGGCTGCGTCGCGCGCGGTCTCGAAGAACACATCGTAGAAGACGAGCGCGGCCTGCTCGCGCGCGAGGCGGTCCAGCAGCCGCACATGCAGCGCGCGATCCCAGGGACCGTCGCTTTGCGCAAGGCGTTGTTCGCTCTCCTTGTCGAGATAGACGACGACGACATCGGGCGAGGGCACTGACGGACGGAAGAGGAAGGGCAGATCGTAGCTCCATTCCGACAGGCCCGCGCCGAAGTTCAGCGTGAGGAAGGCGAGTCCGAGCGCGGTGACGAGCAGCAGGCCCCACAGCGCGCCGAGGCGCTTTTGTCGGGTGTGGCGTGCGGCGGGCATGGCAGGGAATTGTTCTGGCGTGAAACTTCAGGCGGATGGGATGGAGCGATGCGCTGATGAGTGCGGACGCTTTCCATGCGAGTTGACGCCCCGGCCCCTCACCCCGGCCCTCTCCCCGAGGGAGAAGGAGACAACCCGGCAGCGTTTGGAGAATTCCATGCGCCTCGTCTTCTGCCAGCGGCGGGATGCGCTTCTGCCTCTCCCCGGGGGAGAGGGCCGGGGTGGGGGCGAGCTTCCCATCACAGGTTCAGCGGAAAATGTTGGATGCCAGGTATCCACTAGAAATTAATCCGCAGCCGCGCGATCAATTCACGGCGGCGCGGCAGATCATTGTAAGGCGTAAGCGGGTTCAAGCGAAAATCCTGGTCGGTAAGATTGAGCAGGCCAATCGTGGCATCGACGTGATTGCGCCAGAAGCGCCAGCCGACGTAGAGATCAAACTGCCAGAAGTCCTCGACGGGCCGCGCGGGCGAGTAGCCGGAGTTGTCCTGATGGTTCCAGCGCGACAGAAACGAGGCGTAAAGCCCGGAGGCGTATTCCTGCTGCACGAAGAGCGTGAGCTGATGGAGATTCGCCTCCTCGTGGCTCTTCGCGCCGGGAGCGACCGCGGTGGATACCTCGGTGAGACGGCGGTCGAGTTCCGATTGCGTGAAACGGTAGCGCGCGCCGATGGTGGTTTCGGTCGTGAGATGATGCGTGATGACCGCGGCGATGGATCGCTCCTGATAGTCGAGGTTCTGGCGCGTCGTGCCCGCGGTAAAACGCTCCGGAGTAATCGTGAAATCAAAGATGCCAGCCTCGCGCTCCACGTCGGCGCGCAACCATTCAGCCTGCACACCGAAAAACGAGCCGGGCAGGAACGGCCAGTCCATCGCGACACCCGCAGTTTCGTGGCGCGCGCCGGCAATCGATCCCTCAAAAGACTCCGGGATGATGTTGCGGAAGGATTGGATGAAGCCCGCGAGCTGCGTCGGCTCGAGGCGGATGCTGTCCTCAAAGCTCACGCCGGTGAGGGAACGCGAGTAGGCTGACCGAAACGTGATGCGATTCGGCAGAGTCCATTGCAACCCCGCTTTCGGAGACCATTGGTCCTTCGACGTCTCGCGCACAGACACGGGCGTGTTCCGCAGGTTCTCCGGGTAGCGCAGATGATCGTAGGTGATGCCGGCGGTGAGGTAAAATTGCGGCACCACTTCCACCGTTTCATAAACATAGCCCGAGATGCGCTGCATGGAGGACTCCTGCTCGCCGTCCTCGAGCGGCACCAACGCCCCACCCGCCCCGGAAATGCCGTTGATATTGTTCGCGGTGTGAAACATTCCGTTCTGGTAGCGCGCACCCGCAATCAGCGTCTGGCGTTCGGTCTTGAAAATCTGATTCAGTTCCGCGCTGTAGGTCTCGAAGCGGTTTTCGTAGTCAAGATTGTAGAATGTTTTGTCCACGCCTATGACCGGGGAGCCAGGCGTGTCGCGCGTGAAGACCGTGTCCGGCACATCTTTGTCGTGATAGTGAAGATCGTTCACCAGACGGCTGCCGAGAAAGAGCGTCTGGATGCCCTCGGCCCATTGATGCTGATAACCGGCGAAAAGAAGCGGATCCTGGACCTCGGAAAAGCGGAAGTCAGGGCGCGCGTTGGTCCACTCGTAGTATTGGATGAGATCACCGGACTGGTAATTCTGCAATTGGGCCTGCACGAAGATGGAGTCGTCGGGGCTGAGCTTGAACTTGGTCGTGGCAAACCAGTCGCTGCGGTCGAGATAGGAGTTGGGGCGGTCGCCGGTGAGATGCTGATACTCCACATCGAGCGCGTAGGAGAACTTGTCGAAGCTGCCGAATTGCGACGCGGTCTGCCGCCAGTCGCCGCTACTGCCGTATTCCGTCGCGCTAAAGATGCCGGTCTTGTTCTGGCGGAATTGCGTGGAGTATTCCTGCTGCGACACGAAGCGCGAGAGCGAGCCGCCGTCGCCTGCACCGAGCAGATTGGCGATGAGCGTCTCGCTGGACCAGATGGCTTCGTCGCGAAGGTTCACGCGCTTGGGATCGCGGAGGGCGTTATAGCTGTCGGCCAGGAAACGGTGCGGATCGTATTCGGCGTAGTTCTCCGTCACGGCGCGGGCGGCCTGCTGGAGGCTCAATTCCTGTAATCCCGCCCGCTGATAGACGCGCGCGAGGTTTGCACTGCGCACCGCGCGGTCCTCATCCAGCAACAGGCGCGAGCGAAAGGTCTGCCGGTTGTCGTTGAGAGCCACGGATTGTTCCAAATCACGCACGGCTTCGACGGTGCGGTTCTCCTGCTCGTGCAACAGCGCGGAGTAAAGCCACGGCGTGGGGTCGAGCGGGTCCTGACGCTTGGCGAGTTCCAGTTCCTCCCCCGCGAGCGTGAGGAAACGCTCGCGGTTTTCGCCGGTTCGCTGCGCGTCCGCCGCGAGTGTGAACGCCTTGCCGAGATAACTGCGCAGGAGCCATCGGTTTGGCTCCATCACGGCAGCCTGCTCGATGGATTGCAGTCCGTCCGACGAATGTTTTTGTCGGAGCAGGGTGAGGCCGCGTCCGAGCCAGGCGTTGCCGAGGCGCATGTCGATGGCGAGGGCGGCGGCGAAGGACTTCAGCGCTTCTTCCAGCTTGTCGCGGCTCAGGAGCAGGAAGCCGTTTAGCGCGTGCGCCTGCGCGTTCTTTGGCGAAAGACGGAGCGATTGTCTCAACGCTTCTTGCGCGCGCGGCAATCGACCGAGGCTGAACTCCAATTCCGCCACGCGTTCCCACGCGAAGCCGAAGTTAGGCGAGCGTTGCACGGCGGAGCGTGCGTCCTTAAGCGCAGCGGCAAGATGGAAGCGCGATTGGCGTAGATACGAATTCGCGAGGAGCTGACTGGCATTGGTGGCGACTGGCAAAGCGAAGTTTGTTTCCGCATTCACTGCGGCGACGAGCGTGCGCAACGCGGTGGCGAGCGGGTTGGCGTCGAGGTAGGAGAGTTGCGAGATGAATTGCGTGTAGTTCGTCACGCGACCAGAGGAAAGTTGCAGCCCGAGGTGGAACACTTGTTCCGCGGAGGATCGTTGTTGGGTGACGCGGGTTTCCGGATAGGCGGCGAGGGCTTGCAGTAAATCACCGCCGCGATAGGCCGACAGTGACGCCGCGAGCGTCGTCGTCTCGGCGACCGTGAGTCCAATCTCTTCCAGGTCGAGCACGCCGGGATAATAGAGGCACCACTGGATGACATTCCGCGCGTCGATGCGCGCGGTCTTCACCGGTGCCTGGCCGGGGACGGTTACTGCCTGTTCGCCGCTCAGGAGTTGGAGCGTGCCGAAGGGATTCGAAAGCGTGACCTTGCCATCGATGAGCGTGAGCGTCGTGCGCCCGTCGGCTTCGACGAGCAGATGAAATTCCGTGCCGTCGATGCCGGCGCGAACGGCCGGGGTTTGCACGCCGATTTGCCGCGGCTCGTTGCGATGCAGGAAATACGCCGAGCCGACCTTGAGACTGAACTGAACCTTCTCGGAAACTTCCCGCGGCGCGAGGATTTCGAGCGTGCTCCATTCCTTGAGGCGGACGATGGACAAATCTTGCATCTGCACCGCTGCCTGACCGAGTTCGAGCGTGCGCAATCGATCCTGCGCGATGAGACGCTGGTCATTCGTGGGCGCAATCCAGTTCGTGCGCGCCGCCGCCGCAAATTCAATCGGCCCCTGTCGCGACAACAGCAACGCCGTGGATGCGGGCGAGTTTGATTGTGCTCCTGCGTGCAGTGCCGCGAACGCCGCCAGCAGCACCATCCAGCAAAGAAATAACCGCGTCGCTCGGATGAGCACTGGCAAATCCGAACCACGCGCCTGACTATGGAATGCGTGTTTGGGAATCATGCTCGTGGCGCAGTGTGAAAGTTTCGCGTTACTCAATTCAACGGCAAAATCAGGTGCAAGACCGCCGCAGCTCATGCGTCGTCAAGGTAGTGACGGTCAGCCGGCAGGTTCTTGCGGCGATTGAACCGGATAATCGGCTTGAATGAACAGGTCATTCCGGCACTATCGCATTCAGAAAGACGTGCCAGGATGGCCTCTCAGACCGCGACTACAAACATTCCGTTATTGCCATGAAAAATTCCTGTTCGTTCCGCAGACTGGTTCTTTTCCCTGTAATTCTGCTCGGTGCCGCACTGTTCGGGTCAGGCACAGCGGTCGGCGCAGTCAGTGTTTCACTGACGGGCGCAGTCAATGGACAGATTTTCACCAATGGCGCCACGATTTCACTCACCGCCACCGCAGCCGGTTTATCTACCGGCAACGGTTACTCTTTGAGCATCTTCGATGGCTTGACGCTCCTCTTTGTCCGGCCTCTATTCAGCACCAACTCCTACTTGATGCCTTTCGCGTGGACCGAACCGCCCCTGGGCAACCACGCCTTGCGCGCTGAACTGGTGGATGAAGGCGCGTTCCCGGAGACAACGAACAAGACTGCGGTAATCAACATTTCCGTGATTGGAAGCGGCTTGGGGTTCTACGGCCGTAGCAATCTCGTCACCAGTCCATCCATCCCGGATGAAAACCTGAACACCATCGTTGGCGCGGGTCTCATCATCAGCAATCGTTCATCGTCCGCCTCCAATCCTTTGCGGGTACGATTTTTTCTTACGCAAACCTACTTTTACGACATCAATACCAACTCTCTTCCCAATCCGAATCCGGTCTTCAGCGAATCCGTCGTAGGACCAATCTTCACGAGTCCCAGTCTGGTTTCCAACGCCACGGTTACGTTCACATTATCGACCAATAGTGGCGTTACTTGTCCGATCTCGACGGGGGCGTTCAGCCCGGAAGCACTGCAAAATCACATCTTCGCCGTGCTGGAGGAACAAGTTGGCAGTAGATGGGCACAGGTGGATCGGACGAAAATATTTTCCAGCGTAGCGGTCAAACAATTCCCCGTGAATGATGGCGTGGTCGGCGTGGAACCGCTTCCCAACACCAACTCCTTTGCCTATCTGACTAATCTGGTCATCGCGGGGCCGACTAACATCCTCGAAGGCACCGTCACCAATCTCCTGGCGGTCGCTGCGCTCAGCGACGGGGCCACCGGCAGCGTCAACGCCGCGTGGAGCGCCTCGCCCATCTCCATCGGCGCGACCGGTACCATCACCGCACCGCTCGTGAACATGGATACCCCCGTCACCGTCACCGCCAGCTTCGTACGCAAAACCACGCGCACAACCATGCGGACCGTGATTATCAAGAATCTCGTCGCCCCTCCGGCGATCACCACGCAGCCGACGAACACTTTCGTGGCCATCGGCAGCAACGCAACCTTCACCGTCAGCGCCACCGGCAACCCGACGCTGGTGTATCAATGGCGGCGCAACGGGACGAACCTGGCCAATGCCACCAATACCACCGTCGTCATCACCAACGCGCAGATCTTCACCAATGGCACATTCACGGTTGTCATCACCAACTCGGCCCTCGCCATCACGAGCAATCCGGCGTTGCTCACGGTCGTGGCGCGACCGGGCTTTGCCTCTATCCAAAGGCTGGCAAATCAAACCTTCCAATTCACGCTTAGTGGCACGACCGGCAGCGTCTGCCGGGTTGAGCATTCCACGAATCTGTCCAACTGGTTGCTCCTCTCGAATGTCACCATGCTCAGCAGCCCTGTCACCTTGATGGACTCAGGGGCGAGCAACCAGCCCCGCCGCTTCTATCGCGCGCGGGTTGGACCGTGACGTAAAGCCAGTCCAAGGCACCCTCCTCGTCGCTGAGCGGGTGGCGTCACGGAGTTTTGTCCGCCGCGGAAGGCGGATTACTTCTGGACCGACGCTTTGGTTCCAATAGCGTAGAAGGGGATGTCTTGCACGGCGTAGTCCCGCAGATCCTTGAAGTTGAATTGCCACCATTCCTCCGGGTACACGAAGAAGTAATGCTCGCGCTCCATTGCTTCGCGGAGCAGATCCCGGCGCGCGCGCTGTTCGGCTGGTGCCGCCCACATCCAACACCCGGGCGATATTGGGATGATACATCAGCGCCAGCACCTGGCGCTCAGCTTCAAATCGGGCGACGACCACCTTGGTGTCCATGCCCAGCTTGATCACCTTGAGCGCGACGCGGCGGCGCACCGACTGGCTCTGCCCGGCGACGTACACCACGCCAAAGTCGGCTTCTCCGACCTGACGACATCAACTGCGCGCTATGGAAATTCAGTCACTGGGGCCAGCTTCCGGATCAGCGACGAGCGCTGCTGGCGTCAATGAACGCTTCAAGAAGCTGTTCGCCACGGGTAAGCCCATCGCGAGCACGCGCGGTGAGCGGAGGCGGCTGGCGCGAAGGTCAAGGTCCACCGGGAACCTGCCGTTAAGGTGGGAACCGGGATAAAGACTCGCAACTTTCCCGGTGCGCTGGTTAATTCTTTCCTACGATATGCCGCAATTTGCTTACAAGGCCCGCCGTCGCACGGGTGAGGTCGTGCAGGGGGTTCTGGACGTGGCGGACCGCACGGCTGCGCTCAGCCAGATCGAGCGGCTGGGCTTGTTCCCGGTCATGGTCGATGCCTCAAAGGCGGGCGTCACCGCCGTGGAGAAAGCGGAGAAGAAGACCGCCAACGCCGCGCGCGGTGGCCTTGTCGGCGGCGCGGGCAGCAGCACGATGCCGGCGATGTTCCGCAACCGGCGCCAGCGCAAACCTAATTTGCAGGAACTGGCCACCTTTACCACGCAGCTCGCGAATCTCCTCAAATGCGGCATGCCGCTCACGGTGGCGCTGCAAAGCATGTCGCATCTGGAGACCAAGGGCATTCCGAGCACCGTCGCCAGCAGCCTGCGGGCGGATGTCATGGAGGGCAAAAGCCTCTCGGACGCGATGACGAAGCAGCCGCTGATCTTCTCCGACCTTTACCGGAACATGGTGCAGGCGGGCGAGCAATCCGGCGCGCTGGTCGAGGTGCTGCGGCGGCTGGCGGATCACTATGAACGCTTCGCCGAGGTGCAGTCGAAGTTCATCTCCGCGCTCATCTACCCGGCCATAGTGGCGAGCGTGGGCGTGGTGATCATCATCTTCTTCATGACCTTCATGCTGCCGAAGTTCATGACCATCTTCGAGGGCTTGAACGTGGAGCTGCCGTGGGCCACGCAGTTGCTGATGAACATCAGCACGTTCTTCGGCAGCTTCACGAACTGGGTCATCATGCTGGCGGTGGGTGGAACGCTCTTCATGCTCTGGCTGCGCTGGAAGGTCACGCCCGCGGGCAAGCAGAAGATTGATCGTTGGAAGATGAACGCCCCGGTGCTGGGCAAGGTGATGCGTTTGAATCTGTTCGGCCAGTTCGCGCGCACGCTCTCCACACTGCTCATCAACGGCGTGCCGGTGCTCACGGCGCTGAAAATCACCGAGGAGATCGTTCCCAACACTGTGCTCAAGGAAGCCATCGCCCAGACGCGCGAGGCGGTCACGGACGGCAAGACCATCGCGCAACCGCTGGCGCGCAGCGGGCTGTTTCCACAGCTCATGATCGACCTGCTGAAGATTGGCGAGGAAACCGGCGACGTGCCGGGCGCGTTGCAGAATATCGCCGAGACCTACGAGAACGAACTCACGGTGCAGCTCCGCGTGCTGACGAACTTGATCGAGCCGGCCATGATCATCTGCATGGCCATCGGCGTGGGCGGCCTGCTCTTCAGCATCCTGTCGGCGATGTTCGCGATCACGTCGAGCCTGAACCGATGAGAAGTTCAAAGTTCCATGTTCAAAGTGCAAAGTGGGGCCGCCTCGACAGCGCGCCCTCAACGTTGAGCTTTGAACATGGAACCTTGAACCGGAAGCGCGGCTTCACCCTCATCGAAATCATGGTCGTCGTCGGCATCATCGCCATCGTGATGACCATCGCGGTTCCTTTCATGCGCACGGCTTTCGAGACGCCGCGCGGGATGGGCGGCGCGGTGAAGGTGTTGCAGGAGGCCGCCAGCAACGCCCGCGCGCTGGCCATCCTGCGGCAGACGACCACCGAGTTGGTCATTCATCCGAGGGAGGGAACTTTTGCAGTCAGCATGAGCGGCGGCAGCGGCGAGCGTGGCGGTGGCAGCGAGTCCGCTGATGGGCCGCGCATGCACATGCAGGGCAAGAACGGCGCGGGCGAAGAGTGGCGCATGGCGGACCGCAAGACAGGCAGCGGCGGCGGTGGCGGAGGAGGACGCAGCGAGCGTGAACCCTTCAAAGGCAGGCTGCCCAAGGGCATTCAGATCGAGGGCCTGGGCGTGAACGGCGAGGACTGGACGGAGGATGAGGTGGCGAAGGTGAGGTTTTATTCGAATGGCACCTGCGACGAGATGAGCATCGTGTTGATCTCGGATACCAACGAGCGGCGCAATGTCTGGCTCGAAGTGGTCACGGGTTACGCGGAGATCGAGTCGGACCCCCGGAAGTTCAAGGTGCGATGAAACCGAGACTGTTGAACGACGAAGTGAGGAGGCAGCGCGGTGGCGCTCTCGCAGGGCGTTCGCCATTCGCCGAAGCGTTCACGCTGCTGGAGGTCATCGTCGCCTGCGCCATCTTCTTCATGGTCGCCTTCGCGCTCTTGCAGATGGTGACCACCGGCTTGATGGCGGCGCGCTCGCTTCAGGTGCGGCATCCTGATCCCGGGCTGGTGCTCGCGGCGCTGTCCCTGACCAATGCGTTTGAGGAGGGGGACATCTCCGGCGATTACGACGAGATTGCGCCCGGCACGTATCCAGGATTTCGCTGGGAGGCTTATATCGAGGAGGTCGGCAGCAATGGGTTGTTTCAAGTGCAGGTGCTCACCTACAACGACCGGAAAAAGGGAGAGTCGCCCGCCACCATCACGGGGCTCTTCTGGCGGCCGAATTCCAAGCCCGGCTCCGCGACGAAAGGCCGGCCATGAAACTGAGGTCATGGGGCAATGGGAATCGGGCATGGTTACGGCGCAGCGCGCAACGCGCCGGCTTCACCATTCTCGAAATCATGCTGGCCATCGGCATTTTCATGATCGTGCTGACGGCGATTTACGCGACGTGGATGGCGATTCTGAAGGGCACCCAGTCAGGCTTGAAGGCGGCGGCTGAGGTGCAGCGTTCGCGCATTGCGATCCGCACGCTGGAGGACGCCTTCCTCACCACGGAGATGTTCGTGGCGAACATGAACGCCTATCTCTTCGTTGCCGACACGAGCGGAGATTTTGCGCAAGTCAGCCTGGCGGCGCGTCTGCCGGCGTCGTTTCCGGGGGTGGGACGCTACGGCGATCAGGTGGTGCGGCGCGTGAGTTTCTACACGGAGTCGGGGAAGAACAACACGATGGACTTGGTCATGACTCAGGCGCCGATTCTCGCGAACACCAACGCGGGCTGGCAGCCCTACACCCTCACGTTGGCGCGGGACGTGACGCTCTTCCAGTTGGAATTCTATGACGCCATCAAGGGTGAGTGGCTCGACGAGTGGCGATTCACGAATCAACTGCCTAAGCTGGTGAGGATCGCGCTCGGCCTTGGCAAGTCGGCGAAAAATCCGCGCGACCCCTACGATCTGGTGAGCACGCTGGTGGCGCTGCCGTCCGTCGGCGTGGGCGGCGATTTGCAGGGGGCGGGGCCGCAGGGGCCGAGGCCGGGCCTTAACCCAGCGCCGGGCCAAGTGCCGGGCCAAGTGCCCAACAATCCCGGACAAGGTTTCCCTGGTCAGGGTTTTCCGGGCCAAGGCGTGGGAAACAGGCCGGGCTTTCAACCTGGTTTTCAACCCGGCATCCAGCCAGGTGGGAACCAGCCGCGTCGCTTCTGACCTGTGTTCATGAGACATCAACTCACAGTGCTGAAGCGCAGAATCACCCGGAAGAAATCCGGCATCGCGCTGATCATGGTGCTCATCATGGTGGTGGTGCTGGCCATCCTGGCGGGAGGTTTTGCCTACTCGATGAAGGTGGAGACGACGCTGGCACGACGCGCTTCCTACTCGTCGGAGCTCGACTGGATGGGCCGCTCGGGCATCGAGGTGGCGAAGTGGATATTGATCCACAGCTCCAGCGGACCCAACGCCCAGTCTGATTCGCTCAAGCAGAAGTGGGCCGGTGGCGTCGGCGAGACGAATGACATCCTGGCGGGGATTGACATGAAGAATTTTCCGATTGGCAACGGCTTCGTTTCCATCGACATCAAGGACATGGACCGCAGGTTCAACATCAACGTGGCCAACGAGGTAATCCTCCGGCAGGCGATGACGCTGATCGGAGTCGATGCGTCGGTCAGCGCCACCGTGGCAAATTCCATCCTCGACTGGCGGGATCAGGACAGCAACACGCATCCCGGAGGCACGGAGAGCTCAACCTACGAGGCCTACGACCCGCCTTACTTCGCCAAGGACGGGCCGATTGATGACATGTCCGAACTGCTGCTCATTCGCGGCGTGACCCCCAACATGTATTGGGGTTCCGGCGGAGGGGGCGGACCGCAGATCTTCAATCGCACCCCTGGCGGCAGGAAAAGCGCCTTCGACGAGGAGCCGACTTACGCGGTGGGACTGGTGGAGCTCTTCACGCCGGTTTCCGGCCGCCTCATCAACGTGAACACCGCCTCCGCCCAGGTCCTGCAATTGATTCCGGAGATCGATGCGAACATCGCCCAGGCCATCATCACGGCGCGGGCCGGCCAGGACGGCCAGGATGGCACCGAGGACGACCTCCCGTTTCGCAGCCCTCAGGAAATGGGGCGAGTGCCGGGATTCTCGAATCCGCAGGCCATTGCCCAGCTTGGCAGCTATTTCTCAGTGCGCAGCCTTTGCTTCGAGATTCGCGTCACCGCAAATGTCGGCGGCACCAAGCGCGAATACGTCGCCATCGTCCGCCGGAACAACGCCCGGGACGTGCCGACGCTCAACCTCCACTGGAAGTAGCGGACCCGCCGCTTTCGCGTCCTTCCCGGTTTCGCTCTTGCAATGGCCCCCGCGTTCAGGCGAAATGCAGCCGTTAAATTTTCCGCTGTATGGACCTCGGTGATATTCTAGGGCACGAACAGATTTTGCCGGACATGCAGGCTTCCAATCGCTGGGAGGCCATTGATGAATTGATCGGTCAACTCATCACCTCCGGCAAAATCAAAGCCGAGCATCGCGACGCCATCACGGCCGTCATCAAGAAGCGCGAAACCTCCATGAGCACGGGCATCGGCTTCGGCATCGGCATCCCGCACGCCTCGACGGACCTGATTTACGAAGTCGTCGGGTCGCTGGGCCGCTCGAAGAAAGGGATCAATTTCGACGCGCTCGACAACCAGCCCGTCACATTGGTCATGCTCTTCCTCGTTCCCCAAGGCCAGTTTCAAAAGCACCTCCACACCCTCGCCAAGATCGCCAAGCTGTTTCACAAAAAGGAATTTCGCGCCGCGCTCGAGGCGGCTCCCGATGCTCAGGCGATGCATGACATCATCAAGGCCGAGGGCGGCAAGTAAGGTCATGAGGGCGGACTGTCAGGCCGCGCTTCCCTCCGGTTGTTCTTCTTTCCCGGTCGCATGACCTACCTCTCTCTCGCCGACTGGGCGGTCATCCTCTTCTACCTGACCGGGGTCATCGCTCTGGGCATGTGGTTTGGGCGCGACCAGAAAAATACTCGCGATTACTTTCTCGGCTCCAAGAGCATTCCCTGGTGGGGCGTGGGCCTTTCCATCGTCGCGACCGAGACGAGCGCGCTGACCTTCATCGGCGTGCCGGCGATGGCTTACGGCGGCGACAACCTGGGCTTCATCCAGATCGTCATCGGCTACGTCATTGCCCGCATCATCCTGGCCATTGTGATGGTGCCGCACTATTTCCGCGGGGAGATTTATTCGCCCTACCAGCTTTTCTCGCAGGCGTTCGGCATGCCGGCCCGGCGCACTGCTGGCGGATTTTTCCTCATCTCCGGAACGCTGGCCGCCGGCGTGCGCGTCTATGTCACCTGCATCCCGCTGCAACTCATGCTCGGCCTGAGCGACGCGCAAATCATCTGGGCCATCGTGGGCTTCGTCGTGCTCTCGCTGGCTTACACCTACGTTGGCGGCGTGAAGGCTGTCATCTGGACGGATGCCGTGCAGTTCATCCTCTTCATGATTGGCGGGTTGTTCGCGCTCTTCTACATCCCGACGCTCGTCGAAGGCGGTTGGAGCGGGATTTTGCAAACGGCGGACGCGGCCGGCAAGCTGCAGTGGTTCAACGGCGGCTTCTCGCTGAACAAGCCCATCAACATCTGGATGGGGCTCATCGGCGCCACCTTCCTCGTGCTCTCCAGCCACGGCGCGGATCAACTCATCGTTCAGCGCGTCCTGACCTGCAAGAACGTGGGCGACGGCCGGAAATCACTCATCCTCAGCGCCGTGATCATCTTTCCGCTCTTCGTGGTCTTCCTGCTCACCGGCACCATGCTCTGGGTGTATTACCAGTCGCACCCGATGGGCATCGCCATCCCGCAAGTGCGCGCGGGCATCAGCAAGAACGACTACGTCTTCCCCATCTTCATCCTCACCGTCGTGCCGCATGTCCTGCGCGGTTTCCTCATCGTGGCCATCCTCTCGGCGGCCATGTCCTCCGTCAGTTCCGCGCTCTCGGCGCTCGCGTCGGTTTCCACGATGGATTTTTTCAAGGGTCTCGCGCGCAAGGAACGCAGTGAGGCGTTCTACCTGCGCTTCAGCAAATACTCCACCGTCGGCTGGGCCGTGCTGCTCATCCTCGTCGCGTGGATCACGCAGCAGGTCGAATCCGTGCTCAACGCCGCCTTCTCCCTCAGCGGCCTCACCGCCGGCGCGATGCTCGGCGGACTCATCCTCTGCATCTGGTGGAAGCGCGGACGGTCGCTCCCCGTGGTGGCCGGCATGATCACCGCCCTGGTGGTCATGATTTTCGTCAGCCGCTACTCCTGGATCGAACAGACGCCCGCTGGACCGGTCACGCAAAAGATTTACTGGCCCTGGTTTACGCTCATCGGCACCACCGTCACCATTGCGGTCGCCAGCGCGTTGCGCGTCCTGCTGGGGGACAGGTCGAAGCCACGAGGGTGAATTTCTTCACGGCCGCCATGCGCTTTGAATTCGCCACCGCCACGCGCATTCTCTACGGGCGCGACACGCTGAAGGAAGTTCCAGCCATCGCCCGATCCTTCGGCGCACGCGCCCTGCTCGTCACGGGCGGCAACGGTCAGCGCGCACTGGCCTTCCAACAATCACTCACAGCGGAAGGGATCATCTGCCACCCGTTCTCCGTCGCGGGCGAGCCCACACTTGCCGACGCAGAACGCGGCGCAAACCTCGTCCGTGCCGAACGCCTCGAACTCGTCATCTCCTACGGCGGCGGCAGCGCCATCGACTGCGGCAAAGCCATCGCCGCCCTCGCGACGAACGATGGTCCCGCGCTCGATTACCTCGAAGTCATCGGACGCGGCCTGCCGTTGAGGAATCCCCCGCTCCCGTTCATCGCCATTCCTACCACGGCCGGGACGGGCGCGGAAGTCACGCGCAACGCCGTGCTCGCCTCGCCCGCGCACCACGTCAAAGCCAGCCTGCGTCATCCCCTGATGCTGCCGCGCCTCGCCGTCGTCGATCCCACGCTGACGCTCGGACTTCCCCCCGCGCTCACCGCCGCGACCGGCATGGACGCGCTCACGCAATTGATCGAGCCGTTCCTTTCCTGCCGCGCCAACCCGATGACCGACGCCCTTTGCCGCGAGGCTTTGCCCAAGGCCGCGCGTTCGCTCCTCCGCGCCTTTGCCCAGCCGGACGACCTCGCCGCGCGTGAAGAGATGTCCCTCGCCGCGCTCTTCAGCGGTCTGGCTCTCGCCAACGCCGGACTCGGTGCCGTCCACGGATTCGCCGCGCCGATTGGCGGCGCGTTCAGCGCGCCTCACGGCGGTATTTGCGCGGCGCTGCTCCCGGCAGTGCTCGAAACCAACCTTCGTGCCCTGCGCAAGCGTCATCCGCAGAGTGCCGCGCTCCAGCGGTTCGGCGAACTGGCCCGCCTCCTCACCGGCCTGCCCGGCGCGACTGCCGACGATGCCATCGTCTGGACGCGTGACCTCCGTGCCGAGTTGCAAATTCCTCCGCTCCGCACCCACGGCGTCACCCTCGCCGATGTGCCCGTGCTCTGCGAAAAGGCCGCCGCCGCCAGCAGCATGAAGGGAAACCCCATTGCCCTAGAAACGCCCGACCTGTGGGACATCCTTGAAGGCAGCCTGTGATGGAGCGCGACGTTGGCCAACAGCGCGCCGGGCTTATTCCACCGTCACGCTCTTGGCTAGATTGCGGGGCTTGTCCACGTCGCAGCCGCGGGCCACGGCGATGTGGTAGGCGAGGAGTTGCAGGGGCAGCACGGCCAGCAGCGGGTTAAGCGGCTCCAGCGTCTCGGGGATGTAGATCACGTCGTCCACGGACTTGGCGATGCTCTCGTTGCCTTCAGTGGCGATGGCGATGACCGGTCCCTTGCGCGCCTTGATCTCCTGGAGATTGCTGAAGGTTTTCTCGTAAAGCGAATCGCTGGGGATGACGAAGACCGTCGGCGTCTTCTCGTCGATCATGGCGATGGGACCGTGCTTCATCTCGGCAGCGGGATAACCCTCGGCGTGGATGTAGGAAATCTCCTTGAGCTTGAGCGCGCCCTCGAGGGCGACGGGGAAGTTGTATTGGCGGCCAAGGAAGAAGAAGTCTTCGGCCTCCGCGTATTTCAAGGCGACTTTCTTGATGACGTCATTCTGCGCGAGGATGGCTTCCATCTGCCCCGGAATCTCGTCGAGGGCGCGGAGGATTTGTGATCCGCGATTGGAGGAAAGCATCCGGAGGCGGCCCATCTTGAGCGCAAGCAGCGCCAGCACGGTGACCTGACTGGTGAAGGCCTTGGTCGAGGCGACGCCGATCTCCGGCCCGGCGTGCAGGTAGATGCCGCCATCCGCCTCGCGCGCGATGGTGCTGCCGACGACGTTGCAGACGGCGAGCACCTTGTGGCCGCGCCGCTTGCTCTCACGCATCCCGGCCAGCGTGTCGGCGGTCTCGCCGCTCTGCGTGATGACGAGCACGAGCGTGTGCTTCTCGATGGGCGCGTTGCGGTAGCGGAACTCGCTGGCGTACTCGATCTCGGTGGGGATGTGGGCGAATTCCTCGAAGAGATATTCGCCGGTGAGCGCGGCGTGCCAGCTCGTGCCGCAGGCCGGGATGACGAGTTGATCGATCTCGCGCAACTCGGCGAGCGACATGTTCAGCCCGCCGAACTTGGCGGTGGCTTCGTCCAAATCCACGCGGCCGCGCATGGCGTTGCGCACGGTCTGGGGCTGCTCATAGATTTCCTTGAGCATGTAGTGCGGGAAGTCGCCCTTCTCCGTGGCGGCTGCGTCGAAATCCAGCTTGGTGACCGTGACGTGCGAGGTGTCCGCGTTCAGGCTGGACACCTTGAAGCGATCCCGGGTCAGCGTGACGACGTCGTAGTCCTTGAGGTAAATCACCTGCCGGGTGTGGGCCGCGATGGCGGTGGCGTCGCTGGCGAGAAAGTATTCGCCTTCACCCACGCCGACGATGAGCGGCGAGCCACGCCGCGCGCCGATGATCACGTCGGGATAATCGGAGCAAACGACCGCGATGCCGTAGGCGCCGATGACTTCGCGCAGGGCATTGGTCACGGCTTGTGCCAGCGGATGCACCTCGGATTTCTGGAGCGGATGCGCCTTCTTGTTCTCCGCGAGCACCTTCTCGTAGTGGACGCCGATGAGATGCGCGAGCACCTCGGTGTCGGTGGAGGAGTGGAAGGTGTGATCCTTGAAGTGTTCGCGGATGCGCTCGTAGTTCTCGATCACGCCGTTGTGGACGATGGCGATTCGACCGGATTGATCATTGTGCGGGTGCGAGTTTTCATCCGACGGCGGACCATGAGTCGCCCAGCGGGTGTGGCCGAGGCCGAGCGAGCCGTCGAGCGGCTGTTCCGCCAGGAGGCGGGCCAGACCCTCGTCGATCTTGCCCTTCTTCTTGCGGGTATCGAGCGCGTGGTCGCGCAGGATGGAGATGCCCGCGCTGTCGTAGCCGCGATATTCGAGGCGCCGCAACCCTTCAAGGATGATGGGCGCTGCCTGTTGTTTGCCGATGTAGCCGACGATGCCGCACATAGAAATTAAGTGGGGTTTGGAGTGTTGGAGTATTGGGAAATGTTCCTTCCCATTACTCCAAAACTCCATCAGCCCATTCTTCTTATCGGTTGCCGCTTGCTCTGCTCAAGGTCGACAGCTATAGAAGGAGCCGAACCGACCACGCAAGAAAGGAATCCTTTGTTTTTATGACGCCCAGCAGACGCATGTCTCCAAATACCGGTAACGTCCTCGCCGTGGTCATGGGCGGTGGCCAGGGGGCGCGCCTGTTCCCGCTGACCAAGGAACGATCCAAGCCCGCCGTGCCGCTGGCCGGCAAGTATCGCCTGGTGGACATTCCCATCAGCAATTGCATCAACTCGAACCTCAAGCGCATCTACGTCCTGACGCAGTTTAATTCCGCCTCGCTGCACCGGCACATCTCGCAGAGCTACAAGTTCGATCACTTCAGCGGCGGCTTCGTCGAGATCCTCGCGGCGGAACAGACCTTCGGTGACACGTCCTGGTATCAGGGCACGGCTGACGCAGTGCGGAAGAATCTCACCCACCTGCTCAACCACGATTTTGAATACTGCCTGATCCTCAGCGGCGACCAGCTTTACCGGATGGATTTCCGCCGCATCATCGCGCAGCACATCGAGACCTACGCCGACATCACCATCGCCACCCTTCCGGTCACGGGCGACGTGGCGCAATCTCTCGGCATCCTCGAAATCAACGGCGAGAAGCGCATCACGCGCTTCGTCGAGAAGCCCAAGGATCCGGCGCTGCTCGATTCCCTTAAGCTCGATCACGCCAGCTATCCCAAGCTCGGCATTGAGGGAGAGGAGGATTTCTTCCTCGCCTCGATGGGCATCTATGTTTTCAACCGCGAGGTGCTGGTGCGCCTGCTGGACAACACGCACACCGACTTCGGCAAGCACATCATCCCCGACGCCATCGCCAAACAGCGCGTGTTCAGCTACGTCTTCCAGGGCTACTGGGAGGATATCGGGACCATCCGCTCCTTCTTCGAAGCCAACCTCGACATCGTGGCCGAGCTGCCGCGCTTCAACTTCTTCGACATGGCCTCGCCCGTCTTTTCCCGCCCGCGCTTCCTGCCCGGCTCGAAGATCAACGGCGCGCAGATCGATCACGCCATCGTCTCGGACGGCTGCATCATCAACCACGCCAAGATCAGCCACTCCGTCATCGGCATCCGCAGCCAGGTGAACAGCGGCAGCGAATTGAACCGGGTCATCCTGATGGGCGGCGATTACTACGAGAGCCAGTCGAGCATCAACGAAAACGAAACGAGCGGGAGACCGCGCATGGGCATCGGGAACAACACCCGCATCGAAAACGCCATCATCGACAAGAACGCGCGCATCGGGGACAACGTGAGCATCTCCCCCGCAGGCAAGCCCGACAACGTGGATCACCCGCTTTACTTCATCCGCGACGGCATCGTCATCATCCCCAAGGGCGGGGTCATCCCGCACGGGACGGTGATTTGATCGGGTGAGCAGAGCTCAGTCCAGTCCGCGTTCCTCGAGGTCGATCTCGTCGAGGCCGAGGTAGTGGCCGAGTTCGTGCAGGTAGGTGGTGCGCACCTCCTCGCGGTAATATTCCTCGTCCTGCTCCGCGTAGTCCCAGAGGTTTTCGAGGAAGAGAATAATCTGCGGCGGCAGAGGGGAGTCGCCGGCTTCCGCCAGCGGCGAGCCGATGAAAAGCCCGAGCAGGTCCGCATCGTAATCGTCGGCGAGCAGTTGCTGATTCGGATGCGGCTCGTAGGTGACCGGCAAGGGCGCGGCCTGCTCCTGCAACAGAGCGGGCAATGAAGCGAGGATGGCTTTCACCTCCTGCTGTGCGATGGGAAAAAGTTGTGCCCAGTTGCTCATGCGACCTCTCCTTTTTAGCGCATCCAAGAGCCGGATGCCAAGGATCGGCTCCTGAAAAATCCCTGATTTAGCCGGGGTTTTCGGGCGATGGAGCGAAATTCGTCCTTCCACAGAATTCCCCTTTTGACGGCGGGAACTTCTCAAGCCACTGTGCGCCCCGCCGATAAAGCGGGGTTGCCAACCGCCAACGGCACAAGGTAGAAGCGGAGAACTAGCTATGGGCAAAACGCTCATCATTGCAGAAAAACCGTCCGTCGCCGGCGACATCGCCAAGGCGCTCGGCGGCTTTGAGAAACACGAAGACTACTTCGAGAGCGACAAATTTGTGCTCTCGTCAGCGGTCGGCCATCTGCTGGAATTGCGCTGCCCGGAGGAGTTCGAGGCCAAGAAGGGCAAGTGGTCTCTCGCCAATCTGCCCGTCATCCCGCCGCACTTCACCCTGGCTCCCATCGAGAAGAGCGCGGGGCGCCTCAAGATTCTCACCAAACTGCTCAAGCGAAAGGACGTCACCGGGTTGATTAACGCCTGCGACGCCGGGCGCGAGGGTGAACTGATTTTCCGCTACATCATCCAGCACACGAAGGCGCTGCAGCCCATCCAGCGGCTCTGGCTCCAGTCGATGACGGCTGGCTCCATCCGCGACGGTTTCGCCAATCTGCGCAGCGATGCCGAGATGCGTCCGCTCGCTGATGCCGCCGTCTGCCGCAGCGAATCCGACTGGCTTGTCGGCATCAACGGCACGCGCGCGATGACCGCCTTCAACTCGAAGGGCGGCGGGTTCAACAAGACCACGGTGGGCCGCGTGCAGACGCCGACGCTGGCCATTCTGGTCGAGCGCGAGGAGAAGATCCGGCGCTTCGTGCCGCGCACCACCTGCGAACTCACCGGCATTTTCCAGCCGAAGGGCAGCGAATACGAAGGCCGTTGGTTCGATGAAGCTTTCAAGAAGGACGAGTCGGAGGTGGAACGCGCGAGCCGTTTGCTCGTCCGTCTCAATCTGGTCTTGCCTGACGCGGAAGCGCGACTGGCTCCCGCCAACGGCTCTTTGTTGGATGAGCACCGGAACGCCGTGCGGCTCTGGCATCCCGAGATCGCCGAGGCCATTCGCGCGAAATGCCTGGGCAAGCCCGGCATCGTCAACGAGGAGAGCAAGCCGCGCACGCAGATCGCGCCGGCTCTCTTCGATCTGACCACGCTCCAGCGCGAGGCGAATGGTCGCTTCGGCTTCTCCGCCAAGACCACGCTGCAAATCGCGCAGTCTCTTTACGAGAGACACAAGGTGCTCACCTATCCGCGTACCGATTCGCGCTGTCTGCCCGAGGACTACATCAGCACGGTGAAGAGCACGCTTGGCTCGCTGGGCGGCTCCTACGCCGCGTTCGCCGGGAACATTCTCGCGCAGGACTGGGTGAAGCCGAACAAGCGCATCTTCAACAACGCGAAGATCTCGGACCACTTTGCCATCATCCCGACGGGCGCGCAGCCCGGCTCGCTGACGGAACAGGAGCAGCGGATTTATGACTTTGTGACGCGGCGGTTCCTGGCAGTGTTTTATCCGGCGGCGGAATTCCTCGTCACCACCCGCATCACGCGCGTCGAGGGCGAGCCGTTCAAGAGCGAGGGCAAGGTGCTGGTGAAGCCCGGCTGGCTCGAGGTCTATGGCCGCGATGCCGACAGCGAACTCAGCGAAGGCGGCAAGCAACTCGCGCCTGTGACGCCAGGCGAAACCGTCCAGACGAAGGACGTGCAGATCAACCAGACGCAGACCAAGCCGCCGGCCCGCTACTCGGAAGCCACGTTGCTCGGCGCAATGGAAGGCGCGGGCAAGGCCATCGACGACGAGGAACTCCGTGACGCGATGGGCGACAAGGGGCTGGGCACGCCCGCGACCCGCGCGGCCATCATCGAGAATTTGATCGGCGAGGAATACGTCCACCGCCAGGGCCGGGAACTGGCCGCGACGGGCAAGGCCTTCATGCTGCTCGCGCTCCTGCGCGGCCTCGGCGTCATGGAACTCTCCAAGCCGGAATTGACCGGCGAGTGGGAATCCAAGCTTCGGCGGATGCAGCAAGGCCAGTTTTCGCGGCCGGAATTCATGGCCGAGATCGCCGAGATGACCCGGCGCATGGTCGGTGCCACCAAGTCGTATGAGGGCGAGGAAGTGCCCGGCGATTTCGGCGACCTCAAGACGCCCTGCCCGAAATGCGGCGGCACGGTGAAGGAGAACTACAAACGGTTCCAGTGCCAGAAGTGCGATTTCTCCATGCCGAAGTTTTTGAAGAGCCGGCTGATGGAGGGCGCGGAGATCGAGGAACTCATTGAGAAGGGTTCCGTCGGCCCGCTTCAGGGCTTTCGCAGCACCAAAGGATTTCCCTTCGCTTCCATTCTCAAGTTGTCGGCGGACATGAAGCTCGAGTTCGACTTCGGTCAGGACAAGGAGGACGGCACGGCGGCCGAGGTCGATTTCACGGGCAAGGAGCCGCTGGGCAAATGCCCCAAGTGCGCCGGCGACGTGTTCGACAGCGGCATGAACTACATCTGCCGAAACGCCACCGGCAAGGATCGCAAGTGTGACTTCCGCGTGGGCAAGGTCATCTTGCAGCAGCCCATCGAGACACCACAGATGGTGAAGATTCTCACCACCGGCAAAACCGACATCCTCGATAAGTTCGTCTCGAACCGGACCAAGCGCGCCTTCAAGGCCTTCCTCCAGGTGGGCAAGGACGGCAAGATCAACTTCGAGTTTCCGCCGCGCGATGCCAAGGCCGGGCGCAAGCCCAAGGAGCCGCCCGTGAAGCTCGACTTCACCGGCATGACGCCCTTTGGCAAATGCCCCAAGTGCGGCGGACACATCTTCGAGTCCGAGAAGGATTTCATCTGCGAGAAATCGCAGGCGGAGAAGAAGCCGTGCAAGTTCAAGATCGGGAAGGTGATTCTCCAGCAACCCATCGACCAGAAGCAGGCGGCCAAATTGCTCGCCGGCCACAAGACCGATTTGCTCCCGAACTTCGTCTCGTCAAAAACCGGTCGCACCTTCGCCGCCTACCTCGTGCTAGATGACAACGACAAGGCGACGTTCGAGTTTCCGCCGCGCGAATCGGGCGGCGACGGAACCTTCTGACCATGCCCCCGGCCACCGCCCAGGATGCGCCGGTTGCGGATGAGTGGATCGACCGGTTCACCCAGCACCTGACGGCCGAGCGCGGCGTCTCGCCCTACACCGTCAGGAATTACTCGCAGGCGCTCCATGAATTTTACCGCTGGCATCAGCGGGAACGACTGCAGGCTCCGTCCTGGACGCATCTTCAGCGTGATGATTTCCGCGCCTACCTCCGATTCCTCGGGCGCAACCGACTTGGCCGCGCCGCGACCCAGCTTCGATTCAGCTCGCTGCGGACCTTCTACAAATTCCTCGTTCGCCGCGGCCTGATGGAAAGTTCACCGATCAAAAACATCTCGCTGCCGAAGCTGGAGAAGCGTCTGCCGCGATTCCTCACCGTCGACCAGGCCGTGAAATTGCTGGAAACTCCGGGGCAGCGATACCCCTCACCGTCGACCGCCAGAACCGATGAGCCTGCAAAGAAAAAGCTCGGACGCCCTGTCGAATCCACCACGCCCATCCGCGACGCGGCGATGCTGGAAACGATCTACTCCTGCGGCCTGCGCATCAGCGAGGCGCGCGGCCTGCGCGCCGAGGACATCAACTGGAGCGAGCAGGTCGTGCGTGTCCGCGGCAAAGGTAACAAGGAGCGCCAGGTGCCCATCGGCGAACAGGCGCTCTCGGCCATCGAAAATTATTGGAAGCTGCTTCCCGTGCCGCCCGCGCCGCGCGAGCCGGTATTCTGGAAGTCGTCGAAGCAGGCGCAGCCTGTCCCCATCCGCACCATCAACGCCCGGCATCGGCAGTATCTCGCCGCCGCCGGGCTGGACCCGAAGCTCTCACCACACAAGCTGCGGCACAGCTTCGCGACGCACCTGCTCGACAATGGGGCGGACCTTCGCAGCGTTCAGGAAATGCTTGGTCACGCGCACCTCGCCACGACGCAGGTGTACACGCATGTGACGACGGAACGATTGAAGAAGGCCTACGACAAGGCGCATCCGCGGGCGTGAAGCTCAGCCGCGCTAATTCGTGCCTGCAGGAAAACATAGCCTTGCCGCGGTGGCGTGGGCGAAGAC
>Ga0163144_10008314_pt1 | contig 22472 bp, 15 predicted proteins | sample OliLak19BULKMAT1_FD_123175 | JGI IMG/M metagenome (GOLD analysis project Ga0163144, IMG submission 123175) | Freshwater microbial mat bacterial communities from Lake Vanda, McMurdo Dry Valleys, Antarctica - Oligotrophic Lake LV.19.BULKMAT1 | ecosystem: Environmental > Aquatic > Freshwater >...
CTCGAGGTGATCATGCCGCCGTCCGAAGCCGCGACCGCCGACGCCCTCGCCCTTGCGCTCGCGGACGAGCCTGACGTCGACGAGGTGGTCGCCGCGGGCGCATGGGTGTCGCGATCGGAGGCGCTGATGGAGACGCTGCGCAGCATCGCGATCGGTGCGGCCGCGCTCGTCGGCTTCGCATGTCTCACGATCGTGTGGAGCACGATCCGCCTCGCCGTCTATGCCCGCCGCGCCGAGATCGAGATCCTGCGTCTGGTCGGTGGCACGCCGTCGTTCGTGCACGGACCGTTTGTCGTCGAGGGCTTCGTACAAGGCGCGCTCGGTGCCGCGCTCGCCGTCGCACTGCTCTACTTCGGCTTCGATGCCGTCGAGCCGCTGCTCGCCGACGCGTTCGCGCTCGCGTTCGCGGCGGGTGGTCTGCACTTTCTCGCGCCGACAGAGTGTGCCGCGGTCGTCGGCTTCGGTGCCGCGCTCGGCGTGCTCGGCAGCCGCGCTGCGGTCGGCCGCTACGTCGAGAGCTGAGTCATGCGGATCCGCTGGACACTCGCTGCGCTCACGCTCGCGCTCGCGACCAGCACGGCCGCTGCGGCGCCGCGCAAGGTCCGTGACCTCGGCGCACAATTGATCGATCGTCTCCAGCGAGAGCTCGGCCTCACTCGCTCGTCCGCAGAGATCCACCGCGGTCTCGCGGGCCTCGATCGCGAGCAATCGAGCCTCCAATACACCGCCGCGCTGCTCGATCACGCGAGCGCCGAGAGCATGCGTCGCCTCGGTGCCTACGCCGAAGGCACCGACGATCGCGAGGCCCGCCTGCGCCTACGCGGCCGCGCACTCTACAAGCTCGCGCGTGGTGGCGCCGCACGCCTCGCATTCGGCGAGAGCCTCGGCGACGACGGCGAAGGTGCGACTGCGCTACGCCTCGCCCGCGCCCGCAGTCTGCGCGAGGTCGTGCGACGCGATCTCGCCGACCTCGCGTCGCATCGCCGCGCGAAGGCCCGTGCGACCAGCGAGATGCTCTCTGCCACGCGCGAGATCCAGGCGCTCGCGACCGTGCACGACGTCTTCACGATGCAAGGCGAGGTGCTCGTCACCGCCGGCCGCGTCGTCGACCCCGCCGTCGATCGAGCCAGCCACGATCGCAAGCTCGCGATGCGCAAGGGCGGCAGCAAGCTCCGTCGTGCGCAGCGCGAGCTCATCCGCATGGTGAAGTCGAACTGGGACGAGCTCGAGACGCTGCGCGGCCTCGACGGTGCGCAGCGCCTGCACCGACCGGTGTCCGGCGCCGTCGCGGGTCGCTTCGGCACGCATCGCGATCGCGTGCTCGAAGTACCGATCGTGCGCAACGGCGTCGAGCTCGTCGCCGATCGCGACGAGCGTGTCGTCGCGATGGCCGCGGGTCGCGTCGTGCTGGTCAGCGAGCTGCCCGAATTCGGTGGCGTCGTCGTCGTCGAGCACGGCGGCGGTCAGTACTCGATGACCGCGCGACTGTGGAAGATCGCGGTGCAGGCCGGCGACGCCGTCGAGCCCGGCCGCGAGCTCGGTCGCGTCGCACCGAAGGCGATCGACGACGGTCTCGGCACGACGGTCTACGTCGAGCTGCGCCACGGCGAGAAGCCGGTCGATCCCGAGCCGTATCTCGATCGTGCGCGCGCGACCGCGAAGGCGCAGAGCAAGCGCCGCCGGGGTGCTCACACGGCGCCGGTGCTCGCGACCGACGCCGACCTCGTCGTCTCGCCCGAGGATGCGGATGCGCCCGAGGATGCGGATGCGCCCGAGGATGCGGATGCGCCCGAGGATGAGGATGCGCCCGACGCAGACGCCGATCCCGCGGCGCTCCTGCCCTGGTGATGCGCCCTTGCGGCCCGCAAACCGCCGGGCCACGCTAGCGCCACGATGCTCGGACGAAAGCGAATGGCTGCGGCGATGGCGACGAGTCTCGCGATCGGGATCGCGATCGGAGCGAGCCTGCAATCGGCAATCGCCGCGGCACCGGCTTCTGACCCGGCCCCGACCCCGGCCCCGAGCACCCACTCGCGCTACCAGAAACTCGACATGTTTGCGCGCGCGCTGTCGATCATCGAGCAGCACTACGTGCGGCCGGTCGACGGCGATCAGCTCATGTACGCGGCGATCCGCGGGCTCGTCAGCGAGCTCGATCCGCACTCGAGCTTCCTCGTGCCCGCCGAGGCTCGCCTGTTGCGCGAGGACATCGAGGGCGTGTTCGGCGGTGTCGGCATGGTCGTCGTGCTCGGCCGCGATCCCGACGGCACCCGCTATCTCGACGTGCGCGACGTGATCGCCGACAGCCCCGCCGACGACGCGGACATCGTCACCGGCTCGCGGGTCACCCGCGTCGACGGCAAGTCGATCGCGCAGTTCCCCGATCTGCAGCGCGCGATCACGACGATCCGCGGCGAGCCCGGCACGACGATCCGCGTCACCGTCGAAGATCGCACCACCGGCATCTCGCGCACCGTCGCGCTCGTGCGCGAGGTGATCGATCCGCCGGCAGTCGAGGTGCGCGTGCTCGGCGAAGGCATCGCGACCCTGCGACTGCGCGAGTTCTCCGAGGACGCCGCGCGCGAGGTCCGCGACGCGATCGCGACCTTGCGCCGCCAGGCCGCCGACAAGCCGAAGGGGCCCGGCGTCCGCGGCATCGTGCTCGATCTGCGCGACAACGGCGGTGGCTTGCTCGACGAGGCGATCGAGATCGTCGATCTGTTCGTCGACGACGGCATCATCGTGCGCACCCGTGGGCGACGCGGCACGGTGATCGACGAGGCGCGCGCGCGACGGCCCGGCACCGAGGCGGATCTGCCGCTGGTCGTGCTCGTCAACAAGGCGTCGGCGAGCGCATCGGAGATCGTCGCCGGTGCGCTGCAGGATCACGGTCGCGCGCTCATCATCGGCGAGCGCACCTACGGCAAGGGCTCGGTGCAGGCGCCGTTCGAGCTCGAAGACGGCAGCCTGCTCAAGCTGACGACGTCGCTCTACTACACGCCCGACGATCGACTGATCCAGGCGAGCGGCATCACGCCCGACGTCCACGTCGGTGTGCCGACCGGGCTGCCCGCGACGGCACAGCCGGTGCCGCTCGGCGACTCGCGGCCGGAGATCATGCCCGAGCGCGAGGTGCCGCGTCATCTCGAGCCCGAGGACTTCGGGCGGCTCACGCCGAGCAAGGTCGACGAGAGCCCGGCCGTGCGTGCCGCCGGCGACGACCTTCAGCTCCGCACCGCGGTGCAGCACCTCGTCGCGTGGGATCGCGTGCGCCCGCAACGTCGACGCCGATGACGACCGAGTCCGCTGTACCGCCGCGATCGAACGGGCCGCGCCCGTGGGGTCTCGTGCTGTGGACCGCGCTCGCGTGCATCGGCTTCGCGGTCGCACCGGCGCCGCCGCCGATTCCCGCGACCTCCGAGGAGGAGATCGCGGCGGTGCAGCGCGGTCTCGATCGCATCGTCGCGAGCGCGCGACAGTGGCAGCAGACGCGGGGTGATCTCGGGCTGCCGTGGGACGAAGCCGATGGCCACCTCGCGATCGTGATCGACGACGTCGGTCGCGAGCTGCACCTGTTCGAGCAGCTCGTCGGGCTCCGCTTCGCGCTGACGTTCAGCGTGCTGCCGGGATCCGTGTACGCCGCGGGCGTGCAGCTCCGACTCGGCGCCGACCGCCGGCGTCCGCGGGAGATCCTGCTGCACCTACCGATGGAGCCGAACGATCCCACGCAGATGACGAGCGGCCTCGAGGCGACCGAGGATTTCCTGCGGGTCGGCGATTCGCCAGCGACGTTGATCGCGAAGCTCGAGGCCGCGCTCGATCGCGTGCCCAACGCGATCGGTACCAACAACCACATGGGCTCGCGGCTCACACCCGACTGCGCGGCGATGGATGCGATCATGCCGGTCTTGCGCGAGCGCGGCCTGTTCATGCTCGACTCGCGCACGATCGCGAGCACCTGCGCCGAGCGGGCCGCGATCGCTGCCGGCGTGCCGGCGCTGTCGCGGCAGATCTTCCTCGACGACGATCCCTCGGCCGAAGCGATCGCGGCGCAGCTCGAGCGCGCGGCCGTTCTCGCGCGCACGCAGCCGGTCGTGGCGATCGGTCATCCCTCGCCGGAAATGATCGAGGTGCTCAAAAGCCGCCTGCCCCAGCTGCACGCCGCAGGGGTCGGGGTCTACCCGGTGTCGGCGTTGCTGCCCCGGTGAAGGCGGGGCGTGTCTCCCGCGACACCCGGCGCCCGCGCGCGCAACACCTTGCTGCCGATCGATGGATCCGCCTCCCAAGGCCGCAGCCTGGCACCCGGCCCCATGCTCGTGCCGCGACCCTTGACAGTGTTTCGGCCCACTTCCTAACCTCATGGGGTTGATGTCCTTGCGCCTCATCATCGAGGACGACGAGGGAAGCACGACCATCGTGCCCCTCGGAAAAGACACGATCACGATCGGACGCCAGCAGGGCAACACGATCCAGCTGACGGAGAAGAATGTCTCGCGTCGGCACGCGCAGCTGTTGCCCGAGGGCGAGTCGTGGGTCCTCGAGGATCTCGGCAGCTACAACGGCGTGAAGGTGAACGGTCGCGTGGCGAGTGGTCGCGTGGTGCTGCAAGAAGGTGATGTCGTCCAGATCGGCGACTACCACCTCGCGCTCACGGAAGACGTCGATCGTCGATCGCTCAACTACGATCGCGGACGCGCCGCGGCCAACGACGGCGTCGAGCCGATGCTCGCGAGCTCGAGCACGAACCTGCCGCAGCTCTCGGCGGGCGCTCTCGCGGCGCTCTCGTCGGGTCAGCATCCCGCGCAGGTGACGGTCGTGCCGGCGCCGTCGTTCGTCGACTCCGGGCAGATGCCGATGGTCGCGCGCACCGCCGCGCAGCGCGAAGAAGCACCAAGTCGCGTCGGCGCGATGGTGCTCGGCCTCGCGGTCATCGGTGGTCTCGCGCTCGGCGGGTTCTGGTGGATGACGCGACCGTCGGGCACGACGAGCAACGCGAGCGCGAAGGCCGACAGCGGCAAGGAGCAGCCCGCGAAGCCGACGAAGCCGGTTCCGGTGCCGGACACGAAGATCCAACCGGTGGCCGACCCGAAGATCGAGCCGGTGCCGGACCCGAAGATCGAGCCGGTGCCGGTCCCCGACACGAAGGTCGATCCGCCGATCGAAGACGATCCGCCGGACATCGTGCCCGACGATCCGGATCCCGTGCCGAAGCCGAAGCCCGTGCCCGACAAGCCGGTGACCAAGCCGAAGCCGACGCCGCCGAAGCCGCCAGCGGAGCCCGAGGTCGACGTCGACACGCTGCTCGCCGACGCGCGCAAGCAGATGTTCAAGAGCCCGGCGGCAGCGTACGACCTCGCTGCGAAGGCCTATGCCGCGAAGAAGTCGTCGAACGCGGCGTTCCTGATGGCGAACGCCGCGTGTCGCATGAAGGACACGAGCAAGGCGAAAAAGGCGATCGCGAAGCTCAAGGGCACGCCCCACGACGAGGCGGTCCAGATCTGCGCGAGCAACGGCATTACCGTCGAGTGATGTCGCGAAGAGCGATCGTCGCCGCGTTGTAACCGCACATGCCGTGCACGCCCGCGCCCGGATGCGCGTAGCTCGAGCACAGGTACAGGCCATCGACCGGCATGCGGTAGCGGAAGTACGGGAACAGCGGACGGAACAGCAGCTGGCGGTGCCACGCGTTGCTGCCACCGCCGAGATCGCCACCGACGAGGTTCGCATCCATGCGCTCGAGAAGTGCGGGCGAGACCTCGCGTCGGCCGATCACGAGCTTGCGAAAGCCCGGCGCGAGGCCTTCGATGCGCGCGTCGATCGTGTCGGCGAACGACTTGCTGTGGCGCTGCCAGCCGCCTTCGGGTCGCGGTGGGACGCGCGTGTACGCCCACAGGGTGTGCTGGCCCTCGGGTGCGCGCGTCGGATCCCAAAGGCTCTGCTGCCCGATCACGAGATACGGATTGTCGGGTAGCGCACCGCTGCGCACCTGGGTCGTGAAGCGCGAGAGATCGGCGAGACTGTCGCCCGCGTGCACGACCGCGGCGCGACGGGCTTGCTCGCAGCTCCACGGCACCGGCCCCGACAGCGCCCAGTCGAGCTTGAACGTGCCCCAGCCGTGGGGATAGCGCTGCATGAACTCGACGACGCGACCCGGCACGTGCTCGCGTTCGACGAGATCGAGCAGCAGGCGCGGCGCGGCGGTGTCGGCGAGGATCACTGGGGCCTCGATCTCGGTGCCGTCCGTGAGGCGCACGGCGCAGGCGCGATCGTTGCGGACGATGACGCGGTCGACCTGAGCGCCGAGCATCAGCTCGCCGCCGTGATGGCCGACGAAGCGCACCATCGCGTCGGTGATCGACTGCGCACCCCCTTGCGGCACGACGTAGCCGCCGGTGGTCGCGGTCATGCCGAGCATGAAGCCGAGCGCGGCACCGAAGATGTCGTCGGGGCCGACGTCGACGTGCAGTGCGAGGCTGGGTAGCACGCGGCGCGCGGCGTCGGTCTCGAACCATCGGCGGGCGAGACCGGCTCCGCGCGAGAGGAACACGGTGGCAAGGCGCGCGAGATCCCACGGCATCATGCGCAACGCGGGCCCGAGCGTCGGGAACGTGCGCATGAGCAGGCCGATGACGTGCGGTTCGATGCTCGCGTACCACTTCGCGACCCGGCGGAACTTGTCGCCGTCTTTGTGGGATCCGAAGTGGCTCGCGGTGACGTCGTGATCGCGACTGATGCACGCGTACGTGCCGTCGGGCGCGGGGTGACAGGTCTCGATCGGCGCGCCCTTCCATTGCAGCCCGAAGTCGCCGAGCGCGAGCTCCTTGAACGCAGGGCTGAGCGCCGCCCACGGAAAAAACGCAGCACCGACGTCGTGCACGAAGCCGGGCTGCGTCGCGGCTTCGGAGCCGACCGCACCGCCTGCCCGTGCGGGGTTTGCTTCGAGGACGAGCACGCGCTGGCCGGCGCGCGCGAGCACGCATGCAGCCACGAGGCCGTTCGGACCAGAGCCGATCACGATGGCGTCGTAAGCCACGGCGGGGAAGCTACCGCAACAAGGCCGGCGGGGGAACGATCGCGGCGTGTTGGGGTGCGCAGCGCAGCGGGCATCGGAGGTCGGCATCGGATCGAAGTCGTGCGCGAGGAACAGGATCACGCCGCACTCTGGAATCGGCACCTGGAACTCGAACGACTCCGAGAAATCGGAGTGCATGCCGACGATCTCGGTCCAGACGTCGGCCCGCGGGTCGTACTCCCACTGCAGATCGGCGTCGAGGTGTTGTCGACCCGCTCGCCGCCATCATTGCCGGCGCCCAAGCAGACCAGGCGTGGACGGGACACACGCCGCGGCCTCTACGCGAGAACGGCACTGGTGTGCCGGTCTCGACGTCACGTGTCGCCGGACCCCTTGACCAGGCGCGGCGGTCGGCCAAAGATCGAGCGCTGTGGCCAAGTCCATCGTCGTCACGTTCGCGGGCGCCGAGTCGAGCTTTGCACTCGAGAAGCTCGATCGCACCAAGCTGTACGGCCGCCGCGAGCGGCGATCTCTCGATCCACTCGGACGCCGGTGCGAACGTGCGGAGCTCACCCGCGACGGCGCGCTGCTGGTGCGCTCCGGCATGACCGCGCAGGGATATTTCGACGAGAGCGGCACGTGGATCCCGAACCGCGAGCTCGTCGGCCTCGACCCCGAGGGTCGAGCGCTGGCCCAGATACCGTCGACCCTCGGGCTCGCCCAGCCGCTCGTCGGACCGCTGTCGGCCGAGGAAGTGCTCGACCTCGCGGTGCGCACCGTCTACTTGCTCGAACCCGAGCAGCTCGACGACGGCCTGGCCGAGCAGCTGCGGGCCGGCAACGCATTTCGCCTCGCGTTCAACTATCGCGCCGACTACAAGGCCGAGACCGCGGTGTTGATCGGCAACGAGACCGGGTTCTTCGCGCTGGTCGGCTGCGTCGCCGAGCCGACGTGGTCGTCGCTCGAGACCGTCGTGCGCGAGTCGTTCGACGATGCCGTCGCCGACGACGAAGAGCTCGACTTCGAGATGTTCTGAGCGAGGGCCACCCATGCGCAAGCTCCACCTGATGAACGAAGCCAGTCGCGACGCGACCATCGCGATTGCGTCGATACCCGAGGCCGCCAGCCCCAAGCTCGGCGTGCCGGGCAAAACCATCGTGTTCCGTCGCTACCTCGCCGCCACCCCGGCTGGTCTCCACGACGCGTTGCTCGCCACTCACGGCGCCGATCTGGCCCAGCGACTCGTCGATGGCGATCCCGAGATCGACCTCGAGCAGGTCGGCCGCGTCATCGGCGACACCACGCCGGTCTACCTGTCGGCCGATGGCGAGGTGCTCCACGTATCGCCGCAGCTGGTCGACGTCCTGGTCGCGCCCGACGGCTCCGAGCGCGATCGCAAGCCCGCCGAGAACGCGCCGGCGAATGTGAACGAGCCCGATCCGGTGCGCCTCGCCGGGCGCAAGATCGCAAAGCACGAGGCGATCAAGCGCTTCGCGTTCCGTCGCACGATCGCGATCCGCCACGTCGACGGCCTGACCTACGACTTCCTCCACGGCATCGCGAAGCAGCTCGCCGACGACGGTTCGCTGGCGATGCTCGGCGCCGGACCCAAGGGTCGCGATCCGCTGGTGTTCCAGGAGAACGGCTCGCCGTACCGTGGATTCCTCGAGGGCAGGGTCGACGGCCCGCGCTACCAGCTGCTGCTCCATCTCTCGAATCTCGAGCTGCGGAGGCCGACGTGACGCGCTTTTCCACCGACTCCGCGCGCCCGCTCGGCCAGGGGCTGCAGTCCCCCGCGGGCAGCCTGCTCGACGGCGAGCTGGTCGCGATGTTGCGCGGCTACAAGCGCAGCGTCGCCGGTCGCTACCGCGCGCTCGTCAAGGACGAGTTGCTCACCTCGCTGCCGCCGGGCCCGCTGCGCGTCTCGCCGAAGGTGGACGGCGAGCTGTGGTTCTTGGTCTTCGATGGATCGGTCGCGTTCCTGGCGTCACCGACCGGGCGTGTGGTCTCGGGCGACGTGCCGGTGCTCGACGAAGCGCGCGCCGCCACGTCGCGCGCCCACACGCGCACGGTGATCGCCGGGGAGCTCTACGCCGCGCGCCCTAGTGGCCGTCCGCGCGTCGGCGATCTCGCCAACGCGATGGGTGGCGAGGACAAGGCCGCGGTCGAGCGCATGGCGTTCGTCGCATTCGACACGCTGCAAGGTGGCGCGGCCGACGGTCCCGAGCTCACGCCCGTCTATGCCGAGCGCCACGCATCGCTCACACGCCTGCTCGACGGTGGCAAGCGCGTGCGTGCGGTGAAGACCGAGATTGTCAGCGGCGGCGAGGCGGTCACCGCTTTGTTCGACGCGTGGGTCGAGGGCGGCAAGGGCGAGGGGCTGGTCATCCGCGGCAGCGACGAGCTGGTCTACAAAGCCAAGCCGACGATCTCGATCGATGCGGCGGTGATCGGCTACACCGAATCTTCCGAGGGCGCGGATCGGGTCGGATCGCTGCTGCTCGGGCTGGTCCGCGAAAACGGGCAGATCCAGCTCATTGGTTCCTGCGGCAACATGCCGACCGAGCAGCGGCTGGCGTTCATGCCGAAGCTACAGGCGATGCACGCGGAGTCGAACTACCGCCACGCCAACAACCGCGGCGCGCTATACCGCTTCGTGCGACCGGAGATCGTCGTCGAGATCAAGGTCACCGACATCCAGAGCGAGGGGTCGTCCGGCGATCCGATCGAGCGGATGATCCTCGAGTGGCACGACGGGGCCTGGCGCTCGGTCCGCGAGCTCCCCGGCGCGAGCATTCTGCATCCGGTGTTCGTGCGTACGCGCGACGACAAGCGCGTCGACGCGGTCGACGTCCGCGTGGCCCAGGTGCAAGAGCGCTGTCTGGTCACGGGCATCGACCGCGCCGCCGATCCGATCGTGTTGCCGGCCAGCGAAGTGATCCGCCGCGAGGTGTACACCAAGGCGACTAAGGGCGACCTCGCCGTGCGCAAGCTGGTCGTGTGGCGTACGCACAAAGAAAGTGCGGGGCCCGACCTCGGCTATCCGGCGTTCGTCGTGCAGTTCACCGACTTCAGCGCAGGTCGCAAGGATCCGCTGCAGCGCGACGTGAAGCTCGCCTCGGACGCGAGCGGTGCGATGCGCATCGCCGACGAGATGATCGCCGAGGGAATCAAAAAGGGCTGGGAGCGCCGGCCTTAACCGTCGAGCATGCGCAGCAGCTCGGCCTCGTCGATCACCGCGACGCCGAGCTTGGTGGCCTTGTCGAGCTTGCTGCCCGCGTCGGTGCCCGCGACCAAGAAGTCGGTGTTCTTCGACACCGAGCCCGAGACGCGACCGCCGGCGCTCTTGATGCGCTCGCCCGCGGCCGTCCGCGTCATGCTCGGCAGCGTGCCGGTGAGCACGAAGGTCTTGCCGGCGACGCCTTCGATCGCCTTGGCGACCGCGAGCTCGGCCACGAGCGAGACACCGGCCGCCGCGAGCCCGGCGAACACCTCGCACACGGCGGTGGAGGCGAGCTCGGCGAAGATGACGTCGGCGCTCTTGGCCCCCATGCCCTCGATCGCGCCGCTGCCCTTGTCGGGGGCGACCAACGCGACGGCCTCGGGCTCGCGCGCGGTGTAGCGCTGGGCGAACGCGAGCAGTGCATCTGCGGAGCCGAAGTGCTTCGCGAGATCCTCGGCCATCGTGCTACCGACCTGACGGATCGCGAGCCCGACCAGCACGCGTGCGAGCCCACGTCGCTTCGCGCGCTCGAGGCCGGCAAGTAGGTTGTCCGCGCTGCGCTCGCCCATGCGCTCGAGCCCGACCAACGCGTCGCGCGTGAGCCCGAACAGCTCGGCCGGCGATCGCACGCCGAGGTGCTCGACGACTTGATCGACAGTGGAGGCACCGAGCCCGTCGATGTCCATCGCGCCGCGGCTGGCGAAGTGGCGCAGGCGCTCGCGCACCTGAGCGGGGCAGGTGGGGCTCGGGCAGTAGACGAAGATTTCCTCGGCGACCACGGCGGTGCCACACGCAGGGCACACCTGCGGGCGCACGTAGGGCTCGGTGCTCGTCGGGCGCTCCTCGAGGTGCACGCCGACGACCTGCGGAATGATCTCGCCGGCCTTCTCCACGAACACGACGTCGTGGATGCGGATGTCCTTGCGCTCGAGCTCGACGAAGTTGTGCAGCGACGCGCGCGAGACCGTGGTGCCGGCGAGGAGCACCGGCTCGAGCTCGGCCACGGGGGTGAGCTTGCCGCTCTTGCCGACCTGCACGGTGATGCCGCGCAGCACGGTCGCCTTGCGCTCGGGAGGGAACTTGAACGCGATCGCCCAGTGCGGGTGGTGACCGGTGCCGGCGAGCTGATCGTAGTAGTGCAGCGGATCGACCTTGATGACCATGCCGTCGATCTCGTAGGCGAGCTGGGCCCGGCGCGCGGCATAGGCCTCGCAATGTGCGAAGGCCGACAGCGCGTCGGAGGTGACGGCGATCTCGCCGGTGTACACGGCTGCGCCGCGCGCTGCGAGCCACGCGAGCACGCCCGATTGGGTGTCCGGCAGAGTCACGCCCTCGGCCCACGGCACCTGATAAAGGAAGGAGACCACGCCGGCGGCGTCGAGGCCCTGCGGATCCTTGCGCTTCATCAGCCCCGCACAGCCGTTGCGCGGGTTGGCGATGCGCCGCTCGCCTTCCGCCTCGAGCCGCGCGTTCCAGGCCGCCCACGCGTGATTCGGCCAGTAGAGCTCGCCGCGGATCTCGAGCGTTCCCTTAACACCGGCGAGCTTGCTCGGCACGGCGCGCGCGTGCTCGACCTGCCGCGTGATGTCATCCCCGCGCTGGCCATCGCCGCGGGTGACGGCGCGCGCGAGCTGGCCGCGCACGTAGAGCAGCGACACGCTGATGCCGTCGATCTTCGGCTCGACCAGCAGCGGCACTGCGTCGGCCGGCTTCTCGAGCTCCGCGAGTCGGCGCTCGTACCAGTTGCGCAGCTGCTCGACGGGCGGGATGGGCTCGCCCTTGCTGTCGCGACGGTTGGGCGAGAGCTTCTCGAGCGACAACATCGGCACGCGATGCTCGACCTGCACGAAGCCGTCCGTGTGCTCGGCACCCGGCCCGTGATCGAGGCGCTGGGCGGTCGGCACCCCGAGCTCGTCGGCGAGCTCCTGATAGCGCTCGAACAGCTCGTCGAACGCGGCGTCGGTGATCTCGGGCGCGCCGTCGCGATACGCACTTTCGTGGTACGCGACTTCACGGGTCAGTTGATCGAGCTCGCCCCGCTTCCCCTCGAAGAGATCGCCGGTCTCGTTCGCCATGGGCCGGGATCGTACGCTAGCACTGCCGCGATCGATCGCGAACCCGTTGACGTCGGTCGGACCGGCTGTGAGACTCGAATCCCAGCGAGGAGCCAGCGATGGCGAGCGTGAAATCTTGGAAAGAAGGCGAATCCGGAGCGCCCGAGTTTCCGGCCGAATTCGAGGTGCGAAACAGCGCGGTGTTGCAGGTCACCGACATCAAGACCAATCGCAACAAGTACTACGCGATCGAGCTGCACGCCGCCGAGAATCGCTTCCGCGTCTATACGCACTACGGTCGCACCGACGACCTCGAGACCAGCCCCGATGCCGGCGTTCGCGAGTCGCGGTTCTTCGCATCGCTGGCCGATGCCGACGCGTGCTACGCTAAGATCTACGCGCAGAAGACCTCGGCGGCCAAGGGCTACAAGGAGCTGAGCCTCGCATCGGCGCGCATCGGCTCGCATCGGCTGCGCGGTCAGTCGAGTGGCCACGTCGACGACGAGACGCTCGGGCGGTTGGCCGCCGACGACGGGACCGGCGTGGCGCCGGTGATCGTCGAGAGCACGCTGCACGACGAGGTGCAGGCCCTGGTGCGGCTGTGCTACGAGGAGGCCACCAGCGCGCTGACCAACACGGTGGCGGCGAGAATCACTGCGAACGGCATCGAGACGCCGCTGGGCGTGCTCACGCTCGGGCAGATCGACAAGGGCCAGGCGATCCTCGACGAGGCCTACGCGCTGTTCAAGCGCAACGCTACGCCATCGCCCAAGACGATGTCGCAGCTCACCGACCTCAGCGGTGCGTTCTATACGCTGATTCCGCACCGCATCGGGCGCTCGCGCGCGGCGGCGCAGGAGGCGGTGATCGACACGCTGGACGAGTTCAGCAACAAGAGCGAGACGCTGCAGCTCATGCGCGACATGCTCAAGGTCAACGGCGGCGCCGACGGGGCCAAGGTGTTGTTCCGCGACGACATCGACAGCAAGTACAACGCGCTCGCCTGCGACATCTCGTGGCTCGAGCCCGGCACCAGCGTGTTCCGCGAGGTCAAGGACTACGTCGAGCGCTCGCAGGTCAAGACCAAGAACATCAAGGTCGACCGCATCTTCCGGCTGCGCCGCGACGCCGAGTACTCGGTCTACGACGAGAAGCTCGGCAACCACCACATGCTCTTCCACGGCTCGCGCGGGAAGAACTGGGTCGGCATCTTGTCGCGCGGCATCCTCTTGCCGAAGATCGTCGTCTCGCTCGGGGTCGATCGCACCGACGCGGGCTGGCTGGGAAGCGGCATCTACTTCGGCAACGCAGCGTGCACGTCGCTCTACTACACCTCGCCGGGCGGCCGGAAGAGCCGCATGCTGGCGATCGCCCGCGTCGCGCTGGGCAAGCCCAAGGAGTTCCGCAAGATCACCTACGGCATCGACGGCCCGCCGTCGGGCTTCGACAGCTGCCATGGCGTGCGGAACACCGCGACCACGCCGTCGCAGTTCGAGGACGACGAGCTCGTCGTCTATCGGTCCGAGCAACAGCGGCTCGAGTTCCTGGTCGAGTATCGGACCTGACGCCCCGCACAAAGGACACCTGATGCGCATCAAAGTCGTGCTCGTCGACATCAATCCGAAGATGATCGCCGCCTGGCGCGAGACCTTCGAGAGCAACCCCGAGGTCGAGATCCGCCACGGCTCGATGCTGGAGCAGCGCACCAGCGCCTGGGTCACGCCGACGAACTCGGCCGGGAACATGGACGGTGGGCTCGACGCGGTGATCCGCGGCTACCTCGGCGAGGGCATCCAACACCGCGTCAAGCAGGCGATCGCCGAGCAGCACAAGGGCGCGATGCCGGTGGGCTACGCGACCTGCGTGCCGAGCATGCGCGACGTGCCGACATATCTGATCTCGACGCCGACGATGGTGGCCTCGTCCGAGGACATCTCCGACGGCATGAACGTCGCGCTGGCGTGTGCCGCGGCGTTCCAGGCGGTGCACATGCAGCACAACCTCGAGCCTGGCAGCGTGCGCTCGGTGGCGCTGCCCGGGCTCGGGGCGAACACCGGCCGCGTGCCGGTGCAGATCTGCGCCGACCTCATGTGGAGCGCGTACGATCTGTTCCGCGGGCGCCAGTTCTCCGACTTCGGCGAAATGCGCCGGGCGCTCGAGGAGATCCTCGGCGATCTGGGCCCGTCGACGAAGAAGGGCACCGCCAAAGTCGCCGCTGGCGAGGTCGCGGGCAAGAAGGGTTATGGCGCGCCGGCGCCCGCCGAGAGCGAATACAACTTCGCCGAAAACGACGAGCTCGAGGACTTCGACGACGAAGAGGAGCTCGACTGATCGCCCCACTGCGACTGGTGCGGCTCGCCGCCGACCCCGGCGGGTCGCCGCGGTGTGTCGTGCTGTCGGTCGAGCCGGCGACGGGCGGTACCTGGATGATCCGCATCGCACGCGGCGAGACCTTCGCGGCACCGGTCGGTGGTACTGCCTACGGTCCGTTCGATGCGGCGGTGTTGCCCGAGCAGATCGGCGTGCTGCTGCAGCAGTACGTTGACGCCGGCTACGTGCAGGTCACCGCGGCAGAGCTGATCGTCGCGCTCCAGCACGCCTCGCCCGCAGTCCGCGGTCGCGCGGCGCAGCGGCTGGGCTGGCGTCGCGAGGCCAAGGCCGTCGGCGCGCTGCTGGCGGCCGCGCAGCTTGCGAAGGGAGACATCTGTCCCATCGTCGACGCGCTCGGCCGGATCGGCGATGCGCGGGCGATCGAGGTCGCGCGCGGGCTCGCGGGTCGCAGCCAGCTGTCGCGCCGGCGTAGCGGCGTCGAGGCCCTGCGCAACCTCGGCGACGCCGAGGGACTCGCCGCCGCGCGCCAGGCCAGCCACGCACGGCTGCCGGCGAAGCTCGCGGAGGTACTCGCGGGGGCCGATGAGACGCGGGTCACGGAGTCTGCGGTGAAGGCCGTCGAAGCGGCGATCACCGGCGAGGATCCGCGCAAGTGGGGCGTGCTCGCCGACGCGCTCTACGAGCGCGATACCCCACTCGCACGGCGGGTGGCCCGGCGCATGCTGACGATCGACCGCGTTCGCGGCCCGCACCACTGGCGCTACGCGAAGAGCATCCTCAAGCGCGCGATGCTCCGCACCGATGCGGCCACCTTCGCCCAGCTCGCGTACACCATCGAGCGCGCGTCGATCGACTACGCGGGCGCGACCGCCGTGGTGACCAGCGGGCTCGATGGACAGAAACGGTCGACGACGGTGTTCGGCAACAAGACCCAGGCGTACGTGAAGCGGGCGTGCTGGCGCTACCTCCGGGATCTCGCGCGCTACAGTCCGCCGGACTACGTCGACGCGGCAGCCCGCGTGCTCGGCCACTATCGACCGGGCGATGCAGAGCCACCGCAGGGCCGCTACGGCGCGTTCGCCTCGTCGTTCCTGCTCAATCGCGTCCTGTATGGTGCGAGCGATCGCCTGCGGGTCGGCTGGCGCACGATGCTGCACCGCTTCGTGATCCCGTCAGCGGTGCATCCACCCGCCGATGTGCGCGAGGAGTCGTTCGCGCGGCTGTGGGACGAGTACCCCGCCGCCCATCTCACTGTGCTGGTGGCAGCGGCGTTGCCCGAGGTCGAGGCCTTCGCGCTGCGCGGCATCGTGCGCCATCCGGAGGTGCTGCGCGCGGCCGAGCTCGCGCTCGTGCTCGACATCGCCGCGCGCGATCGCGAGACCGTGCGCGAGCTCGTGCGCGCCGAGCTCGACCGTCGACTCGCGGCGAGCCCCGAGGACTGGGGACTGGTCGAGGCCGTGATCACGCGCGGGCTGCCGCCGCTGCGTGAGCTCGGCGTGCGGTGGTTGCAGACGACCGCCACGCTGTGGGCAGCGGACGAGACCCGACTGTGGACGTGTCTGCTCGCACCCGATCCACGCCTGCGCGCGGCGGCGGTCCAGATCGCAGCGCCACGGGTCGCCGCCGCGGCTGAGGGGCTGCGCGAGCGGCTCGTCGATCGCCTGCTCGCTGCGCTCGCCCACGACGAGCCCCAGCCGGGCGCACATGCGGCGTTGATCGTGCTCGCCCGCGAGGCGTTGGCGCCCGAGCTCGAGCGCCGCTTCGATCTCGAAGGTCTGCTCGCGGCGATCCGCGACGGACGTGTCGGGCTCAAGCAGGTCGCAGGCTTCCTGCTCGGCCGCCGCGAGGGCGCGCTCGCCAGGATCGGGGTCGAAGGCCTGGTCGCGCTCGCGAACCACGAGCTCGCGGCAGTGCGCGCGGCCGGGCACTCGATCGTGCGCGGTGCTGCGGCGCAGCTGCAGCGCGAGCCCTCGCCGTTGTTCGCGCTGGCCGAGAGCGACTGGGACGACACGCGCGAGCTCGCGGCCGAGCTGCTGCGCGGGTTGCCGCTGGCGGCGCTGGGGCTCGACGGGTTGATCGGGCTCTGCGATGCGACCGATCCGTCGGTGCAGGCACTCGGGCGCGAGCTGGTCCAGCTCCACTTCGCCGAGCTCGACGCCAACGCGGTGTTGTTTCGTCTCGCCGAGCACCCCGCGCAGCACATGCGGGTCTACGCGTTCGCGCTGATCCGCGAGCACCTGCGGCCGGGGCTGGTGCCGCTGTCGCGCATCGAAGGTTTCGTGCGCACGACCCTGTTCGACCCGCGCCCCGATCGCCGGCTCAAGGTCGGCTTGCTCGACTTCCTGCTCGCCCGCGGCACCATGGACGAGCACCAGGCCGAGCTCGTGGTCGCGATCCTCGGCGACGTGTTGCGCTCGCACACCGCCTTCGACTTCCAGCGGATCTCCCAGGTGGTCGCGCGGCTGCAGCTTACCCATCCCACCGCGACCAGTGATCTGCAGCTCGGAGAGCACAGCGCGTGAACGTCGAGTTCAAGTACGCCGGTCAAAGTGGGGTGGTCGCCGGGCTGAGCTCGGCCCGCGTCGCGTTCGCGACCAACGAGCTGCGCGACGCGGCGTTCTTCCGCGGCGAGCTCGCCCGCCCACTCGTGATGCGCGACGCGATGGCGGCGTTGTTCGCGGTGGTCGTGAGCGACCTGAAGTTCCACGTGCGCGATCGCGTGGCGTTCCGCGCGTGGCTCGAGCAGCAGGACCGCGAGTTCCTGCGCGGGCTGGTGGTGCGCGGCGAGCAGATCCGCCGCCAGATCGAAGAGCGCGAGGTCCGGCTCGCCGAGCTCGATGACGCGCGCGCCGAGCTGCAGCGGCCGTTTCGCGCGGCGCGGCGGGCCTACTTCGAGTACGCCTACGCGCAGCAGTACGAGCTCGAGTACCTCCTCGACCCGGTGATCTCGATCCACCCTGACGAGCTCTCGTTCGAGGCGTTCTCGCGCGACGAGAGCAGCTACGCCCGCGTCGCGCTCAAGTACGATCTGTTCGCGAAGATCGACGCATTCGAGTGCGGCACCACCAACGTGGATTTCTCCACGCGCTTGCATCGCCAGCTCGACCGCATGCGCTCGTATCGCCAGACCCGCTTCGACGTCGACGCCGGCGGCTTCACCGTGACCAACCGTGAGGACGGCGGGCACCGCGAGAAGAAGATCGACGTCCCCGAGAGCTGGACCAACGGCTTCCTGCAGGTGCAGAGCGTGATGACGCTCGGGCTGCGGCGCATCCGGCTGGCGCCGATCGACGTGTTCAACCTGTGTCGCTTCCTCGCCCGCTTCCGCGCGAAGACCTCGCCGCGGGCGCTGCGATGGCAGCTCGAGCCCGGCCGTCCGACCCGCGTGGTGTTCGAGCCCTGGGAGCACACGCTCACGCTGTCGCCGGTCTCGGTGTACCAAGGCGAGCGGTCCGAGTTCATCCGCACCTGGGGTCGCGATCGCCTCAAAGTGCTCGAACGCCTGCTGCCGACGATGCAGCACACCGACGTCCACCTCGCGGGCCACGGCATGCCGTCGATCTGGGTCTGCGACCTCGGCGATCTCACCTTCACGCTGGGGCTGTCGGGTTGGACCGATCAGGACTGGAACGCCGGCGCTTCGTTCGAGCTGCTCGCGCGCCGACTCGACGCGGATCCGGCCGCGCTCACGCGCGCCTACGAGACCCTGCGACGCGAGCGTTACGGCTCGGTCGATCGGCTCGCCGAGCTCACCGGGCTCGGCGTGCAGCAGACGCGCGCGTGTCTGTCGTTTCTTTGCCAGTCCGGGCGTGCGATGTTCGATCTATCCACCGGTGTGTTCCGCCACCGCGATCTGTTCTTCACGCCGTTCGTCGCCCAGGCGGCGATCGCCCGCGCGCAGCTGGTCAGCGAGCAGCAGGACCCCAAGGCGAAGGCGGCGCGGCAGGTGTTCGAAGCCGGCGACGCTCGCTTCACCGCGCGTCGGCCCCACCAGGGTGGCTACAAGCTGTCCGGCAGCGTGCGCGGCACCGATGGCGAGCGCACCCGTCCGCTTCTGTCCGTCGATGCCGAGGGCCAGATCATCGAGGCCACCTGTACCTGCAAGCACTTTCGCACCCACCGGCTCACCACCGGCCCATGCGAGCACATGCTCGCGCTTCGCCTCGCCCACATGGCGCGGCTGCGATCCGAAGACGAACGACAACAGGAGGTTGATCCGCTGTAGACGGAGCATCAGCCACGCCAAGCTCAGCCAATCGCACGGTGCTACGCCGTGCTTGCCGACTTGCCAGGCAATCGTCACGAGCCCGTTCGGCACCATCGGACCGCAGGCGGCCCGGCCCAAGCTGGGTTGGTTCCTGCGGTCCCCGGGCCTTGCGGCCGCCCGCGGTCCGCTTCAGTGGAACGGTCTCGTCCCGGGAGTGTTCGTGAGCAGGGCTGATGCTCCGTCTACAGCGCATCAACTTCATCTCGGAGGACGCTGGTTCTCTTATGGCCGATGATGAGAAATCCGCGCTCTTTCGCCAGCTCGTGCAGCAGGCCGATCCGTGGCTCGTGCTCGAGCGCATGCGCACCCTCGGATTCTGGCCCGAGGACGAGGACGTCCCCGACGAGCCGCCGCCGGTGGTCGCCGAGCGGCTGCGGCTCGAGGACGAGCTCGTGCGACTGCGCAGCGAAGGCGTCACAGTCGCCGATCCCGATCTCGCGCTGCAGAAGGAGCGGGTGCATCGCTGGCACGAGAGCAAGAAGCGACGCGCGCTCGCTCGGGTCGACCGCGAGACCGCGCGGTTGCAGCGTGCGGCCGCATGGGCGGAGCAGCGCGCGTCGTCGTTGGTCCACGCCGGAGACGAGCACAGCGCTGGTCTCGAGGATCGCACCAGCGACATCGCCCGGCTGGCGGCGCACGGGCTCCCCGAGCTCCACACCGTCGCAGAGCTCGCGGTCGCGATGGAGCTGACGATCTCCAGGCTGCGGTGGCTCACCTATCACCGCCGCAGCGTCACGCTGGTCCACTACCACCGCTACACGATCCCGAAGAAGACCGGCGGCGTGCGCAACATCAGCGCACCGAAGCCCGCGCTGGCCGAGGCCCAGCTGTGGATCCTGGCGCGGATCCTCGATCGCATCGAGCCGTCGGCGCAGGCGCACGGATTCGTGGTCGGGCGCTCGACGATCACCAATGCGACGCCACACGTCGGCCGCAAGGTGGTCGTCAACCTCGACCTCGAGGGCTTCTTTCCCACCGTGGACTTTCGCCGGGTGAAGGGTGTGTTCCGTCGGCTCGGCTACTCCGAGGCGGTGGCGATCACGCTGGCGCTGTTGTGCACCGAGCCGCCGCGCGTCCAGGCGCGGCTCGACGGCCGCGTCTATCACGTCGCGCTCGGCGAGCGTGTGCTGCCGCAGGGCGCGTGCACCAGTCCCGCGCTCACCAACCTGATCTGTCGAAGGCTCGATCGGCGACTGCGCGGGCTCGCGGCGCACCTCGGGTTCACCTATACCCGTTACGCCGATGATCTCACCTTCTCGGGTGACGATCTGCCGAAGCTCGGCGGTCTGCTCGGCGTGGTGCGCAGGGTCATCGCCGAGGAGGGGTTCGTCGAGAACGCCGCGAAGACGCGGGTCATGCATCGCGCGCGGCGGCAGGAGGTCACCGGGCTCACGGTCAACGAGGCGGTGAAGCTGTCGCGACGCGAGCGTCGTCGGTTCCGCGCGGTGTTGCACAACGTCGCGCGGCGCGGGCTCGAGGCCGAGAACCGCGGCGACCACCCGCGGTTCCGCGCGTACTTGCAGGGGATGACCGCGTTCGTGCAATCGGTCGACCCTGAGCGCGCCGAAAAGTGGCGGGCTGCCCTCGCCCGCGCACTGCACGGTCCCACCGATTGAAAGGGACGACAGGCCATGACCAACCAACGCCAACTCGACATGCTGCAGATGCAGGGGAACGCAGACGCGGACGACCCCGAGCCGCGCGAGGACGAGTTCGAGGTGGACCAGGACGAGCCCGAGCCGCACCTCGATTGGCTGACCCCGGCCCCGGCGGTCGCCGACCTGCTGCGCTCGCCGCGGACGAGCCGCATCGCGGCCGCGATCCTCGGCGCCGCGATCGGTGATGCGATCGGCCATCCCACCGAGTTCATCGGATCGTTCGCGGAGATCCGCCGCCGCTACGGACCCGACGGTGTCACCGGCTTCGAGCTGTATTGGACGCGCGGCGGCCGGCGCTTTGCGCCGTACACAGACGACACGCAGATGGCGGAGGTGGTGTTGCGCGCGTTGTTGTGGTCGCGTCGCGAAGCTGCGGATCTCGACGCGACGATGCGAATGATGGGCGCGGGCTTCGTGCGTTGGTCGGAGCGGCCGCAGGGTGGGCATCGGGCGCCGGGCAACGCGTGCCTCGGCGGGTGCCGAGCGCTCGCGAGCGGTGTGCACTGGTCGCGGGCCGGCGGTCCGACCGCGGGCGGTTGCGGCTCGGTGATGCGCGCCTACCCGTTCGGCCTGCTCTTCGCGGGCGATCTGCGGCGCGCCGAAGCGTGGGCGGTCGCGCACTCCCGTCTCACGCACAACGATCCGATCGCGCTCGCGGCCAGTGCTGCGATGGCGGTCGGAGTCGCCCGGATCCTGCGCGACGACGCGCTCGACATCGTGCTCTCGGAGATGGTCGCGGCGGCGTGCCGCTACAGCCCGAAGACCGCGGAGATGATGGCTCGCGCGCTCGACGAGGCGCGCTCGTCGGTGCCGCCGGAGATCACGCTCGATCGTTTGCGCGCGTGGGCGGCACACGAGGCGATCGCGGCTGCGGTCTACATCCTCGCGCGGCACCCCGACGATCCGCGCGCAGCGATCCTCGAGGGCGCGAACACGCCGGGCGACAGCGACAGCATCGCCACGCTCGCCGGTGCGCTGGTCGGCGCACGCGCCGGGCTCGCGGGACTGCCCGAAGAGTGGGTGCGCGACGTCGAGCGCGCCGACGTGCTGTCTCGGCTGGCCGCGGCGGTGTGAGTTCGGAGAAGTCGGTAGGTCGCGCCACTGTCGACTTGCTCGCCCTGATGCTCGCCCCAGCGCCGACACCAACGCAGATGGATCGGGCGTGGCCCTGCGCGAGAAAGCTACCGCAACGGGAAGGCCGGGGGAACGATCGCGGCGAGTTGGGTGCGCAGAACCGCGGGATCGGAGGTCGGCATCTTGCAGCTTCCGCGCGTGCACAGATACGCGGTCGGCTTGTCGGCCAGCGCGCGCTTGCCTTCGAGTGCCGGCCACATCGCGCGGTCGGCTGTGTCGATCCCGGCCGCACCGATGCGCGCGATCGAGATCCGCGATCGATCGACCTCGACCTCGCGCGCCGCGTCGAGCAGCGCTGTCGTACGCGGATCGTCGATCGCGCCCGCGATCACCAGCTCGTGCATCCCGAGCGTCGCCGCGTCCATGACCCCGAGCAGCGTGCCGGACGACACGGGATTGTCGACGGCGTCCTGCTTCCACCGCGCGAGCACCTCGTCGCCCGCGCGCACGAGCGCGTCGTCGCCGGTCAGCAGGCCGACCTCGAGCCACAGCGCGGCTGCGATCGCACCCGCGGCTGGCACCGCTTGGTCGTGCATGTCGAGTGTGACGACCGGGAGATCGTCGGCGTTGCGCGCTCGCTGCACCCCGCCGCGCTGCGGATCCCAGAAGTCGCCCAGCAGCGCCTTCGCGAGCGCGTGCGCGCGACGCAGGTGCGCGAGATCGCCGGTCGCGGCGTGCAGGCGTAGCAGCGCGCGGGCGAACAGCGCGAGGTCGTCGGCGAAGCCATCACCGAGATCGACGCCGGCTCTCACGCCGCGGCGCACCGCGTCGCCACGGACCGCGTGCGTCTCGA
>Ga0163144_10008315_pt1 | contig 22471 bp, 16 predicted proteins | sample OliLak19BULKMAT1_FD_123175 | JGI IMG/M metagenome (GOLD analysis project Ga0163144, IMG submission 123175) | Freshwater microbial mat bacterial communities from Lake Vanda, McMurdo Dry Valleys, Antarctica - Oligotrophic Lake LV.19.BULKMAT1 | ecosystem: Environmental > Aquatic > Freshwater >...
CTAATTACAAAAAATAAAAACGAGAATAGTGAGGCGATAGAACTGATTAGATTATAGTAACAAATTTTAAAATTATATTTTTTATTTACGCCACTCTATTAAATAAAATTATAGTTTTTGTTTTTCTAGATTGCTATTGCGTTTGCTGTATACAAAATAAACAATTATGCCAATAGTTCCCCAAATTAAAAAGAATTTCCAAGTAGAGGCTCTAACTTGCGTCATTAAAAATATATTAAAGCAAACGCCTAAAGTGCCTATTAAATAAACAGCAGGTGTTCTATAAGGGCGTTCTAACTCTGGTTTTTTATAACGTAAAATCATTACAGCTACGCAAACCATAGCAAAAGCTAAAAGCGTACCCATACTACACATTTCACTTACTTTATCAATTGGTGTAAAGGCTGCTACCAATGAAATAATGCCTCCAACTAAAATAGTGCTTTTATGTGGAGTTTGAAATTTTGGATGTAATACTTTAAAAAACGAAGGCATTAATCCGTCTTTTGCCATTCCTAAAAATATGCGTGTTTGACCTAACATCATAACTAACATTACAGATGTTAAACCAGCTGTAGCAGCTAACGTGATTATAAATACAGCCCAATTAATACCGATGCCACTAAAAGCAGATGCAACTGGTGCAGCTTTATCAAGTTGATCGTATTTAACCATACCTGTTAATACTAAAGATACCAAAATATATAAAATTGTGCAAATAATTAACGAGGCAATAATAGCAAAGGGGACATCTTTTTTAGGATTTATTGCTTCGCCAGCTTGGGTAGATACAGCATCAAAACCAATATACGCAAAAAACACAATTGTAGCGGCTGTTAAAACTCCTCCAAAGCCAAAATTCATTTTACCTGTAGCTTTACCAAACTCGTCTAATGCAGGCACTTCATTAGGTATAAATGGTGTCCAATTTGCTGTTTTTACATAAAATGCACCTACAACAATTACAAATAAAACAACAGCAATTTTTACAATTACAATAATGTTATTTGTTTTGGCAGCTTCTTTAATACCCTTAACTAATATAGCTGTAACTAACCAAGTAATGATAAAAGCAGGTAAATTAAACGCAAAACTTGGCGCATCCATACCTAATTTTAAACATTTTTCAGTAGCAGTAGCCAAATCGTTACATAACCAAATTGGGAATTCAACCCCTAATAAATGCAAAAATTTTACAAAGTAACCACTCCAAGCAACAGCAACGGTGGTAGCACCCATCATGTATTCTAAAATTAAATTCCAACCTATAAACCAAGCAAATAATTCTCCCACAGTACCATAAGCATAGGCGTAAGCTGAGCCTTCAACAGGCAGCACTGAAGCAAATTCGGCGTAACATAACGAAGCAAACAAACAGCCAATACCAGCAATAACAAAAGCTAGTGCTAATGCTGGTCCTGCATAATCATGTGCTGCAATTCCTGTTAGGGTAAAAATTCCACCACCAATAATTGCGCCAATTCCTAGAGATGTTAAGCCCCAGCGGGTCAATACACGTTTTAAATCATTTTTTTTCATATCTGCTTCAAACGCAGACACGGGTTTTACTCTCCAAACACTCATATATTAAGATTATATTAATTTATTGCTACCTCCAAATTAACTAATTTAAGTTTAATAAAGCAAAATAAAAAATAGCATCTTTGCAAAGTTTTGACAAACGCCCTTAAAGGACATATCGCATTATTTGCCGCACAACTAATTTACGCCTTAAATTATAGTATAGCCAAAGGTTTAATGCCGACATATATAAGCCCTTTAGCTATTGTATTTTTGCGTGTTATTGGTGCTTGTGTTTTATTTTGGACAGTTAGTTTATTTGTAAGAACCGATAAAGTAAAACCTGCCGATTTAAAAAAAATACTTTTGCTGGCAGTATTTGGTGTTATTATTAATCAAATATTTTTTATTTATGGTTTAAGTTTAAGCGAACCCATAAATAGCGCTATTATTATGATTAGTAACCCCATTATTGTTTTTGTATTTACTTTAATTGTTTTAAAAGAACGCATTACTTTTTTAAAAGTAAGTGGTTTAAGCCTTGCCATAGCAGGTGCGCTAACGCTTATTTTGTTTAAGGGTAATTTCGAATTGGGTAGTAAAACTATTAAAGGCGATTTAATGACGCTTGTAAATTCAATTAGTTGGGCTATTTTTGTAGTGATGGTAAAGCCATTAATGCAAACTTATAATACAGTAACCGTTATGCGCTGGTTATTTTTATTTGGGAGCATTTACATTATACCTATTGGTTTGTACGATACCTTGCATACAAATTGGAGTGCATTTACTAACAATGCTGTATTCGCAATTTTATTTGTAGTAGTGGCAACAACGTTTTTAGCTTATTTTTTAAATGTATATGGTTTAAAATCGTTAAGTACAAATGTAGTAAGCATGTATATTTACCTACAGCCTTTTTTAGCTTCTTTTTTTGCAGTATTAATGGGCGAAGATAAATTAACTGTTACGAAATTATTTTCAGGCGCGTTAATTATTTGTGGCTTATATTTAGTAAACTTTAAACCTACCAAAAAATTAATAGTTTAATTATGATAAAATCAATGACTGGCTTTGGAAAAGCCTCTTTAGAATTAGATTCGAAAACCGTTCAAGTTGAAATTCGTTCGCTTAATAGCAAGGGTGCCGATGTAAGTTTACGTTTATCTTCCATATATCGAAACTTTGAATTAGAATTACGTAACGATATTACTAAACAATTAGAACGGGGTAAAATTGACGTAAGTATTTTTGTTGAATCGAAGCAACAAGAAACACCTTTTGAAATAAACGTTTCTTTAGCAAAGTCGTACAAGCAAAAATTACAAACCTTAGCTACTGAATTAAACGAACCTTTAAATGATGTAGTTTATCAAATTTTAAAAATGCCCGATGTATTAAAAGGCGAGCGAAACCCTGCTGATGAAAAAGAGTGGAAGCAAATAAAAACTGTTATTAATGAAGCCATTGTTCAGTTAAATAATTTTAGAAATATGGAAGGCTTATCTCTAAAAAAAGATTTTGAAGACCGATTAAATAAAATTAAAATCTGTTTAGATGAAGTAAAAATACTAGATGAAAAACGTATTAATACTATAAAAACGCGTATTCGTAATAATATTTTTGATGTTATTGCAAAAGATAAAATAGATGAAAACCGCTTTGAGCAAGAATTAATTTATTATATTGAGAAGTTAGATATTAATGAAGAAAAAGTGCGCTTACAAACCCATTTAGATTATTTTTTAAGCACAATGATTGAACTCAGCGCAGGAAGAAAACTTAATTTTATAGCTCAAGAGATTGGCCGTGAAATAAATACAATAGGCAGTAAAGCCAATGATGCACCAATACAAAAATTAGTAGTGTTAATGAAAGATGAATTAGAAAAAATAAAAGAGCAGTGTAATAACGTATTGTAAAAATTACTTTATAACAGTTATATTGCCTAAATAACTGTGTAATTTTTTTGAATTATCGTTTAATTCAATTTTGTAAATGTATATATCGTCTTCAACTAAAACATCAGTATTATTAACTTTACCGTTCCAACCTTGGTTTACATCTTGTGTACTAAATATTTTTTTACCCCAACGGTTAAAAATTAATAATTTAAAACTTGTTTCATCCCAACCTCTACCCTTTGCTAAAAATACGTCGTTTAAATTATCTCCATTTGGCGTAAATGTATTTGGAACATAAAATGTAAATTCTGGTAATACATTTATCGTTTGGCTAGCGGATGCACTGCAACCGTATTCATTTGTAACGTTTAGTAATATTGGGTAAACACCACTTGTGGTAAATTTATAATTTGTATTTTTTGTGTAAGATTTTTCTTGACCAGCAAAATTCCACTCCCAACTGTTTGGGTTTGCTGTTGACAAATCTTTAAAATTAACTTGGGTTTCTTCTAAATCTGTAAACTCATATTTATCTGCAATAAAGTTTGCAATAGGCGTTGGAAAAACGGCAATAGTTAAAATACTATCTTTAAAGTTACTACAACCGTAATTATTTAAAACGCCATAACTGGCCTTATAAATTCCTGCTTTATTAAAACAAATTGTTGGGTTTAATTCATCTGAAAAACTACCATTGCTAAACTGCCAAAAATTACTGGTAATGCTTCCTGAGGCTGTACTGCTTTTATCTATAAAATTAATACATAATGGAACACAGCCTTGCGTTGTAGAATTAGTGAAAGAAATAGTTGGTTTTGGAACAACTTGTGTTGTAAATAATTTTTGTTCAAATTTAGGACACGCACCTGCTATTGTAACATTAACAGTATAAACCGAAGTTGCTAAAGGCACTATATTAATTGAGTTAGTAGTATAGCCACCTGGTAACCAAAAATAACTAATTGGGTCAGTAATTCCTGCCGTAACAACTTGTAAAATAGAAGCGTTTCCTAAACAACTTACAATTGTTTGAGATGATGCACCAGTTGTGGCATTTGGTTCAGTAATATTTAAAGTACTTGTGCTTTTGCATCCATTACCATCGGCAATAAAAACAGAATAGTTGCCAGCTATTAATGAATTTGCAGTTGCGGTATTTCCTCCCTCTGGAGACCAAGTATAAGTTAAATTTGAATTGCTATTTAAAGCTACCACGGTTGCGCCGCCATTGTTACCGCCTTTACAAGTAACATTACTTTGCGAACTAATGCTTGAGCCTAAAACAGAAACGGTTTTGGTAAACGATGTTTTTGCACCACAAGGTCCGCCAGTTGTACTTAGTGAAACATTGTAAACTCCTGGATTACTAAAAATATACGTTGGATTTGTAAGTGTAGAGGTATTGCTTGCAATGTTTTGCGTATCTCCAAAATCCCAAAAATACGATAAAGTTGATTGGCAAATTGCAGGGTTAATACTTATAAAATTTGCACAAGTATTGGTAAATGTAACTGGACTTGTTACAGCGTTATCAATAGTAAAATCATCTATTGCAAAGCCATCAAAACCATTACAAGTTAAACCTGACCCAAATACAAAACGGAATTTTACATTTGGTTTGCCTGCTAAATTACTTAAACAATGGGTTGCGGTAACCCAACCTAAACTCCCGTTTCCACCTTGGCAATTGCCCGAGTTAGGCATACTGTTTCCAGACCAACCATTTTTTGAGCCCGCCCAACTTAGAAAATTTACTGTGCTATAATTAAACCAATTTTGTGTATTACAATTTATAGGGTCGTTAAACGCGCCTAACATTTGCCACGAAACGCCGTTATTTAAAGAGTATTGTAAACCTGCACCATCATAACGATATTCCATTTCCCAAAAAACTTTAAAAGTTGCTGTTGGGTATGTTAGTGTTGAAAAATCGTAACAAGGGCTTTCAATAAATGATTGTTGCGAACCATTATAGTTATTACCTGTTAAGCCACCTATTACCCAACATTTGGTGCCAGTACCTGCCGAAGTAATAATTGCTTTGGTGGGTGAACCCCAAGCCCAATCAGAATTTGCGCCTCCAGACGTCCACGTTGGAGAAGATTCAAAATTTTGAGTATTAGGAAATGTATTAATACATTGAGATAACAAAGTTTTTGAAAAACTAAACGTAAAAACAAAAAAAACTATTTTAAAATTAAAAAACTTCATTTAAATATGTATTTAATGAAGTGGTTTAGTGTGTAATTAGTATACAACTAATTTAACTATCAAGGATGATCACTTATTATTACAAATATACAAAAAAAATTAAAATTCATATTAAGAAATTGTTAATTTTTTAATTACTCTGCAATTTATTCAATTCAAAATAATTCCCTTTCAATTCCATTAACGATTGATGAGTACCACTTTCAGAAATTTTACCGTCTTTTAAATACAAAATTAAATCGGCATGTTTTAACCCAGAAATACGATGGCTAATAACTATGCTGGTTTTATTTTGCATTACTGTTTTTAAATTATTTAAAATTAATTCTTCTGTTTCGGCATCAACTGCACTTAAACAGTCATCAAAAATTAATATTTTTGGGTTACCAATAATAGCACGGGCAATTGAAATGCGCTGTTTTTGTCCTCCACTTAAAGTAACACCACGTTCGCCTACCATTGTGTTAAATTTTTCTGGAAACTGATAAATATTATCATAAACTGCAGCCATTTTTGTAGCTTGTTCAATTTGTTTTTCATCCACTTTATGTTGAGTTCCAAAGGCAATATTATTTCCTATTGTATCACTAAACAAAAAAACTTCTTGTGGTACACATCCTGTATTTTTTCTTAATATATTAGTATTATGTTCTTTTATATTTTTCGAATCAATTATTATTTCTCCACTAGTTGTATCGTATTGTCGTGTAATTAAATTTATTATTGTTGATTTTCCGCTTGCTATCGCACCTGTAATACCAAGTGTTTGTCCTTTTTTAAGATTAAACGAAATGTTTTGTAAGGCTGTAATATTATTTTCGGGATAAGTAAAACTTACATTTTTAAACTCTATATCTCCATTAAACTCATATTGATTAGTAGTTGGATTTTTTATTTTTGGATTGGTTAATAAAAACTCATTAATTCGTTTTTGCGAGGTAGATGCTCTTTGCACAAGAGATGTTACCCAACCTAATGAGGCAAAGGGCCATGTTAATTTATAAACATATAATATAAATTCAGTAATGTTTCCAGCTTCAATTTTATTTTGAATAACCAATTTACCACCGTACCAAACAGTAATTAAAACGCTTAATCCAACCATAAGCATCATTACTGGTGCAAAAAACCCCTCAATGGTAGTTAACTTTAAAACTGTTTTTTTATAAATATTGCCTTTTGTATTAATTTCGTTTATGTAATATTCTTCACGGGCATAAGCTTTAATAACGCGTATAGCACTAAAAGTTTCTTGTACCTGTGTTGTTAAATTACTAAGCTCTTGTTGAACTTTTGTACTTTGTTTATTTATTTTATCACTTACCTTATAAATAATTAACGATAAAATTGGTAACGGTAAAAACACCAATAAACTTAGTTGCGTATTTACATTTAACATAAAAACTAAAACTGTTATTGTAGTAGCAAACGTATTTACAATATACATAATTGCTGGACCAGTGTACATGCGCACTTTACTAACATCTTCACTAATTCTATTCATTAAATCGCCTGTTGTATTATTTTTGTAAAACGAAGTATCTAATTGCTGATAATGATTGTAAATTTCATTTTTTTGATCATATTCAATATGCCTACTCATAACGATAATTGTTTGTCGCATTAAAAACATAAATATCCCGCTTATTAAAGCAAATGCAATCAATGTCATTCCGAACTTCACAAAAACAGAACTATCAGCTAATGTTTTATTTTCAATAATTTTTAAAACTTGATTGGTTCCATGACGTACAATTACACCTTGATATGTGCTAAAAATAGTAGACAGGGTTACAAATATTATACCGCCTAAAAAGTACCATTTGTATTTAATAAAATAAATGTTTAGGGATTTTAGCGCGCTCACAAATACTAATAAAATGAATAATTATTTCAAAATCAAAATTACATAATTTTGTTTACAATTCACTTACACTTTCCCAACCTAATTGTTCAATAGCATTGTCAAAGCTTTTGTTTTGCGAACCTCCATAAATTAAAAGCCCTCCTGTTTGTCTAAAAACTTTTTGAAACCATTTTATGTTTTTAAACATTGACGAATCCGTTTTTACCGACGATTTAATTTCAATAGGCATTAAACCATTTTCGTTTTCTAAAATTACATCAACTTCATTCCCTGTACTATCTCTATAAAAATACATATTACCAAACTGCTGTTTGTTTAAGCGATTTTTTTTAAGTTCAGTTATTATAAAATTTTCAAATATAGCTCCGTAAAAATTACTTTTTTTTAGTGCCAAAACTGATGTAATATTTAATAAATTAGACAATACCCCTACATCGTAAAAGTATAATTTTGGCGATTTAATAATACGTTTATTAAAATTTTGATGATAAGGATGTAATAAAAAAACAATATAACTGCTTTCCAATACACCTAACCAAGCCTGAATAGTTTTGTTATCAACGCCAACTTCGATAGATAAATTATTTATATTTAATAATTGCCCAGCCCTATAAGCACATAATTTTAAAAATTTATTAAATAAAATTACATTACCTACGTTTCTTATTAAGCGTACATCCCTTTCTACATATGTTTTTATGTAATTTGGTAGCCAGCGTTTAGCTGTAGATTTACCTGTTACTATAGCTGGGTAAAATCCTGAAATAAGCGTTTCGCTTAAACTTCGCATTTTTAATTTAGATTGTTGTAGCTCGCCTAAACTAAAGGGTAATAATTCAATATAACCAACCCTGCCTGCCAACGATTGCGAAATATTATTTTGCATTAAAAAATTATTACTACCGCCTAATACAAATTGATTATTATTGTTTTTTGTATCAACAAGTGTTTGCAAATAGTTAAATAATAAGGGCGCACGTTGAACTTCGTCTAATATGGCACCATTTTTAAATTGTTTTAAAAAAGCTCTTCCATTCTTTTCAGCTAATAAGCCAACGTCTGGGTCTTCTAAACTTACATAAGGTTTATTTTCAAAAACTTGTTTACACAATGTGGTTTTACCCGATTGACGAGGTCCAGTAACGCAAACAATTTTAAAATCGCTTGCGGTTTCATAAGTTTCGTTTAATAATAATCGCTTTATCATTTAAGTCCAAATTTACAATTTTTTGTAAAAGTAGTATAAAACTCCAAATTTGCAAAATTTTGCATATTTGGAGTTTGTATATTTAAAAAGCTTAATTTTAGAAGAAAAAATAATTATAAAATATAATTTTTTAATATTAAATTTACAACAATTAAATTATGAAAACTGTAAATTCAATTAATTTTTTAAACAAACGCGCCATTATCCGTGTTGATTTTAATGTACCCTTAAACGATAACTTTGAAATAGTTGACGATACCAGAATTAAAGCTGCTATTCCTACGCTAAAAAAAATACTAAATGATGGCGGAAGTATTGTATTGATGAGTCATTTAGGTCGCCCGAAAAACGGACCAAGTAATGAATTTTCGTTAAAACATATTGTTGCTGAAATAAGTAAACAATTAAACACACCTGTTTTATTTGTTGATGATTGCATTAGTGATGAAGCATTTCGTAAATCTGCAGATTTAAAAAATGGAGAAATATTATTATTAGAAAACTTACGCTTTTACAAAGAAGAAGAAAAGGGCGATGAAGCATTTGCACAAAAATTAAGTAGACACGGTACTATTTATATAAATGATGCTTTTGGAACTGCGCATCGCGCTCATGCAAGTACTGCGGTTATTGCAAAATTCTTTACTCCCGAAAATAAATGTTTTGGTTATGTTATGGCCGGAGAGATTGAAAATATAAATAAAGTTTTATTACAATCGCAAAAACCTTTTACAGCCATTATTGGGGGTGCAAAAGTAAGCGACAAAATTTTAATTATTGAGCAATTATTAGATAAGGCTGACAACATTATTATTGGTGGCGGCATGGCATTTACTTTTGTAAAAGCTATAGGCGGACACATAGGGAAATCACTGTACGAAGAAGATCGATTAGGTATTGCAAAAAAATTATTAGAAAATGCTAAGTTGAAGGGCGTTAGTATTCATATTCCTACTGATACTATTATTGCTGATAATTTTGCAAACGATGCCAACAAAAAAGAGTGTAATATTGCTCAAATACCTGATGGCTGGATGGGCTTAGATATTGGTAAAGAAACTATTATACAGTTTGGTAATGTTATTAAAAACTCAAAAACTATTTTATGGAATGGACCAATGGGCGTGTTTGAAATGAGTAGTTTTGAAAATGGTACTAAACAAATAGCTTATGATATTGTGGAAGCAACTAAAAATGGGGCATTTAGTTTAATAGGCGGTGGTGATAGCGTTGCCGCTGTAAATAAGTATAACTTAGCCCAACAAGTGAGCTATGTTAGCACAGGTGGAGGTGCATTATTAGAGTATATTGAACAAGGTACTTTGGCAGGTATAAAAGCAATTAAAGAATAAAAAATATTACTTATGAAAAAAATAATTTATTTAACTTGTGTTTGCGCATTAATTATGACTTCTTGCAAAAAAACCAGGCAATGCGAATGTAAAAACGCAAATGGTGTTTACGATTCAGGCGAAGTTGTAGCAACGAAAAGCAAGGCAAATAAAGTTTGTAAAGATTTATCGAACACTACTACAGATTGTTATTTGAAATAATTAGCAAAATTAAATCATATGATATAAATTAGTTTTCGCTATACATAAAAGTGACTAATAACTATATACCAATATCTATCGACTAAAAATAAAAATATGAATATCAGAATAGGATTTGGTTACGACGTACATCCATTAGGTGAGGGTAGAGAGCTTTGGCTAGGGGGTATAAAATTAGAATTTGAAAAAGGTTGTGTTGGGCACAGCGATGCTGATGTATTGTTACATGCTATTTGCGATGCGCTTTTAGGTGCTGCTAATTTGCGCGATATTGGTTTTCATTTTCCAAATACAAACCCAAAATACAAAGGTGCCGACAGTAAAATATTATTAAAAGAAGTAGTTGAGTTACTGGATAAAAATGGTTATGCCGTTGGCAATGTTGATGCTACCTTAAGTTTAGAAGCTCCAAAAGTAAATCCACATATTATAAAAATGCAAGAAGTAATTGCACCCATAATGAATGTAACAATAAATGATATTAGTATAAAAGCAACTACCAACGAAGGGCTTGGTTATGTTGGAAAAGGTGAGGGAGTAAATGCTTATGCAGTTGCTTTAATTTACAAAAAATAATTTCAGTTGATTAAAACTTGTATACACAAAAATGAAACCGTTACTTTTTATGATAAAGGAAAGGGAAGGGTTGTTGTATTACTTCATGGTTTTTTAGGATCTTATCAAATTTGGGAACAAACAATTAATAACCTTTCTAAATCTTACCGCGTAATTGCTATTGATTTACCGGGGCATGGCGACACTTCTTGCTTTGGTTACGCACATAGCATGGAGTTGATGGCAAAATGTGTAAAAACAGTTTTAGGATTTTTACGATTAAAAAAATATGTGATTATAGGGCATAGCATGGGAGGATATGTAGGCTTAGCTTTTGCTGATTTGTTTCCTGATAATTTAAAAGGCTTATGTTTGTATCACAGCACCGCATTCTCTGACTCTGAAGAAAAAAAGAAAGACCGTTTACGTGCTATAAGCGCTGTGAAGGCAAATAAAAATGTGTATACAGTAGCTACCATAAAAAATTTATTTGCATCAAAAAATTTAAAATATTTAAAACCTGAAATTTCATTTGCAACTAGCATAGCAAAAAAAACTTCAAAAAAAGGAATTGTTGCTGCTTTGTTTGGTATGAAAGACAGGTTTAGTCGCGATATTATTTTAGGTTTGGTTACCTACCCTATTTTGATGGTTATTGGCAAATACGATAATATATTGCCTTGCGAACAATTATTGGAACAAGCGAAAACAATTAAAAACGGATCTATTTTATATTTAGAACACGATGGGCATTTTGGTTTTTTAGAATCGCAAAAAAAAAGTAATAAAGAATTACGAAAATTTTTGAGAAAGTGTTTTTAAAACTGCTTGATAAAATAAATTTTTAAATATAGCTTAATAATCTTCGTAGTCGTAACTACTTTTAGCGGCTACGGCTCTATATCTAAACGTTAAATAAAAATCGTTTAATAATCCGTTAATATTTTCTTCTTCGGTTTTATCTTTATCAACAAAATAATTAATATTTAATACTTCAATATTTGCACTAATTGCTTGTTTGCTGTCTTGTATAAAAACAACCGACCATTTTTCATCCTCATTTTTTTGTTTAGATACCTTGTAAACATATATTTTACCTTTTTGATATTTATTTTTTGCCTCTAATTCTTTATAAAATATAATGCTATCGATTTTGTTTTTATCTTTATCGTAATTATACATATTTGTAATTTTACGTTGGCTATTAATTACAGATTCAACCAAACTTTTTTGTGTTAAATAATTTTTATCAAATTTATCTAATAATTTTTCTCGCTCTAATTCACTATAAAAAAAAGTACGTGTATATTTATTTTTACAATAAAAATTAATTAATGTATCGTTTAAAACAATATTTTGTTTTAATAAAGTTATAGCCACTGGCATTGTAATTGCTTGGGTTTTTATTTTATTTAATTTAATAAAAAACTGTTTTGTTTTTTCGTCAGTTTTATAAAATGAGGCTAAAATTATGGCATGGTTAACTAACTCGGGACGATTTACAATACTCTTAAAATTTTTAACAGATTTAGTATAATTATTGTTTGTTAATCCTTCAATACTAGCTTGTATGTTCTCAGCTAAATCTTTTGCCGATTTTTCTAAGTAATCAAAGTCGTTATTATTTGAAACAGATTTGTTTCCAGCAGAATTGTAACGCTTTAATGCTAAATTTGCATCTGCCAAAATATTATCTTTTTGCATAACATAAGCCGATGGTGTAATTATTTTTTTATCAATTAAATTGGTAAGTAAAGTGTAAACAGCAGTTTTGTATTCTTCATATTTTGTAAGTGCATACATTGCTGGGAAAAAGTTTTTACATAGCTCTAACGAATCATTTAAAGCCGAAAATATATCATTAACAGTATTTTCATTACCAACCAAAGGCGTTTCGGTGGTAATTAAATTTAAAAAAGTGTTGTAAGATGTTGGCGTTTTTAAATATGCCAAACCTTTTAATAAACATAATTGTAAATAAAAACTATCGGTATATTGTTTGTATAAATTTTTATAAGGTTCAATAATTTTTTCGGTTTCAATAGTGCCACCGTTTACAAATAGTTGGGCACGACTATCATCGTTTACTAAACTTAATTTATTGCTTTGTATAAATTTTAAAAAAGTGGATGTAAACGCTTTTTGCATACTTAACGAATTTACTAACGATTTATTGGCACGCTGGCGAGCAACGGTATCATTACTGCATAAATCATCTAATAAAGTTTGATATTTATCTTCAAAAATATTTTTCCCAATTATTGAATCTGTAGGAGTAAAACTTTCAAAAAAATCTTTTGTCCAACCTTTTAAACCAATTAGTGTATCGTACGCCGGAGTACTAATATCATACATTGTACCATTTTTAATTATAATTTTTGAATCTATTGCGCGGGCAGTTGCAGTATCTTTTAAACTGTATTTATAGGTGTAAACTCCATCTTTATTTGTAATTATTTTTTTACATAATATCATGCTTGCATTATTTTTTATATTTTTTGTGATTTTTGCATCTATCTCTTTTATATTTCGATAATCGTAATCGTTATATTTTTCAAAAATAATATTTACATATTCGTTACTCGATGGCGAGTAATATACTTTATTATTCGATTTAAAATCATAGTGCTGATCATCTTTTTTATCTTTTTTTGCTGCTGTAGCTTCGTTGTATGCCTTTAAATAAGCTTCATTAAACTTACTGTAAGCATTTTCAGTTACCTCATCTTTAGCCTTAAAACTATAAGGTTTATCTGTAATTTCTTTTATAGTATTTACATGTTCAAAATCAATTAATTTAAAAGAAGTAAAAAATTCATTTTCAAAATTATTTTCTTTTTCGCTAATCAAATATTGAAGATAATAATGTGAACCTTTAATTATTATTTTACCATAAAAATAATTATCAGTTTTGTTTTTTGCCGTAAATTGTATAGTTGCAAAACCTTGTTGTTGTAATATTTTATAATTTATAGCATTTTTAAATTCAAAGTTTTTTAAGCAGTTTTTGGCTAGTTGATTAAGTTCAAAAGTATCTTCTTCTAAATAATTAAAATCGTTATACACCGCTTGTTTTAAGCCATAAAATTGTTTTTGTTGTTTTGAATAAGCGTATAAATCTTCAACAATTCCTGTTCGTGAAGAACCTTCGTTTTTTGAGTAAGAATAATTTGAAGGTAATTTTAAAGTAAAGCCTTTAGTTTTTGGTGTAAATTGTGTAAACGATTCAGATTTATTATAAAATTGAATTGAACTAAAAAACTGTTTAGCCTCGCTACTTGTGGCATACTGCAACTTACCACCCAATTTAAACATAAACAATTCCATATCGCTAAAATAAATTTGATAATGTTGTTCATCGCCTCTACGCGTTTTATTTACTATTTCTATACCCTTTAAACCGGAATTAGATGTAATTTCTTTTTTAGAAATAATTTTACCTGGAATGTTTTCAAATAATAAACTATCAACCTTGGCCAATAATTGCTGCGGCGTTGTATTTGTAAGCGGACAGTAAGTTTTAAGACGGACAATTGTATAAAAACTACCATTAACCATATCGGCATTTATATAATATTTTAAATTATCTAAATTTACAATTTGAGATAATTTACCAGGTAAGCTTACCGAAAAAGCGGAATCGTTTACATAATTTTTTTGAAAGCTAACAGGCTTTACCAAAATGTCTAATTCATCGCGAGTTGCATCGCTTTTTTTTGTAATTTTTGGAATTATAGGCTCTAAAACGTAACCTTTTTTTCGTAACATTTCAATTACCCCTTCTTCTCCCGCCAAATGGGCAGCACCAACTCCACCAAATAACGTTTTATTAGCTTTTAATACAGAATCCATTGTATTAACAAAAAATACATTTCTATCGTTTATTAAATATTTTTGTGTGTTTTTGGTACTTGTTAATTTACTTAAACTGTCAATTACATCTAAATTTCCATCGCGATATGCATCTTCTATTTTTTGAAAACTAGAGTAATAATTTTTATAACTGCCTTTATCATCCTCGTTACCCGTTTCCTTATCTGGTAAAACCGATAAGCGCGCTTTAATTTCCGATTCTGCAAAGTCTTCTAAGCTTATTAATTGTTTACCTAATTTTGATGCAGATTGAAAAATAAATAAATCGATGTATGTATTTTCTTCAAAGTTTTCTTTGCTTCTGTTTCTGCGATACAATAAACCGTCAATAATATCTGGGTCGTAGCTTAAAATTCCTTGAAAGCCTTTTTTTTCTGGAAATTTTATAGTAAAACTTGATTTATAAAAATCGGCATTATAATAATTTGTAAACTGATTGGCTTGTTGTAATTCTCCCGTTTTTTCCATGTTTTGTAGCCAATCGCCAGGGTTAGTTTCTAAACCAACCACATCAACGCTTTTTAGAGCGTCAAAAAATTGTTCGCTTAAATGGTATGCTACGCGATTACTAACGTGCATAGTGCCATATAAATAACTTGGTTTTTTAAGTCCATTACCAGTAATTTTCCATAATAAACTAGGGTATTTTTTAGTGGTTTGAGCTAAAAATAAAAAAGGGGCAAAAACTATAATTATTAATAATTTCTTCATAAACAATATTACTCTATAAACTTACTTATATTATTTGGTTACAAAAAAAATAAAATTGTTTTTTAATAATTTTTATCTATTTTTATTGCAATTCAAAATTAAACAATTATGAGCGATATTTCTTTTGAACCGAACGCTGAAACAGCAAATACTATTAAATGTAATAATTGCGGTGCAAATTTAAAATTTGAACCTGGCGCACAAAGTTTAGTTTGCCAATATTGTAATACTAATAATCCTATTTTAGTTGAAAAAACTGAAATTATTGAAAATGATTATACGAAATTTTTAGATGAAAATATAGCCACTACAGAGGTGCAAACTGTTAGTACTGTTAAATGCAGTAGTTGTGGCGCAGCTACAACTTTAGCACCCAATGTTGCTAGTAGTAATTGTCCTTATTGTGATACAGCGTTAGTATTAAAAGATGCTTCAAACAATAAAATTATAAAACCTAAATATTTATTGCCTTTTAAAATTGAACGTAAAATCGCAAAAACTTCGTTTGTAAAATGGGTAGGTGGCTTATGGTTTGCACCCAATAAATTAAAACAATATGCTGAGCATAGTGCCGAAAAATTAAACGGTGTTTATATGCCATATTGGACTTACGATACCAATACTATTAGCGATTACAGCGGAATGCGCGGTGAACATTATTATGTTACCGAAACTTACCGCGATAGCAATGGCAATACTCAATCTCGCTCTGTGCAAAAAACTGCTTGGTATCCAGCAAGTGGCACTGTGCGTAACACGTTTGATGATGTTTTAATTTGTGCCTCGCACTCGTTACCAACAAAATTAGTAACCGAATTAGAGCCTTGGGATTTGCCAGAACTAATAAGTTACGACGATAAATTTTTAACTGGTTTTGTTACAGAAAGCTATCAAACTGAGTTAAAGCAAGGCTTTGAAGAAGCTAAAAAACGAATGACAGGTCAAATTGCTAACACTGTTAGAAGTGATATTGGAGGAGACACCCAGCAAATTACATCAATTAACACTCAATATAACGACATTACTTTTAAACATATTTTATTGCCTTTGTGGATTAGCGCCTATAAATTTAACGATAAAGTATATCGTTTTACCATCAATGCCCGCACCGGCGAAGTACAGGGCGAACGCCCTTATAGTGCATGGAAAATTGCTTTTTTAATTATTGGTATTTTGGCTGTAATTGTAGGTGGAGTTATTATTTTTCAAAAAAACAAAAATTAATTTTTAATTTAAACTACTTCAATCAAATTACCACACTTAAAGTGTTGTAAGGGGCAAGCTTTATATCCATGCAAACCACATGGTTTACAAGCTAAATTTTTCACTTCAATAATTGTACTATTATCGCATAAAGGTCCAAAACCAAATTGAGGTACTGTACTAATAAAAAATGCTGTTATAGGCGCATTTATTGCCGATGCTAAATGCAAAGGCGCACTATCGTTTACATAATTTTGCTGCGCATTTTTCATTAATGCACACGATTGAAGAAGAGTTAATTTCCCTGCTAACACTTCAACTGTAATATGATTACTTTTATTTTTTATTTCATTACACAAATCAATATCGTTATGGGCGCCTAATAAATAAATAGTAGTATCAGTTGTTATTTTATCAATTAATTCAACCCACTTATTTATTGGTAATTGTTTTGTAAACCATATCGAAGCAGGCGCCATACATACATATTTTTTTTGTTTGTAGGTTTCAATAACTAATTCATCGGCGTTTGTAGGATATAATTTGGGTTTAAAAACAGTGTTATTTGTAAAATCTTCAACCAATTGTGTATAACGTTCGGTTTCGTGTAATCCGTTACCAATTAAATGTTTTATAGTAAAATTGAACAAAAAAGAAAATGGATTTTGTTTAAAGCCTGCAATATGTTTAGCTTTACTAAATCCAGCTAAAAATCCCGAGCTACTGTAACGGTGGCAGTTAACAACACAATCGTATTTGTTTTTTCGGATTAAAAAAAGTAATTTAAATAAATTTTTAAATTTTTGTTGTTGCTTATTCCAAACTATTGTTTCTTTTAAAAATGGATGGTTACTATAAATAGATTCGTTACCTTTTCTTACCAAAATAGATATTGCAGCCTTTGGGAAATGATAATGTAGTTTTTCAACTAAACTCGAAGCCAATATAGCATCACCAATAAAAGCCGTTTGTATTATTAATATGTTGCTGTAATTTACCAATTTAAAAAATAAAATGTAAAATAAAGCATTAATTGATAGTTTAAAAAATTAGTTTTATAATTTCATAAAACTCTTATCTTTAAACTTTAATGAAGAAGCTTTTTATTTTACTGTTTTTAAGTTTTAATGTATTTTGTTTTTCTCAAAAAATAGATAAACAAAATGCAAAATTTACAATTAGAGGCAACATTGGTATCCCGCGAACCATAAGTAGTAGCATGTTTGCTAAATCGTTTAATGGTGTTTACGAAGGAAATTTAAGTTTTAATGCTCGAATATTTAGTAATTTTTTTGTAGGACTTGGATACCAATACTCTAATTTTTTTAATCGTGAAGAGGTTTTTGTTTTCTATACAAACAAAAACGGAGCTTTATCGTATGCCACACGTTTAATTGCCAATGCTCCCTATATAAAAATTGGTTATGATTATTTTTTCTCAGAAAAAGGGTATGTAGCTTATTCGTTAAATACTGGATTAATGCTAAATAGCTATAAATCTGTAAACCCTGATACAAGCATTTCTAATGCACCATTTCCATCCAGTAAATTTAGTTGTCCTTACGTTCAACCCGAAATATCGGCAAATTTTATTGTAGAAGATCATCTTAGTTTTTCATTTTTTATTAATTATAATACTATGTTTTATAAATTCGATCCAAAAGCACCGCGCTTTAATCAAGTAGAAGAAGTTAAAATTAGAGGTAATAAATATTTTATTAGTTATTTTACATTTGGCTTTGGATTTAATATATTATTAAATGGTAAAAAAAGTGCTTCCGCTACCGAGTAACTTATCATATTCTTAAATAACCATTAACTATTCCTTACTAACTATTAACTTTTTAAAAAATGATAACCGCCGAAACACCCGTAAAGTTCGATCGTAAAAAACATAAAGACGATACACTTTTAACGCTTTACAAAAACACGTTAAAGCCTCGTATGATTGAAGAAAAAATGTTATTACTTCTTCGCCAAGGCAAAATATCTAAATGGTTTAGTGGTATTGGGCAAGAAGCAATTTCGGTTGGCGTGGCTTCAGCATTGCTTACCGACGAATATATTTTACCTATGCACCGAAATTTGGGCGTATTTACAACACGCGGTATTCCTTTAAACCGCTTATTTTCTCAATTTCAAGGTAAGCCAAGTGGTTTTACGCAGGGGCGCGATAGAAGTTTTCATTTTGGAACACAAGAGTATAAAATTGTAGGAATGATTTCTCATCTTGGTCCGCAAATGGGGGTAGCAGATGGAATTGCGTTGGCAAATAAAATTAAAAAAGATAAAAAAGTTACTGTTGTTTTTAGTGGTGATGGTGGTGCCAGCGAAGGCGATTTTCACGAAAGTATTAACACCGCCGCTGTATGGGATTTGCCAGTTATTTTTGTTATAGAAAATAATGGCTACGGCTTAAGTACACCAAGTAACGAGCAATTTAAATGTAAATCGTTTGCTGATAAAGCAATAGGTTATGGTATAGAGGGCATTACGATTGATGGAAACAACGTTTTAAAAGTTTACGAAACCGTAAAAAATTTAGCAGAAAGTATGCGCGAAAATCCTCGTGCTGTTTTGTTAGAATGCGTAACTTTTCGAATGCGCGGCCATGAAGAAGCGAGTGGTACAAAGTATATACCTAAAGAATTATTTGATATTTGGGGGAGAAAAGACCCATTAAATACTTTTGAAAAATTTTTAATAAACGAAGGCGTCTTAACCACCGATATTATTGAAAATTTAAGAGCCGATATAAAAAAAGAAATTGATAGCGGTTTAGAGCTTGCATTTGCCGAAACTTTGCCGCCTCCTAATACCGAAAAAGAATTAGAAGAATTATTTAAACCGTTTACGATTAGCACTATTAGTTATAATACTGGCACAAAAACTAATATGCGCTTAATTGATGCTATTAGTAATGCCATGAAATTGGCAATGCAAAAACACCAAAATTTAGTATTAATGGGGCAAGATATTGCCGAGTATGGTGGTGTATTTAAAATTACCGAAGGTTTTGTTGAAGAGTTTGGTAAAGACAGAGTACGTAACACACCACTATGCGAAAGTGCTATTTTAGGTGCTGGTTTTGGTTTATCTATTAATGGTTACAAAGCAATGGTAGAAATGCAATTTGCTGATTTTGTAACTGAGGGTATGACGCAAATTATTAATAACCTTGCAAAAAGTTATTACCGATGGGGGCAAAATGCCGATGTGGTAGTTAGAATGCCAACGGGTGCAGGTGTTGCTGCTGGTCCTTTTCATAGTCAAAGTAACGAAGCTTGGTTTTTTAAAACACCAGGATTAAAAATTGCTTATCCAGCTTTTCCTTCGGATGCAAAAGGCTTGTTGTTAGCTGCTTTTGAAGACCCAAACCCTGTTATGTTTTTTGAACATAAAGGTATGTACAGAAGTATAAATGAAGATGTACCCGATGAATATTACACTATACCCTTTGGAAAAGCTCGATTGGTGAAAGAAGGCGGAGATGTTACTATTGTAAGTTACGGTTTAGGGGTGCATTGGGCATTAGAATACTTAGCAGAAAACCCTAATATAAGTGCAGATTTAATTGATTTAAGAACACTTGCCCCCTTAGATATTGAAGCTATTTATGCTTCTACAAAAAAAACAGGTAAAGTTATGGTGCTTCATGAAGATACTTTAACAGGAGGCATTGGTGGCGAAATAGCCGCTCTAATTACCGAAAATTGTTTTAAATATTTGGATGCACCTGTAATGCGCGAAGGCAGTTTAGATACACCAGTGCCAATGAATGCTGACTTGGAACAAAATTTTTTACCAAAAGAAAGATTTAAAAAGAAGATGCAGACTTTGCTATTGTATTAATTTTAATAATTAAAACATTATCAATCATCAATATTTTTTTTGTTTACTTTTATTATCGAAATATCATTTTATTAATTATTTCAAATTTAAACTATTAATAATTTTTTGGGTAGAACCACCATTTTTTTCGAAGTACAATTTTAGTTCCTTTTCAATATTTTGTAAGCGCAATGTATTGGTTAATAAATCTTCTAATTCGTTTTTTAATTCGGTAGATGTTATACAATTTTTCGCAACATTTAAGTTTAATAAATCAACTGCTTCGTTTATTTTACTAAAATCGTTTCCATAAAATAAAATAGGTTTTAGGTAAACTGCAGGTTCTAATGTGTTATGTAAACCACCGTTAAAACCACCACCAATATAAGTTACAGATGCATAATGGTAAATTTTGTTCAATAATCCAATAACATCAATTATTAAAATATTTGAGTTTATAGGTTTTACACTTTTAGAGTAAATAGAAAAACTTAATTCGTTTATCGTTAATAATTCTGTTAATCGGTTAATATTTTTTTTGTCAATATCGTGTGGCACTATTATTAATTTTAATTGGGTATTATTTAGTTTTTTGTAAGCACTTATTATTAATTCTTCATCGCCAAAGTACGTACTGCCTGCAATAAAAACGTGATGGCTATTACAAAATTTTTCGAAATAGGGTAGGGGACTAAAGTTTTGTTTTATTTCAATTACTCGGTCAAAACGAGTATCTCCACAAATTTCGTAATTTAAAACGTTTATTTTTTTTAGTAAGTTACCCGAGTTTTCGTCTTGAATAAATAATTTAGTAAAAGTACTTAACGATTTTTTAAAACTACCACCATACCATTTAAAAAACAAATGGTGTGGCTTAAATACAGCCGATACCATATAGGTCGGAATATTTTTTTGTTTTAATGCTTTTAAATAATTTAACCAAAATTCGTATTTTATAAAAATAGTAAGTTGTGGTGTAATAGTATTTAAAAATTTGTTGGCATTGCTCTTAGTATCTAAAGGTAGGTAGCAAATTATATCGGCACCTTGCCAGTTTTTAAAGGCTTCGTAGCCACTTGGCGAAAAAAAAGTTAGTACAATTTTATAAGATGAATAATTTTTTTTTATACTTTCTAATAATGGTCTGCCTTGCTCAAACTCGCCATAAGAGGCACAGTGCACCCAAATTATTTTCGCACTATTAAGTTTATTTATTTTTACAGTAAGATTTTGTTGCCAATTTTTACGACCATTAACCCATTGCTTAGCTTTAGTTTTACTTATGGAGGCTATTTTAACGCTTATACTATATAAATAAATAACAAAATTGTATAAGAACATTTCGGGCAAAAATTAATTATAATAAAAATCGTTAGGTTTCTTTTTATAAAGAGGCAATATCCATCCAAATCTTAACCCAAATAAACCATCTAAACGGCGTTGGGTATCTGGCAAGCCAGTATCGTAATTAAATTTACGTACACTTTTTGTAAAGGCCTGAGTAGCTTCGAAGCCAAAATAAAAATTTAATAATCGGTTTTCGCTTAAAAATAAATAACCTAAAAATTGATTTAAAGCTATGCCATTTGTTAATCTATCGTACCCATATTTTAAAGTACCATTAATTGAAGCATTTTTTTGTTGCCCATCGTGTAAATTTATTTTATGTTGTATGTATCCAATACCTAAGTTTATCATTAAACCCGAATTTGGATTAGCAGACAAAAAATTAAAAACTTTACCAGCAAAAAACGAACTTCCCAAGCCACGTTCAGTTATTCTAATATCAGCATAATAACCCTCGTTATCAATTATACCCATACCTTGTTGTTCTCCAAAATCAACTTTCAATTGTTTTAAAACATCTTCTTTTACATTTTTACCAAACATGTAATTTGTTTCAAAACCAAACACCCAATTGCGTTTTGTTTTGTACATAAATAAACCACCAGCGCTTAAATTAGGACCAAAACGTTTAGCTAAATCAAAGGCTGGTAGTTGCCCACCAACACTTATACCAACTATAGGAACAGCA
>Ga0163144_10008316_pt1 | contig 22471 bp, 8 predicted proteins | sample OliLak19BULKMAT1_FD_123175 | JGI IMG/M metagenome (GOLD analysis project Ga0163144, IMG submission 123175) | Freshwater microbial mat bacterial communities from Lake Vanda, McMurdo Dry Valleys, Antarctica - Oligotrophic Lake LV.19.BULKMAT1 | ecosystem: Environmental > Aquatic > Freshwater > Lake...
GTACGCCTGTTGGTGGCAGAAGCAGAGTCGATGTTGCAGGAAGTGTTGGCACCGATGTTGGCAGCGCCATTGGCGATTGCGACGATGGTGAGGATGTGGTGCAACTAGCGAAGTATATCAGTAAGAAAACAAGCAATACATGTGCTCGAAGTAACGCTATCATTATGCTTGCCTCAGCACAAACACTTAGGCGGCTTCACATGGGCTATTCAGTGAAACAATATGTGCCATGCTAGCATAGCGAATAGCGCAATGCAATTGAGCGCCGCTGATCGGCGTGGCTTGAGCAAAGTCGTCTACTGATGCCTACTTCCCTCACCCCAACCCCTCTCCCATACAGGGAGAGGGGCTCTGCACGGCATTTCAATGCGGTTGCCCCTTCCCCACGAGTGGGAGAAAAAGTGAGGGGGATGAGGGGAAACAGGCCATACACCCCCTTTTTAGGGACTTTGCGCATGCCCTGCGCTGATCGGCGTGGTATCGTGCTGGTATGGCAGAGAGCATAGCCTCACGAAACCGATACCTTTACGATGGCCTGCCCAATAAAAACCTGCAATCCAGCGCGCAGCGCTTGTTCTGTGTGAGGATCAAGCCCCCAGGCCTGCCATATTCCGTACAGGGCGGAGTGCAGCATACAGATCCCAATATGGCAGATTGGTGCGATCAATCGGCCTGAGTGTGTGATACTGCTGCGTGTAGCTCGTCATGGCATCGAACCCACCAGCCCACAGGATCTCCAGGCGGCTATTGGCCAGATCGGCAAGTGGATCGCCAATCGCTGCATCCTCCCAATCGATGATCGCGGCCAGCCGTTCATCCTGCCAGATGGTATTGCTCGGCCAATAATCGCCATGCAGCAGCACCGATTGATTTTGCTGCCCAATCGGCCATGCTGATCGCAACGCATCCAGGATGCGCCCTTCATCTGGTGCTGAATCTGCCATGCTTGGCATGCTTGAGTCTTGGCGTACTTGTGTGGCAACGGCAGCGGCATGTTGTGGCAGGAAGCCGACATCCAGGCGTTGGCAATCGAGCGCGTGTATGCTGGCGAGATGGGTAGCAAACTGGCGCAGCAGGCGGGCATATAGTTCATGAGTATTTGGGAGAGTCATGCTGTATCCAAGATTCATAGCAGGGCGTCTCTACAAACTATCGCTCGTTGTCATCAGAAGCTGTTCGGTAGCAGCAATTTCGGCGGGAATGCCAAGCTGGCGAAAGAGCGCGAGCGCCGCACGAATGTGTTGCTGCCCCACTTCTGTTTGAGCATCGGCCTGATACGCCTGGCCAAGCGAGCGTTGGGCATAGGCAACCATGTATGGGTCATCGTTATGTTGGGCCAGTTGCATCGATTCCTGGAATTGGTGGATTGCAGCTGCTGGATCGGTGCGGGCCATGGCGATCTGGCCAAGTGTGAAGTGGGCATATGGCATAGCGTGGCGATGGCCAAGTGCCAGCACTTCATTGGCATAGCGTGCTGCCTCATCCAGATCGCCAAGCTCGAAGGATGCCTCGGCCAGATTTGCGCCAGCAGCGCCAGCAACATATGGATCGCGAACTGCCACGAAAAAGGCATAGGTTGGTTTACCAACTTCCAACGCCGCGGCAAATTGGCGTGTCTGCACATAGATGAACGCTAGGTTGGCGCGCATCTTCTCCAGGTTCAGCCTATCGCCCAGGCGTTCATACAGTGCGATGGCCTGTGATGCATGGCTAATTGCTGCTTCCAGCTCCTGGCGGCGGCCAGATAGCGCCGCTAACCGACGTTCTGCCTGTGCGCGCAATGAGTCGTCATTCAGTTGCTCGGCGTAATCGCGGGCACGCTGGTAGGATTCGAGCGCATCGGCATAGCTGCCCTCCTCCTCGCGCACCAGGCCACGCAGAACCGCCAACTCAAATTCTGCCCGATGAATCTCCTGCCAACTGCTTTGCTGCTCACGGCGCCGATGATACAGCAGCCCACGCCGCTGGTGCAGAATCGTCAGACGACCAAGCAACCGTGCTGTTACCTGAATACCCTGGTTGTAGCTCTCAATTGCCCTATCGGGATACCCAAGTGCCTCCTCTAGCTCGCCACGCAGCATCCATAACCGCGCACTGGCCTCGCTCTCATCAGGCCAATCGGCCTGTTCGAGTTCCCGCAACCCGAGTTCGTGTTGGCCAGCCAACTGATGCAACTCGCCGCGAATGGTATCGAGTGCTTTACGTTCGGCCTCGCCAAGGCGCTGGCGTGAAATGGCATTGAAGATCGGGCGCGCAGCATCGGCCTCACCGTGGGAAACCGCCAACTGACGCTGGGGAAACCAGATTTGGATCGCATGATCTTCCTGGCCACTCTGAACAAAATGATAGGCGGCTGCCGTATATTCGCCACGCTCAAGGCGTACAATTGCCGCCTCACGATGTAGAATCTCACGCAACTTGGTGTTCAGGTCATCACGCACAATTGGTGCCAGTGCTGGCAACACGCTCACACCGCCACCGCCATCACGTTCAACCAGGCGCAAACGAACAAGTGTGGCCAGCAGATCGCTCGTCAGCACATCCTCTGGCACCAACCCCTGATAGACCGATAGTTGCTGGAGCGCACGCCGTTCGGGAGCCGTGAGGCGATGCCAGATGCGCTGGAAGGCCGGCAGCAACGATGGCTCGGTGTGCTGTGGTTCCGGCTGGAACATCCCATCTACTACTTCAGCCTGCAACGCCAACATCAGCGTCAGTAGGCGTGGGTTGCCGCCAGTATAACTATGCAGGCGTTCGGCTGCCTCAACCGAAAGCGCACGCCCGCTGGTGTTCCATAACTGGATCAGATCAGCAGTACTCAAGCCATTCAGTTCAACCTGCCGATCACTGGCAAGCGCAGGCCGCTGGCTGATCAACAGAACAGAAGCAAAGCCGCGCAGGCCATCGATCAGATCGAGCAACTGAGCATGTGCAGGGGGTAAGAGTTCCAGCGCACCAGTTGATACACGCTCCATATCATCAAAGCACAGGATCGGCATATGCTGTGACAGGCTGCCCAGATCCTGGCGTAGTAACCCTGCTGCAAGATTGAGATCGTTCATCACGCCATTCGATGTGACGAGATATTGCCACAGATTGAGTGCGCCATGGTCATGCAGAAATGCCCCGAGCGCGAATAACAAGCTGCTTACACCATCGTTGAGCCCTGGCCGCAGGGTATACCAGAAGACGGGCCGCTTCCCAAGCCGCTCGATCACCATCGCTGCCAGGCTGGTTTTGCCGACTCCACCTGGGCCACTGAGCGCAACCGTTTGATTGCGCGCCAGCAGATCAACAAGCGAATCCACCTTGCTGTCATAGCCGATCAACTGCTCTGGCGGGCGCGGGCGCTCATCGCGCATGGTCGGGCGGAGTGCATCAAGCAGCAATGCCGCCAGCCGCTTCACCGCAGCATCATAATCGCGATAGTGCTGCGATTTTGAGCCGGGCAGCAAATGCGGCTGTTCCCAGATATCTGATGTGCGTGCTGGCGCAATGAACTCCTGGAAACAGCGCAGTTCCAGAACAATATATGCATAGCGTGGATCTTCTGGATCGCGGCGGATGAGCGTGATCGCATCCAGCAACTCATCGCGGTGAGCCGGGAATCGCCCATTCCACAACCGTGCAGCAGCGCTGCGAATCTCCCGACACAGCGATTCCCCACGCTGGCGTTCGGTGACAGGGCGGGGTATATCGCGCAATGCACGAGCCAGCAGATAGGTACTGGCGAGTGGCGATTCATGACCAAGGCGTTCTGGATCATGAAAGAACCGCAGTGCCTGCTTGACATGCCGCTCAAATAGAGTGAGGCTCATACCTGTTGTTGGTTCAGCAGCAGACATATTGCCTCCCGAGTTGGGAAAAACATCCGCGATCTTGGGAACTTTGTGTTTGTAGATTTGCTACACTATGCGTAGATAAACGACGGCAATCTCAACATTACCAGGACGTATAGGGGAGGATGTCACCATGACCAACTTCTATGGCCGCCTACAACGCTGGTTGATTCTGCTATTCAGTGCCATAACACTGTTTGGCGGCGGTATACCAGCGGCGCAGGCTCAACTAGCCGAGCCCATCCCAGAGTGGGTTGCCGCCGCAACAAGTATCGATCTGTCTGTCTCTCCAGCACAGGTTCGCTATACCGTCTATGCGGGTAAAAATGGGCCACTCCCGCAGACTGCAACGGTGCTGAAGGTGACAGAGGTCGATATTTCGTCGACCTGCATCTTCCATGGGACGTTTGGGGCCATCGATGCAAATGGCTACCTGCCCTTCGATGGTATAACAAATTATATCGAATGCGATGCGCCTGGTATCGCCACCAAATGGGCCGAGCTCTACCCAAACAAACCGCTGGAGTCACATCTAACATGTGATGGCGGTGCGCCATTATTTGCCAGTTCCGATGTAAAACTCAGCACCGGCACTTGGAGTAATCCAATCATTACTGTACCAAACCTAGGCTTAGCCTACAGTCTGCCACGCAATGCCAATCAGGCACGTAGCCAACTCTATCTCGGCAGTACCTTTACATCTGGAACCTGGGCGCCAACGGTTGCTGGCAATCAACTCCTCGCTGGTGGTTGGAACGGGCCAGCGATCATCGCTGCCAACGCGAGGTTTAGCTGGCTTAATTACCTGGATCCAGCCTGGAAACCCGCGTTCAAACCAATCTTTGGTACCAATTTCCGCCATTGGTATCAGCCACCGAATACCCTGACGAATATGTTGTCGCCGACTGTGTATACCCTTGGTACCGGTTCCCATTCTGTCTATATTGGCTTTAATCCAAACGACAGTTCCTACTTCAAGGGATCACTACGCAAAGCAATATTTGATCCAGGATGCCCAATTTCCTAATCCTGCAGTCGGAAGCGTTGATGTCTCGGAGTGGGCGGTTCGCGAGCTGCCCCAACCGATCACGTCTCGGCGCAGGCAATGGGTGACTTCAGCTGATAGCGCTGTTGCACACTGCCGATCAAGCCAACCGTAATACCATAGTCGATGTAGCCACACATCGACAGTATAGGCTATCGCATCGTTCGCGCATTGTACCACAGCGCTGTTCGCTTAACAGCAGCACTTGGTTCTCTGTTGCCGAAAAAACGAGAGGATCACACAATGAACAAGCATCACTCCGACCGACGCACCGAGGTTGCCGATACACTACGCCGCATTGCAAAGCTACATCCTGGCGTTCTGAGCGTTAGCCCGATGAGCACACACCAACCACTCAACCCAGAATATGTGCAGATAGCCCAAGCCAGCGATACTACGCCAGAAGAGCATGAGCCAATGAGCGAGAACACTGAGCCATTCTTTTTACGGCTCTTCACAATCCCCTGGAGTAAAGTATTCCGCTAGAGTGACGTGGATCAAAACGAGCGTGGGCGTGCAGTTCTATACTGCACGCCCACGCTTTATTGGTTGCCTGTGGATCGATAGAGTTTTGTGGACTAAGCAATCACTTCCAGGCAAGCTTTCGGCGAAGAGCTACGCACCAGCTGCCATTGCGGAAGCCAGAGCCTCTGGGAAACGTTGCTCGAAATCCAGGATGCCAACCCAAGATGGCTTAATAGCGATCCGCAACATCTGCGGCGAGAGTTGCTGTGCTGTGGTTACCCAGGCTTTGCCTTGCTCCGCACCAAAGTAACGCTCGGCTGCCTGTGCATATTCTGGCACCATGCCATCGACCAATGCAACCTCGGCGATACCACGGACGAGCAGCACTTTATAGGGCCAGACATCGCCATCAATGCTGAGTGCCACATGAGTCCCACTCGTAATAGCATGAACCTTCGGGGATTTGCTTGGTGTGGCCATCACCAATTCTGTGCCATTCCAGTAGAACCAGATCGGAACGACACGTGGTGTGCCATCGCCCCAATTATAGGCCAGGTGGGCCATTTTTGTTGATTGCAGCAACTGCTGCGCAATCGGATCGTTCAGAAGCACCAGATCGCCCTGTTTGCTGGACATACGAGTCTCCTTTCGCATAACGCGTATATAGAGCCGTACAATCCGCGTTTGCGATGAGATGACGGCAACACCAACAATGTCTGCAAAACGATAGAGGATGTGTTGATCTGTCTGTATAGTATACACAATACCCAACATCTTGTGAATACACAAATAGCGCCAACAGTGAAGAGATCGCAACAGATGATGGGATGTACACCGACCCCGCAATTCTGCCATATCTATGCAGGCCAGGTATATGTGCAGGCTGGCCACACAATGACTGGGCAAATCACCTGCCGTGAACGCTGGACGACCTGCACACTGACGTTGCGCGATGCTGGAATGATTGATGCGCCAGAAGCGCCAGCGACTCTACCAGGCTGGTGTTCATGTGATTGAGCTCGATCTCCTGCGCCGCAGCACACGGCCAATTACCCACCCACGCCTACCAGAAAGTGCCTACCTGATTGCATTGACTCGTGCTCAGACCGGACAGATGTCCGTTTGGCCGCTCGGAATCGACTCAGCACTCCCCACCATTCCCGTTCCGCTGCGTACACCCGATCCAGACATCCCGCTTGATCTGAGCACCGCACTCAATGCCGTCTATGATGAGGCTGGTTATGATCTGTCGATCAACTACCGCGAAAACGTCCCACCACCAGAACTTTCAGATGAAGCCGCTGTATGGCTCGACCAGTACCTCCGAAAGCATACGATGCGCTAGTAAGGTAAAGCTCCATGATTGTGTTCGCGACGCGCCTGACTATGTACGGACGCGATATATCACACACCTGATCGTTCGTTGTGCGATGCATACTAGTCTGTCACCAATTTACACTCGTTTCTGATATTATGCAGCACTCCCCCTATAACAGTACAAGCGGCACAGGTATACTGTGCCGCTCGTGTTGTGTGCTAACGAATACCGATGAACGTTAGCGGCTCACATCCGGCAGGAACACGCGATATCCTCCTTCTGTTGGAGCCGCTTCCTGGCTCCGAATTGGGCCATAGGTCACGGTTTGCCCACCAATTTCCGTTTCGACCAGCCAGTAGCTGTAGGTTACGCCTGGTTGTGCGCTGGTATCGCGCCACTCGTAGCGCGCACCCTGGCCACGCCCTGTTGCTGCAATCAATTCGGGGGTGATCAGCACTGCATCCTCGCGGTTGTCCGTGCTGCTGCGGTAGAGCTGGAAGCCCCACGAGTTTAGTTCCGCAACCGTTTCCCAGCGCACTGCCACGCCATCCGCCTCGCGGGTAGCGCTGAAGCTCGCCAGTACCACTGCTGTTGGGGAGAGCGGGTTCTCCCCGAAATCATAGGCCGTTGCATCACCGCCAGCTGTGAGAATAATGCCAGATGCCTGGTCATTGATCAAGGTACCGCCAGCGCTGCCAATGGTATCGCGGCCATCGCCATGGTTGAGCGGCTGTGTCTCAACCACGGTGTATGTGCCAATTGGCAGATCGGTGAAGGCGTAGTTACCATTGCTATCGGTGATGGTTGTCCGCCGGATTGGGTTGCCATTCGCATCCGTACCGATCAGCGTGATGGTTGTGCCAGAAATACCGCTCTCGTTTGGATCGCGGATGCCATCATCATCCGCATCGATGTACACACTGCCGCTGATTCGGCCAAGGGTTTCGCCAAAATTCTGATCCGTCAGGCCCGTATTTGGTACGATTGGCGTTGTGATCACATTTGGCGTGCTGCTGCCATAGCCAGTTGGCTGTATCTCGGTGATTGTGTAGACCACTCCTGCCTCAAGGCCAACGAATAGGTAGGTTCCATCTGGGTTGGTTGTGATGGTGCGGATGAGCGTGCCCTTGCTATCGCGCAGCTCAATCGTTACCCCACCAATCCCAGGCTCGCCAGTGTCGAGGGTGCCATCGCGATCCCGATCCAGCCAGACGGTACCGCTGATGGTGACGCCAATCTCACCGAAGTTGTAGCTGGTGGTATCAACGCCTGCGCCAAGCGGAATAGTGTTGATCTGGTCGTTGGTTGCCGTACTTCCGCCCGCCGTTCCTGCCTGATCAAGGCCATCGCTAAAGCCAGTTGGCTGCGTTTCTAGCACCTGGTATGTGCCAGTTGGCAGATCGGTAAAGCTGTAATTGCCATTGCTATCGGTCGTTGTTGTTTGGCTGATCGGGTTGCCATTCACGTCTGTTCCGGCCAGCGTAACGGTTGTGCCAGGAATGCCAGGCTCGCCCGCCTCGCGCAGGCCGTTGTTGTTCAGATCGGCGTACACGCTGCCTGCCAGGCTGCTCAACACTTCACCAAAGTTGTTGCCGGTTGAGCCAGCCACCGTGAGCGTGACACTGATTGTGTTTGGTGTTGTGCTGCCATAGATATTTGGCTGGTCCTCGATAATTGTGTAATTGCCTAGTGGCAGGTTGCCAAAGCTATAGTTGCCACTTGGATCGGTTGTCGTGCTTGCCACCTGATTGCCATTGCTGTCGAGCAGCCGGATGGTCACACCCGAAATGCGGCCAGCCTCGCCAGTGAGCACGCCATCGCGGTTGCTATCGATCCACACGGTGCCGCTCAGGCTGGTGCCCAGCTCGCCATAGTTATTATCTGGCGAATTGCCACCGGCTGGGAGAACGACCTCAATCCGATCATTGATTGTGCTGCTGTTGCCAACGCCAGGGTTCTCTGAGCCATCGTTATAACCAGCTGGCTGGGTTTCGATCACACGGTAGTTGCCCGCTGGCAGATTCTCAAACAGATAGCTGCCATCCGCACCCGTTACGGCAACATATGGCTGGCCTGTGCGTGGGTCATTCACCGCTGCGCCAGTGCCATCCTGCAGCGTCAGCGTCACACCTGGTAATCGCACATCACCAGCACTCAGGGTAGCGCTGTTATCCCTATCAAAGTAGATGATACCGCTGATTGTGCCTGGCAGCTCACCAAAATTATTGTTTATTGAACCAGCCGCTGGCAACGCCGCGATAGTGATGATGTTGCCTGGGTTTTCGAGGCCATTGCCATAGCTTGCCGGTTGGCTCTCGGTGATTGTGTAGGCCGCGCCTGACGTAAGATTCGGGAAGATATAGTTGCCATTCGTGTCGGTTGTCGTGGTGAATGGCCCGCCTGGTCCGGTCAGCGTGATTGTCACACCTGGAATGCCTGGCTCGCCAATATCGCGAATACCATTATTGTTGGTGTCGATATACACCGAACCACTGATAAACGAGTTGGCTGGCGGTAGCTCACCAAAGTTGTAGCTCGTTAGGTCGGCACCGGCTGCGACCGGAATAGCGCTGATCTGCTCATTGGTTCCGGTATTGCCACCCTGCGCACCGGGTGTTTCAAGCCCATCGTTATATGGGGCTGGTTGGGTCGGCTCAACAACCCGATAGGTGCCCGTCGGTAGGTCGGTGAACAGATAATCGCCATTCACGCCGGTTGTGGTAGTCGCGAAGCCAGCCAGATCATCGCCATTGCCGAAGATGCCATCTGGCCCGGCCCAATCCAATCGAACGCTCACGCCACTGATGCCAACCTCAGCGCCTTCGCGGATACCATTGTTGTTGAGATCGACATACACCGATCCCGCGAGCGTGCTGAGTGTATCGCCATAGTTCTGATTGGTGATCGCGATATTGGTCACGGTGATTGGGCGATTGTTGGGTGCAAATGGGCCAACCAATGGATCGCCATAGCCAGTTGGCTGAACCTCGATGATCGTGTATGTTCCTGGTGCCACATTCGGGAACAGATAGCTACCATCCGGCAGTGTGGTCGTTGTCGCAACCATCGTACCAGTGCTATCGACCAATCGGATAGTCACTGCTGGAATGGGGTTCTCGCCCACATTCAGATTGCCATCGCGGTTCGCATCGTGGAAGACGATACCCGAGACAGGGACACCAATTTCGCCATAGTTATAGCTTACAGCATCGACGCCAGCACCCAATGGGATCGCACTGATCAGATCGTTGGCGCTGTTGATACCGCCAGCACTTCCAATTGTCTCGCCACCATCGGCATAGATCGCCGGTTGGGTTTCCGTCACAACATAACTACCCGTTGCCAGGTTGATGAAGCTGTAGCTGCCATCCGTTGCCGTGGTTATGGTGCGATTGACCGGATTGCCATCGACATCGGTGCCGCTGAGCGTTATTGTCGTTCCAGCAATACCTGGCTCGCCAGCATCGCGGGTGCCGTTGTTATTTGCGTCGAAGTAGACGCTACCGGCCAGGCTGCCAAGCACTTCACCGAAGTTGTTGTTGGTTGAGCCGGTCACTGGCAGATTACTGACTGCGATGAATACCGTCGGACCAAGCGGACTGTTGCCATAGGCACTTGGCTGGGTCTCAATGACCCGATAGCTACGGCCTGTCGAGAGGTTCGGGAACAGATAATTCCCAGCGCTATCGGTGGTTGCCGTCAGGGTTGTACCATCATCAGCATTGCCGAAGATACCATCTTGGCCAGCGTCGTAGAGTGTGATTGTGACGCCAGGGATAGGCAGTTCGGCACTATCGCGAACCCCATCACGGTTATCATCGCGATAGACAGAACCAGCGATGAATGGTTGGGCAGTCAACACTTCACCAAAGTCGTAGTTAATACCCTGGTTGCCAACTGTCAGACCAATGCCGGTGATGCTATTGACCCCAGCGGCGGTACCAAGCGCGCCGCCAACACCCGTGCCCGGATTGGCCGCACGGTCGGTGTAGGGTGCCGCCGAACCCTCGTTGATTGTGTATCCGGCTGGATTGGATGCGAACAGGTTATCGAAGCGATAGGCCCCGGTTGGGTCGGTGAAGACGGTGATATTCACTGGATTGCCAGTGCTGTCGGTGCCTGTCAGCGTGACTGGCACATTGCCGATCCGTGCCGTGTCGCTGCCATCGCGGGTGCCATTGTTATCGGCATCGACATACACCACACCACCAATGCTGGCCAGGATCTCAGCGAAGTTCTGATCCGGCAGGCCAGGGGCAGGCACGTTCACATTGCGCGTGTTTGGTGCGAATGGCCCAACGGGGCTACTGGCATAATTGGTTGGCTGGGTTTCGCGGATCTGGTAGGTGCCAATTGCGATGTGATCGAAGCGGTAGCTACCATCTGGCCCTGTGATCGCAGTTTTCAGCAGGGTTAGACCGGTGCTATCGAACAGTTCGACCGTCACACCGGGCAGGCGGGTTGTCTCGGTTGGATCGAGCACACCATCACGGTTGTCATCACGGAAGACAACGCCCGAGACGAAAGTGCCAATCTCGCCAAAATTGTACTCGACGCCAGTCTGGTTTGGCCCAACCAGGATGCCGCTAATGACATCATTACCAGCATTGCCACCCAGGCTACCAGCCGTATCGATCCCATCATTGTAATTAGCTGGTTGGCTTTCGGTGATTGTGGCCGTACCTGGGACAACGGTTGCGAAGACATAATCGCCATTGATATCGGTCGTCACCTGGTATGGTGCGTTGGTGATTGGGTTGAGATAGGGGTTGCCAAACACATCCACACCAGTCAGGGTCAGTGTGACACCAGCGATGCCTGGTTCGCCCGCATCCTGGACACCATTGTTGTTATCGTCGCGGTAGACGGTTCCGGCCAGGGAGCTTGCGCCATCATAGCCGAAATCGACGTCGCGGCGGTCGTTGAGCGGATCTCCATTAATTGGTGATACCTGAATGTCAATCGGGTTGACTGGATTGAGCGTTCCGTTATCAAGCGAGTCGGTCAGTGTCAGGCCCGTGATTGGTAGCCCCGTCACTGCAACGCGGTAGTTTGGTGTTGCGCCAACCAGAGGATTGGCAGGTAGGCCATTCACCAGATATGCACCATTTGCGCCGGTTGTCGTGGTGAAGATCACATCATCGGCGGTGCCGAATGTGCCATCGGTGCCAGACCATGTAACGAGAATTGTCGTACCAGCTAGGCCAACCTCGGTTGGGTCCTGGATACCATCGCTATTCTGGTCCAGCCAGACGCGATCACCAACGGAGGCGTTGCCAACATAGCCAAAGTCCACATCGGTGCGATTCTGGCCGATGGTGAGTGTTGTTGCCGTGATGCCATTCGGGCTGGTTGTGCCACTGTCAAGATCATAGGTTGGTGCGAGATTGGTTCCAGTTGTGTCTACAGTTACGCTATAGTTGCCAGCTGGCAGGTCGATAAAGCTATAGGCCCCATCAGCGCCGGTGGTTGTGGTATAGGTGACATCATCACCGCCGCCGAGTACGCCATCCTGGCCAAACCAGGTTAATGTCACTGGCAGGGTCGGAAGACCTGGCTCGCCAACATCCTGGACACCATCGCTATCCTGGTCGACCCACACACGGTCGCCGAGTGTGGCCGTACCCCTGAAGCCAAAGTCGATATCAGTGCGATTAATACCCGAGGTTGTGCTGATCGTCACCGGATTGGTGGCCGAGAGCAGCCCGTTGTCTAAGCTGTCGGTGAGCGTTGTCAGGCCATTTGGTGGGGTTGCGCTGGTAATCTGGAAGTTGCCTGGTGGCAGGTTCGTGACCGACCAGATGCCATTGGCTCCTGTCGTCGTCGTGAAGGTCTGGTCGTCGCCGCCGCCGAGCACGCCATCTGGGCCAAGCCAGACCACCGTGATCGTCACACTGCTGATACCAACTTCAGCCACATCCTGCACACCATCGCCATCGACATCATAGAAGACGCGATCGCCAAGCGAGATTGGGATGAACAATCCAGCATCAACCGTCTGATTGTTATCGCCAAGGGCTAGTGTATACGTGCCCGTTCGCCCGGTTGCGATAGCAGCATCGCTATCGGTTGCGTCGGTTGCCACGGCGGAGTCGATGATCGTGCGGGTATAGGTCGTCACGCCATCACTATTGCCAAACACAACCTGATAGTTACCGGCTGCCAGATTGGTGAAGCTATACAGTCCACCGCCGGCAGTCGTGGTGTTCGCAATTGCGGTACCCTCGCCAGTGTCGGCGAAATCGCCATCGTTATTGATGTCGAAGAACAGGCTGACACTGACACCATCGATGCCAAGATCGCCAACATCCTGGCGGCCATTGCCATTCTGGTCCTGCCAGACAAGATTGCCAAGCTGGGCCGTACCCCGGTAGCCAAAATCTTGAGCTGTGTTATTTTCCGTCTGGGCCAGGTTCAGCGATGAGGTATTCGCCGTGCCAATACCATCGGCATCGAACGTCTGGGTTGGGTAGGCTGCAACTGGTGTTACCGTCACACGGTATGGGTCGCTTGCGCCATTGACTGGCAGGCTGGGGAACAGATACAGCCCACTGGCGTCGGTTGTTGTGGTAAAGGTGACATCATCGCCGCCAGCGCCAATCGTCCCATCCGGGCCACCCCACAGCAGGGTGACAGTTGCGCCAGCGATGCCAGATTCATTCACATCCTGAACGCCATCGCCATCAGCATCGTACCAGACATAATTGCCAATTGAGGCGGTACCTTGGTAGCCAAAGTCGATGGTTAGCTCATTCTCACCAGTGGTAAGGTTGGTCTGCACGATACCAGCACCAAGCGCGTTCGGGTTCGTATTGGCTGGACCGCCATTATCGAGTGCATCGGTGAGGGTTGTATTATCGGGAACGCCACCTATACCACCAGTTGGCGAGACAGCCACACGGAAATCACCGGATGGCAGGTTCGAGTACAGATAGTTGGTTGCCGCATTCGTCGCATTCTGGGTGAAGGTCAGATCATCGGCGTTACCAAAGATGGCATCAGGGCCAGCCCAAGTCAGAGTCGTGGCCACACCTGGCAGGCTTGGTTCCAATCCATTGACATCCTGGACACCATCGCCATCGGCATCGATATAGATCCGATTGCCAAGCGAGGCCGTTCCACGGTAGCCGAAATCCTGGTCACGCGGGTTGGGTGTGCCAACCGTCAGCGTCACGTTTGATGTGTTGCTAGCGGTGAGGATGCCATTATCGACGGCATCGGTCACACTCATACCACTGAGTGTTGCTGGAACACCGACCTGATAGAGCCCGCCAATCGGGAGGCCCGTTACCGTCCAGATGCCATTTGCACCGGTGATCACCGTGATCACACTATTATCGCCAGCAGTTGCCAGGCTACCATCTGGGCCTGCCCATGTGACTGTGACGGTCACACCAACAATGCCTGCTTCGCCAGCGTCCTGTACGCCATCGCCATCCGCATCAAAGTACACCCGATCACCAACTGAACCGAGACGCTCGGTATCGGCAACGGCATAGTCATTCAGCGCACCACCAACGCCATCGGCACCAGTGCGCTCGCCGGTTGGGCTGCTTGAAGCACCGGGAACGGTGGAACTGACACCAGATCCGGCCCAGTTTCCGCCAGTACCAGATGTACCTGGCAGGCTGGTATAGGTGACATTAACAGTATTGTCGAGGGTCGCCAGGTTCACCGGGGTTGTGAGCACATTCGCCTGGTAGGTAAAGGTTGCCGTGGAGCCAGGTGCCATGGTTGTAATCGTCACATCGACAGTATTACCTGCGCTGGCATCTGTCACACCACTTGCGCTACCGGTAAAGGTTGGCGCAGTCACGCTTCCGCCAATGAGCGTGAGATCCGTGCCATTCAGAATATCCAATGCCCTGGTGTTAAAGGCGGTTGTGGTATTTGCAGCAGATCCCGCCGTCAGCGTCACCTGATAGGTGACAACAGCACCTGTTGTTGCGATCACCTGCTTATTAACGGTGATACTCGGCTCAACAACTGTGACTGTCGTTGGCGCGGATTGTGCTGCGGTGCCAGTTGCATTGTTGAGCGGATCACTGGCGACAATGGTGGCCTCGCCAGTGCCAACCCCATCGCCATTGGCGTCGGTGACAACATCGATATAGCCAGCTGTGCCATTTCCATCGGTATCGACCAGGATCGTCAGGCGATTATTCAGGGCAGTACCAGCCTGATTGCTTACCTGGTTGCGAACGAGCGCGTTGAACTCAACAATCGCATATTCGACATCAGTATCGTTATCGCTATTTGCCAGCGTACCAAAGCGGAAGAAGACATCGGCACCATCGGCATAGACGATTGGATCACCAGTGCCGACACCATTGGCATCGGTTGAGATATTCTCATCGGCAAATGTGCCGATGATTGATGATGATGCAATCGCGCCGACCGTCGCCTGATTGCCGTCAATACCGCCAGTGCCGGGGGCAATTGCTGCTCCAAGACTTGGAATGCCGGAAATCGTTGTTGTTGAGGCAAGCGCATTACCATTCGTGGAGACAAGTGCCCAGCGTACAGTTCCATCATTCAAGAATGAGAAACCAGTTGGCAGGAAATCCTGGATCTGGAAGTTGCCCGCCGTGCCTTCGGCAACCGATGCGACAAGCCGGAAGCGCATGATTTCGCCAACCGCCGCGTTCGGATCGCTCGTGGAGGCTTCGGATGTGGCAACAATCGTTTTGCGAACAATCGGCGGCGATTCGATAATTGCATTATCGGTGTCGCGGTAATCGTTCAGTACACCACTGTTGATCTCGCCATCGGCACCAGTGCGTTCGGTGCTACTGGTGTTGTTGGTTGAGCGTGTGCCCGGTGTACCATCCAGGCTGGTCCAGCGCAGATCGGCAATATTATTGACGAGCTGGCCGGTTGCGCCGCTGAAGTTGGTTCCCGTGATCAGCAGGGTAATGGTGACAGCGGGATCAATATCGTAGTTAAAGGCAGTATTGAGTTCGAGCAGCCCTGCACCAGAAATCGTGAAATCGGTGGCATCCAGGGTGCGTGCAACGCCATCGCGGCGAATCTGCCCGGCACCTGTGGTCGTCACACTCGCGACGCTGAAGGCAGCGGCACCACCAGTGAAGAACGTCACCGGCAACTGGTCGCTCAGGGTGACATCATTGGCGGTGGTGCTGCCAATGGCTGGATTCTGGATTGTGATGCGATATTGCATGGTATCGCCAGCATCGCCACGGGTGGTCTGCGGCGTTCCAGGTGCAACCGGGAATGTCTCGCCCTGGGTAACGTTACGAACATCCTTCAGGTTGGTCAGGGTTGGTTCGACAACCGCCACTTCTTGGAGGGTACCGCTGCGAGTGCCGCTTATACTTGTTGTCTGACCCGCACCAATGGTCTGAACGATTGTGGTATTACCTGTCCAGTTGAAATCAGCAGTATTGCGACGTAGATCACCAGCTTGATTTCCATCGGCATCCAGTGGATCGCCACCACCGGCTGGCAGGTTATTGACATTCAGTACTACAGCACGGTATGTAATGGCAACCGTTTCAGCAACAGTATTATCCGTGTTACTGTTAGTGATAGTTCCAAGACTGAAGGTGACACGTCGGCCATTTTGAGCATTGATGGCAGATACAACAGAATTTGCTGGCAGTGCCTGGGTTGCAACATTGGTTGCGCCATTATTTGCAAATGTCAGGCCTGTGCTTGTGGAAAGCGAATTACTACTGAGCTGCACATCCGTAATATCAACAAACGCAAGCCCTTGTTCAAGAGTATCCACAATCTGTGCGCCTGGTGTACTACCCTCTGGCACCGTCAGCGTCACCTGATAGGTTATTAGTTCACCAATCGTTGCCTGTGCGCCAGCGCCACCAGTACCATTATTGCCAGGAGCTGTGATTTCGGTGCTGACCAGGGTTTTGCCCGTCAGCGGCAGGCGAGAAACAACCGAAGCCGAATCAGTTGGATCGGTTGCATTATCAATAATTGCCGGGTCGGTCAGATCCTGGCCACCATCGTTATTCGAATAGGTGGTGATCGTCGCGGTGTTGGGAAGCGTCTGGTTGGGTGTCACCGTGCTCTGAAGTGTCACATCATACAGCACGACAAGCGTGTTTGAGCCATTGGTAATAGCAACATCGCCGAGCGTCTGGTCTGTTCGCATGCCACGGCTGATCGCACCAGTACGATTATCTTCTGTTGGGCTATTGATATTGCCAGCGCTATAGGTATCCGAAAGCAAAATCTGAAGTTCGCCTGTGGCTGGGATGTAGCTGGTGTAGTAATCACGCACACCGAGTGAGGCTCCCCAGTTGACCGCATCGGTGTTAATTGTTGTCACCGCGCTCGCTTGGTAGTGGATGTTTGGCGAACTATCTCCGGCCACTGCCACACGATAATTATTCAGCTCGGCAGCAGTATCCGCATCGGCTGCACGAGTCAGTGTGACGGTAGCAGCATCCAGATCAATGGCTGTTACCGCATAAATACCATTTTCGGATGCTATTGCCTGATCCTTGACCAACACACGATTATTCAGATCAACCAAGATGCCGTTGATCTGATGTGGCACATCGGTAAACTGCCCGTTACTTGGCACAGAGTTATAAGTACTACCCAGATCGGCATTGGTGGCGAAACGAACAAAGCCAGTAACCGCCGCCGATGTTGTCACCAGCGTTGTGTCGCCATGGCGCAGCACGAGATCAGTGGCCGGGTTGAAGGTCGCCCGATTATATGCTATTGGGATCGTATCGGTAATGACGACATCATAGGCATCACCTTTGCCCGCATTCTGCGCGACGATAGCATAGCGAATTGTATCGCCTGCATCGACAGGATTGGTAATGCCGATGTTACTTGCGCCAATCGCGTTGGCTTCGGTTGCCGTATCGATTGGGCCACCACTGAATGTTGCTGTCAGGCTAGGGTTTGAGAAGGCAATACCACCAAGGGTAAATCCAGTGGTATTCGCGCCAACAACACCCTTCTGAATGATAAGATCTGGCCGAACCAGCTCAAAGCGGCGCACTTCCTCAACCGTGGTTGTGCCATTGTTGGTCGAGGCTTCGTTGACCCGCATCTGGTTGGTGAGGAACAGGGCCTTTCCAAATGGATCATTGCCAATCGGCAGTGTTAGATAGAGCGCAATCTTTCCTGAGCGGCGGAGTGGATCATCGAAATTGCCAAAGTTAAGCAGAATGCCATTATTTGGCTGATCAGTGCTGATGAATGGCCCAAAGACAATATCGCCGCGCGTTCCGACCGCATTGAATGTACTAAACTCACGATTTGTATGAACGAAATCGATAGCCGCATTGACCGTGCCACCAAGCACCCGAACCATGTGCGACGACTCGATCTCGCTCTCGGAATTCATTGATGTATCGCGTTCCCAATTGCCCGCTGATACAACCGTATAGACACCATTCTGGCGCTGATCGACCTGATCTTTGACCAGCACAAGGTTGCCTGCCACCAGCGTCACGCCATCCACAACAGTTGGTGCGCCAGTAAAGGCTCCATTCCCAGCAGTGCCGCCGCCAGCATTGAAGCTGGTCCCACCGCCAAGTGCAGCCGTTGTTGCCGCCTGAACCGGCGGAGCCGCCGCGCCAATGAACCCAACCGTTGTGAAGAATGTATCATCGGGAGCGATGGCGACGGTATAGGAACCATAGCTTGGCGCTGCTGTTCCCTCGAAGCTATACAGTGATGCTGCGCCAACGGGCATCACCGGCAGTGGCGGGAAATCGGTAATGCGCAACTGTTCATAGGAGTTGATCGGCAGCGTATAGGTAAGCCTATAGGTGATTCGGTCGCCTGGTTGTACCGAATATGGCGGGTTGAAAAACGCCTGTGTTGGAACCGACTGGCCATTGATAAAATCGATTGTCTTGGACTGAGTGCCATAGCCGATCTGTGTGCTTGCACCACTATCATCTGTTGCGGAGCCGATCACCGTTGGCGCTGGATCGTTGATCTCGGATGGCCGAATCTGTTCTGCAATAATGCCATCACGCCCGGCTGTGAGCGGATCATTGATCGTATTCTTTAGAATATCACCCTGATCGACCGAACGATCCGATGATGGGAAATCGTCGCTAAAATCCTGGCTGACTTCGGCATAAAAAACGATCCTGCCGGTAGTACCACCCAGATTTGGCCCAGCAAATGGATCATTATCCGGGCCAGTGCCATCGTTATTGATCTCGCCACCAACCAGCCGCCCAGCATTTGAACCAAGGCGGCGAACAAGTTCGGCAGAAATATCAAAATTGAGCAGCGTACTGCCATTGATCGTTCCACCCACCGTCGTGCTGAAGGCCGCATCAATCGGCCCGGCTCCTGGGAAGCTGGTTGGGTCGGAAGCTGTTCCCGGTGGTAGTGCTGCCTCTAAGGAATAGCGGCGCTCGTAGTTGATAGTGCCACCACCAAATGTACCAACTGCCAGATTCGTGCGGCTGCCTGGGCTGCCCGTCAGGAAGGCATTCGCAACACTCAGCGTTGGAACGCCAGCGTTGACTGCACCACGCGTACCGGTGAACAATCGTAATCCATCGCCAAGCACATCATTGATCAAAACATTCTGAACTGCATAATAATCGGAGACCTGGAAGTTGAGGGTATAGCGGATCAGTGTCGATCCAGGGACAATCTGGCCTGCTGGAACAACCGCACCGGTGGTGGGATCAATCGTCTCAGCTGTTTTCTGGATGGCCAATGAGTGCTGTTCCAGAATATGGGTCAGCGTTGAGAATGGAGTCGCTGGTGGCACATTGGTCTGCGATGGATCGCGTGGTGAGTCGATAGGTACCCAATCCAACCGGCTATCTGCGGTATTGGTTGCGAACGTGCTATCCGTACCAGTGGTTGGGCTAGCCAATGGCGTCTGCGGAACGACCTGTGCCGCAGTTGAGTCATCGCGTGGGATATAGAACTCGAACTCGAACACGGCATCAACACCAGCCACACCAGTCAACCCACCGAAATTGTAGGTCAGCGTGCCATCTGGTGCAGTCGTGACAGCCGTGCCAGCGGAATTTCCGGCCACAAAGATATTAGTTGTCAGGCCACCGGCTGCTGTTGCGGCAAACATGCGGGTTGTGGTGCGGCCAGTAATCTGCATACTCGCAGCAAGATCATCGGTCACAACCAGGTTCGTCACCGATTGCCCTGTTGCAACATCAACTTCCAGCCGATAGCGGCGCGGGAAATTCGGGCCAGTTGCGGTTTCGTCTTCTGGGCCGAGGTAGATCTTCTTCAAGCCGTACAGCTGAGGTATCACACTGCCCGTTGATGTCGGCCCATAGATTGCTGGCCCATTAAGCGCTGCTGTGTCATCGCGAAAGCCAGGTGTAACAGCAATCGGCAGTGGTGTGGCAAGATCCGCCCGATTACTGGTTGGAACCGTAATTGTGGTAAGCGTTGTTTGCCCTGGAGTAAAGCTACCAAATGGCAATTCGTAGATATAGATTGTATCGTTTGCGCCAAAGCCTGCCGGAACCGCACGAACATCGCCCGTCAGTGGGTTGATAAATGTACCGCCAACAACAGGAATCATAGTAACCGGATTTAGCTGTAGGCCAGCGACTATGACTGTTGGCGTGCCATAGCCATCCAGCGGCAAACCACCTGCACCATCCGGCCCACTGGTATCGACGGCCAGTTCAATAAATGGGCCATATCCCGTATTGGTTCCGCTATTGGAGAAATTGAAGCTGTATGTCGCAGGATCGCCAAGGAAGATATCCTGATTGCCAAGCGCTGGGACACTTGGTGATGGAGCAGCACTGACGCCACCAACACCAACAAACAGGCTGAGAAGGAACAGGGCCAATACTGCCATTGGTGGCATGTGGCGGATATACTTACGGGCAATGGAGTGCGACGTGGCCATGATGTTTGCCTCATACTAAAGAACCTGGACAGCTGCTTGCACACGCGCATCCACGAGGGATTCGCAGCCACGATCACAATAGCAGGAACTGTAGTAGAGAATGTATTCAGTTTGTAAGCTAATAGCGGGGGATATTGTTGTGGAGAGGGCTGGAAAATATATGAGGAGTCAGGAGTTTTGCAAACAATCCATTGGCGCATTCTTCCATCCGCAGGCTGAAGCCTGCGGCAAAGAGCGATGCACGCATAGCAGGCTTATGGAGATTGATCAATGAATCGGGGATATAGCATGGCTCATCCATCCGCAGGCTGAAGCCTGCGGCAAAGGGAAAACGAACCCATAACCGCGCGGCTTTAGCCCGCAGCGTGGAGGCGAATCCTACCCGATGAAAGCGTAAAAGATTATAAGCCTGCGGCATGCTTTTACGCTTCGCTACCAATTCGTAACGGAGCCATCGCGACGGCGCAGATGTGGCGCTTCCCAGAACTTGAAGCTCTGCGCGCTGATATACTCCTCATTCACCTCGACACCAAGCCCTGGTGTCTCTGGAACCTGGATGGAACTACCATCGAGCTTCAGCTGGTTCGGGAAGATCTCATCGTTGGTGCCACGCCATTCCTCGCCTGGCGTTGCGCGCATTTCGAGCCAGGAGAAGTTCGCCACTGCTGCCGCATAATGAACAGTTGCAGCGGTGCAGATTGGGCCGAGTGGGTTATGCGGCATCATATCGATATAGTGCGCCTCACACCAACCGGCCACCTTCATCGATTCGGTCAGCCCACCGACATTGCACACATCAATCCGGGCATAGTTGGTGATGCCGCGCTCGATATAGGGCAGGAATTGCCATTTACTGGCAAACTCCTCACCAATCGCAAATGGAATTGGCGTCATGGTGCGCAGCGACTCATAGGCTTCTGGGGTTTCATCGCGGATCGGCTCTTCAAGGAAATCCAGGGTGCCACTTGGCATGCGCTGGCAGAATGATGCGGCCTCAGCCACACTCAGCCGGTGATGGTAATCGATGCCAAGCACTGGTGTTGGCCCAACCGCCTCACGCAGTTGTGTTAGCCATTCTGCCGTGACGCCAAGCGACTCGCGTGGTTCAAAGATCAGCGCTTCGTCCGCTTCCGCACTGGTATTCTGTGATTCAGGCACAGCGCGTTTATCGATCCGTGCGGTGGCCTTGCCAGCTGCTGGCCCAACCCGGATACACTGCCAGCCAAGGCCGATCAGCAGCTGAACCTTCTCGATCAGCGCCTCGATGGTATCGCCACCGGTTGTGGCAAAGCAGGGTATCCGATCACGCTGCTTACCGCCCAGCAGTTGGTAGACGGGAATGTTCAGGGCTTTGGCAACAAGATCATGCAGGGCGATATCGATGGCAGAAAGCGCCGCCTGAAGAACACGCCCACCCTCGAAATACTGGCTACGATAGATTTCCTGCCAGAGCCAGCCAATCTGCATTGGATCGCGGCCGATCAGGAATTCGCGCAAGTGATTGATTGCACCAACCACGGCGAGTTCGCGGCCCGAGAGGCCAGATTCACCCCAGCCATAGATGCCTTCGTTGGTTTCGATCTTCACCAGCAGTTGATTGCGATGCCCAACCCAGGCCGGGTAGGCTTTGATTGCAGTAATGTGCAGCTTCATTGTCACCTCGTTGTGGGCAAATGCCATTTCAAGCCAGCGAACAATTTGGGCTTATTTGCGGGAGTTGTGGTTCTATACTTCTTCACCAGCAGCACGTAGATCTGTGGCAAAATATCAAGCAAACCTACACCGGCAAGGTTAATCAGCGGCGTAATATTTGAGACTGGTGCCACACGCTGATCGCACGTCTATAGTATAGCCGAATATAGCCAATCTAACGGCGGGTGGGGGTGCGACGTATTCTTTTGGAATGGTCGGGTGCGGACCCATGTGTCCGCCAACCA
>Ga0163144_10008317_pt1 | contig 22470 bp, 22 predicted proteins | sample OliLak19BULKMAT1_FD_123175 | JGI IMG/M metagenome (GOLD analysis project Ga0163144, IMG submission 123175) | Freshwater microbial mat bacterial communities from Lake Vanda, McMurdo Dry Valleys, Antarctica - Oligotrophic Lake LV.19.BULKMAT1 | ecosystem: Environmental > Aquatic > Freshwater >...
ATCTATTAAAGGAAATACTTAAAAAATGAGTAAAGTAAGACATGTATTAGGTATATCAGGAGGTAAGGATAGTGCTGCTTTAGCGATATACATGAAGAAGAACTATCCCACCTTGGATATTGAATATTATACTTCCGATACTGGTAAAGAGTTGGACGAAACATACCAGTTAATAAGTAATCTCGAAATATTTTTAGGTAAAAAAATAATTCGCTTAACCGGTGCTGACAATAGCCCTGAATTACCTTTTGACCATTTTATCAAAATGTACAGCGGTTACCTGCCTTCGTCTAATGCTCGGTGGTGTACGAAGAAACTCAAATTGGAGCCATTTGAAAAATTTGTAGGCAATGACCCTGTTGTTTCTTATGTAGGTATTCGTGGGGATGAAGACCGGGAAGGATATATTTCAAAGAAATCAAACATTCAATCCATTTTTCCATTTAGAAAAAACATCTGGAGCGAAGATGTTATCAGTAAGTTTTTAGCCAACGAAAACATAAATACTGTTAAGGAAATTTTTAGTTCTATATCATTAAATGGAAAAACGGAACGCTCAATCGAAATATTGAATACTAAAGTTTCTCCAACATACAACCAGCAACAAAAACTTAACCAGTTACTCGACTTAAACATAAAGGATTTTAACAAAGCAGTTTTTGAATTTATTAAAATATCAAACTACCCACTTTCAAAAGATGAAAGCTTTGCATTAGTGGAAAATGATGAAGTGCTTGTAAGAGATGATATTTTTAGAGTATTAGAAGAATCAGGTGTAGGTGTTCCAGCTTACTACAAAGAAGTTGAGTTTGAAGTAAATGGTAAAAAATCAACTTATGCCAGAAGCCGATCTGGTTGTTTTTTTTGTTTTTACCAACAAAAAATTGAATGGGTTTGGTTGTATGAACAGCATCCCGAATTATTTGCAAAAGCAATGGAGTATGAAAAAGATGGATATACCTGGATACAGGATGAACCACTAACTGAATTAATTAAGCCGGATAGGATTGAGCGGATAAAAGAAGAATACATTAAACGCAGCGAAAGTAAAAAAAGCAAAATACAATCACCTTATTTACTGGATATACTTGCTGATGCTGAAGAAGAAGGCTGTGCAAGTTGTTTTATTTAATAATTGAAAAACGTAAACATTTTAATTTTGAAAAGGCCATAAAAAATTGGGTAGAAGAGCATGAGGATTATTGGGTTAACAATGTCACTAATTATGTAGTTAGGGATTGGAGCTCCTCTATGAGAAAGGAATGGGTCATTCTCGATAATAATGGGATGATGATTTCTTGTGAATGGAGAAATAATAAAAAGAATTGCATGAATGAAGCCGATTATGAATGAAGCCGATTACATTGTAGCACAAGAATTGAAACACGGAAGGTTTATAGTTGATTAACTTGTTCACCAAATAAAGTAATGCTTAAAGTAGCCAATTTACAAGAAGATAGGAAATAACGAACGGGTAGCGAAAGTGAAATTGACAGTGTTTTTTTGTTAAGGAGTAATTAGAAAGTAAGTTATACAAGGTGCCTCAATAAAACTTTAGCCGACTTAGTTAACCCGGAGAGAATGCAAAGAATTAATAAGGAATTCTCAAAACGACATGTAATAGCTGGTGTTACCAAAAAAATTGGAAAGATATTATTTTTGAGGAAACGGAAGCACAAGGTTGTGCAGCTTGCTTTATCTAAATGAATATATTTAACTTCTGAACTAAACAATTTTCACTTTTGTAATTTCAATTGATAGATCATATTGAAGAAATTCCAATTCTGGCTCATTCCAATTTTCAGAAACATCTAGTAAGGAACCAATGAAAATAATTTCTTTATGTTTAAATTTAATTTCTCTGACTGGCCAATCCATATAACTATGTGTAAGAATCAATTTTCCATTGCTTGGATATTTATAGTACCCATATTTTTTCCATATTCTATAAGGCGCTTTAACTTGATAGAGACTAATGTCCCATTCACCACAACATTCCAGATTACTCAAAATGTTAAGTAATTCGCAAGAAAGTTCTTCAAAATCTTTAAATTCCCGAAAATCAAAATCTACCATGCCATCAATATTGTTACCAATCATAATGAAAGTGGCATTTTTATTTAAAAGTCTTTTAAATTCTTTTTCTGAATAACTAACTGGAAATTTCATGGCGTTTATTTTATGTTACAAATGTAACATAAAATTCAATAAGAAAATTAAAAAATGAAAATAGATATAGATAAATTAATTACAGTTTCAAATTTTGCAAATGAAAAAAAACTAAGCAGACAACATGTGTATAGATTAGCAGAAAATGAAGAACTGACTTTAATTAAGATTGACAACATCTCTTTTATATTGCTTAATAATAAAGCAAATGATTTTGAAAGAAAAAGAAAAATAAAAAAATAGAAATTATTAATATATTTAATTAAATTTCTAAAGATTTAAAAGTTTCATTGAAAATTTTATTGATCAGAGTATATTGCATATAAAACTGGCAGCGAAAGTTAAGCTGTTGGGTATTGTTTCTTTAAACAAAAAATTAGAACGGGTTTAGTTATAAGATCATCTCCTAGAACTGTTTTCAAAAGCAAAGGGGTAAAAAAAAGTTTATACTTTGATAGAGGTTGAACGGATTGCCGAAATGATTAAGCAAGATAGGATTGAACGGTAAAAGAAGACTATATTAAAAGAATCGAAAGCTTAAGAAATAAAATACAATCACCTTATTTACTGGATATACTTGCTGATGCTGGAGAAGAAGGCTGTGCAAGTTGTTTTATTTAAGGTAGCCATAAAATATTGATGCATAAAAAAATTATGTTTGAGAATTTATCTTTACATACTAAAGTTCGTAGATTAGGTTATTTAAAGCTAATGATCAAACAATATTTTGCTCAAGACTTTATTCCTGCAAATACATTCGACTTTTATTTTGAAAAAGAGGTCTCAAAGGCTGATGTTCTAAGAGACCTTAAACGCTATCGGAGCATATATGGTAAAGATGATAAGGGTAAAATAGATGACTTGGGTACAGGGATTTCAGCAAAACCCTATGTATATCTAGCGGGAGCTTTAGATTTACTTGCCAAGAGTAATTTCTCTTACGTTCTAGCTAAGCCGGGCCGGGTTTATAAAGTGATCCTTAATAAGTATTCCAATGAACCACAAAAATTTAGATTTATAGAAGAAACAAAGTTGATTCAACAATCAAATCTTTTTGACTTGAATGTTGGCCAAGGAAATATTTTTGTTCTTAACGTTGTTGATAAATATTTTTTAATCCGCCAGTTGTTAGCAAAAGATTTCTTTTACATTAAAGCCATCTTATTAACTATTGATCTATTTCCAAATGGAGCAAAAGAATTTGGCAGATATTCCTCTGTTAAAGAACACCTTAAAGATGAATTATTGCGGGAAATAGACTTATATCTAGAGAAGCGTGGAAATAAGCAAGTGGAAATAAACGACGCATTAAGAGCAAGAGACGAAATTTTGAAGGGATTTACTTCAATTAGAAGTTTTGAACTAATTGTAGAACCAAGAATTGGTTGGCTTTTAGACTTAGATCTTATAGACAGTGTAAAACACAAAAACGGTGAATTGCTTTTAAGCAAATCAGGACGTACCTTACTATCTAACTTAAAAACAGTTTTCAAATCCTCTTTGTTTATCGACTACAAATATTCACAAGTTTTCGCTAGTATGTATCAATTGAATATCTTAAATATCGCTTCTCCAGATTCTAAAGTAAAGAAATATTTGGCTTATGCTTTTTCAAATTTCAGGACCCTTGCACCAAATCGCATAGCAGCCTCCCAAGCATTTACTTATATATCCGCAATGCTTTTACTAAGGGATGGAATAATATGCGAATACATTGAAATCAAAGATTTAATTTTTGAATGGGATGGTCGTGAAGTTAATGTAGACTGGTTCCCTTCTGAAAATGATGGATCGTTAAAAAAAATTTAACAATATGGAATTTGCAGATTTTAAATTATTAAATAATCCTTTTAGGATTAGCCCTTCTATGAATCCTGAAGAGCTTATTTGGGTTGGTATGAATAAGTTACAAAAAAAGCTTGATGATAGAATTAACCTGAGTATCAAAACATCTCCCTCCAATATTATCATAAATTGGGGTATTTATGGAAGTGGGAAAACGCATGCAGCCAATTACTATACATTCACAGACCATATCTCCTCAACCTTCAACTGCGAAACAAAAAATATCAGGGTTAATCTTCCTCGAGGTTCAAAAGACCCGGTTCTACTGTTTTTGAGGGCATTAATAGGGCAGCTTAATTTCAATACTCTTTACGAAGACTTTCAAAAATTAAAAACGGAATATCAAGGGGATACATTAAAAATAATAGAAAAGAACACTCCAGACAGTATAATTGCAGATTTTATTAAAAAATTTTTAAATCAAGATAATTCCCTGTCTAACTCATTATTTCCAGAGATGGAAGCGAATGCTCCAATCGACGCTATGAAGAGCTTCCTAGTAGGAGATACCAGCAAGTCTGTTCTAAATAAACTGAACATGCCTTTGGGCTTGAATGACGATGAACAAATTGTCAATTTATTAAGTGGAATATTTAATTCCATTTCGTTTGAAAAAAAAATATATAAAGCAATTTTTCTATGGATTGATGAATTTGAAGACATTGTCACCCTTCCGAAATCTACACAGGAAAGATTTACAACCTTTTTGCGACAACTGCTTGATAAAACCCCCAACAATCTTCATATATTTTTGAATTTCACACTAAAGGGCTTTGATCAATGCGAAGATTTATCGATTGTGCTAGGTGAAGCCTTAGCGTCTCGAGCCAAAATACGCATTGACTTTGAAGAACCCTCAATTGAGGAGGCTATTAACTACGTCACAGAGCACCTCAATCATCCAAATTTTCGAGAGAAGAATCACATAGATGCGGCAAATCCGTATTATCCCTTCAACGAGCAATCGATCACATTTGTTATAGAAAATATTGGAAGAAGATCGCTTAGAACTATAAATGAGACATTTTCCTTACTAATTGAATTAGGGTTAATTCACAGCAAAACCTTAATCACGAAGGAATTTATTTCTGAAATAAGAGATGAGGTTCCTACCCTTAATTGAGATATAATGACGCTTGTTATTGATGCATGTAGCCTTTTAAATTTAATCCATTGTGTGGGTGATGACTCATTTTTAAAAGCTATAAACGCTGTGTTCCCAAGAGTATATTTGACAAATGTGGTTGAGAGTGAAATCAACAGTAATTTTAACGAATATGCTTACTTATATGACTATCAGAAAAAAGATATCCATGAACTTCGTTATTCACTTGGATTACAAAAATATCGTTCAGAATTTGAAAAAGATAAAAATGAATGTAAGGTCTTAGCCAGAAGCTACGGCATCTACAAAAAAGACGTTTTTAAGGAGTCTTCAGGTGAATTTGACAGTCTTCTACTTTCATTATACCTTAGCAGATCAGGGATTAAAGAATTTAATGAAAATCTAAATACCATTTTGTTTGCTACAGATGATGCTCAGGCTGTCTCAATATTCTCGTCATTTTTTTTCGAAAATCAAATCGGAAACATTATCGACTCTGTTGATATATTGACAATATTGTACCTTAAGAATAAAATTACGAGGGGAGATTTAATCAAAAATATTTATAATATTCAAAGGCTTTATCTGAGACCAATGGATAAATTAATTAGAAATATCGAAAGAATGAAAGGGAAAGAAAATCTTAGCTCCTCCATTCAACTACATTTGTCCATGGTACATAAATTCGTTTATGAAACAAAATTACAGGAACTGGCTGAGGTACTAGAGATTCCAAGCTATCGCCCACTTTTTTTAAAGTTCCCGTTAATAAAAGAATCCATCTTGGAAATTAAAAACATTAATCGTCATGATAAAATTTCCTATTTTAATTATCGAGTTGCCTTAATTGAAAAAGACCTTATTTGGAAACTTTAGATTACTGGTTATTGATAACTTTCCATAATTATATTCATAAAGGCCGCCGCTTTGTAATCGGTAATTAACAGTGCACAGTCTTGACAATTCAGTATGTGTCCGGTTTTTGGTAATAAAAAATGACCAGTCCGCCGCTTTAGTTATAGGCCTAATTTGTATAGATTTGGATTAAATTTTTTATTAACTATTCCTTTCAACTATTTCAAAAAAATAATCATCTGCATAATTGAATTTATGTTCAAATCCCGGGGTTTGGCGTAATTCCAAAACATGCTTTGCACCTCCTTCTGCATATTCGCTAATAATAGTGAGTATTTTTCTTGAATCTAAAATTTCTTCAGAAGATTTACCATTGATTTTTCCAATAGCCATTAGAGTCAACGCATTTGCGACACTCTCCGATCCATTTGCGATCATTTGATATTGAAAAGAATTCTGGTGTGGCAGTGGAGCCCCTTCTTCTTTCTTGTTGTTAACAAAACCAATAATTGCCGCCCAGGCATAGACTTGCCAGTATTTAGAAAAGAATTTGTCATCTTGTTTTGATAGATTTTCTTGCTTTCGACTAAATAAATCTCTAACCTTTAAAACATAATCCCCATAATGGACATTTTTCTTATTTATATCAATTACAAATTTATCTTTCATTTCTATTTACTTTATTGTAGTTATATATGTTTTTCTATTTGCTCTTGAGTCATTTCCACTCACATCAATTTTATCATTTTTAAACTCATAGAATTTTTCAATCTTAGCATCCCTTATTAGGTCACTCCTTTTGGTTTCGCCTAACGAAGCATAATCTTTTGACATAATTATCATTTGGTCAAAGGAATGTCCAATGTTGAGTGTAAGATTATAGGTGTTTTCAGAATCAAAATCCGATGTGGGTGCATCAGCTACAATTGGATAGGATCTTTTCATTTTCTTTTCACTTAATGACAAAAAAGCGTTAGCAACAGCAAGTTTTTGGGCGACTAACTCGGCAGTATTTAATTCTGATAAAACTTGCTTCGTTACTTTATCGATAATCCGAACTCCATTATCTATAATAATTTCGCCTTGCGGTTTCCCTCCAAGATAAAGACTGTATAGTCTATTACTTTCATCTTGTATTTCATTAATTAGCTTAACATAAGCAATAGAACGTAGTTGTGCTATAACCTTCACAAAAACTTTTATATAATCAGCGGCTACACTTTCTACAATATTTGTGTCGATGTTTTTAATGACTCTGTCCTTCTCCGCTTTTTTAGTCCGTAATTCTTCTTTTAAATTTCCCAACTCTGATTGGATAAAATTTAGCGTTTTAGTTTTTGTATTAACTGAGTTCCGGAAATTTTGAATTTTAGATAGCATTTGTGCTGCCGTTGAAGCTCCTACCATAATATCTGCACCATCCTCCTGGCCGGAGCTTTCGTAAATAGAACTAATCTTTTTATTTAAACTATTGCGTTTCTTTAGTAAGACATCCCTTACTTTTTCATTCTTCATGACTTCCTCTTTTATGTTAGGCAGTTCTCCAATTAAGCGTTTCCTTGCTCTATTTAATTCTGTATAATTATCTTGCAATATTTTTTGATTCGAATTATTCTCAAAGTCATTTAACCTTCTTTTCAATGCTTCGTATTCAGGGGTGTCCTCAATCACTTCCCTTTCACAAATGTAACAGATATGATCTGCCAACATTTTCTCAACATATTCCGGGCCTGGTAACGACATTGGTACCGGATTATCCGTTTTTTGAAAAAGCTGAATTTCTTGGTTTAAAATAGTAAGGTTACTTTCAGCAGCATTTATTAAACTTTCGCATCCATTAAGCATCCACTTATTAATCAAAGTTTCTTTTATGTAAGTATCTGCATCGTCAATTCTACTCTTGGTTAAATTTAATTCCGATTGTAATTGATTTAATTGTTCTTTTATATCCCGGTATTTATCGTACCCTTTCAACTGGTGCTCTACATCTGCAATATCATCCGACAGTTTCTCTATCTCTTTTTTCAATTCCTCTACTTGTTCTTCTTTTCCATCAATTTTTCTAGACGCCGAATTTATATCATTAATCAGTTGTTGTTGATTATTACTTAGCCTGTTTTGTTGGGTTAATTCCTTTTCGATTTTTTTGTCTATACTGATAGCTGAGGCTTTGACTATCCTTTCCATGTTATCATACATTGGGAAATACGATATTTCTTTGATTGCATTTTTAAGCGTAATTGGGTTACTAAAATCGTAAAGATCATCCATTGTTTCACCTTGGTACCACATGAATTTCCTAATACTTGTAGGAAAAATTTTCTCTAAAAACCAAGTTTGCTGATGCGTAGGAATAAAATCAGTTTCACCATCCTTTACAAACGTAATAGTTAATTCCGGCCTTTGTAATATGGATAAACCTGAGTCGTTCTTTTCGTATATAACTTTCTTTAAAAAGTTATACGTCACTAATGTACCTTCAGGTTCATCGTTAAAATGGTATTCTGCCGTTAGTGTGATATCAACGGAAGATGTGATTTTTGAATTCGCTTGCGCTTCAATTCTTAATTTATCAGGACAGACAATAATCGCATTTGAAGTTTTCCACTCCTTTTTTCCATGATTATTATCGACATACATTGTGTTAAAAAATGTCCAATAAAAAGCATTAAATAATTGAGATTTACCCCCAGCATTGAGGGCGGAAATAACATTTAGACCTTTTGAAAAGGGAAGTTCATTTTTACCTAGAAAACAATAGAAGTTGGTTATTATAACTTTGTCAATGATCATATTAATGAGCTTTAGTTTTAAGGGTGTTAATTATATAAGTTTCAAACTCAGCTCTACCTTTTTCTACCAATGATATTTCATCACTCCCGTTTTTGTTATCTAATAATTTATCAAATGCCCTATGGATTAGATCCTGATCTAATTTTTTTTTAGAAATCATTTCCATTGTTTGGTGGTGATTTAACACCTCGGAAAATTCTTCTCGCAAACTATCATTCAAACTTTTCATAATGATTTATATTTAGCTGTTATATTTTTCTTCTTCTTTATTAGACATGTCATAAATATCGATGTCAAAATTAGAGCACAATTCTTCCATACTTCTTAATGCTTCATCTTTATTCTCTGCCAATACTGCAAAATTTACTAACCGTTTTAACTCCCCAAGTAAAATATTTTTTTCTAGTTTGATCTGCTTTAAATCTATGTTAGTTATATCAGTTGAAGGCTTTACTATCATATCATAAATATGTGCAAAGTTCTTTTCACCATGAAAACGCAAAACTCTCCCTCGTCTTTGTATATACTGTCTCGGATTTCCAGTGCTTGAGCAAAATACTGCGAACTGTGTTTGTGGTATATCAACTCCCTCATCCAAACATTTCATTGCTAACAGAGCATCAAGTTTTCCTTCTTCGAACTGTTTCAAAATCTCTTCTCTATTGGTAGTCTCGCCTGTAAATTTTCTAAGTTTAAACGCATATCGGTTGTAGAGTAATTCAGTATATTCCTTAATGATTTTGTCATCTTCAACATCAGCAACGTCAATATCATCTTCTTCATAATTCTGTTCATATCCCTCTGGAACATAAATAAAAGCATATTTAAAATTAGCACTCCCGATACTTTCAATTATATCCAATAGTGCAGCCGATTTATTTTTTGCTTTATGTATTATGTTCTTTCTCTGAATTAAAAGATTATTTACATAAGGGTCATCTTTATATCTTCCTGTTTTAGGATCCAAAAACTTACTCAGTTTGGAGGTGATGTTTTTATATGCGATTAATTCTTCTGTTGTCAACTCAACCATAACCGGATAATAATAATATTTGCACAGGACCTTGTTCTCTATAGCTTCCTTCATGTTGTATTGAAAGGTATAGCGGGGCGGAAAAGAATTAAAAAACACACTAAGCTGATTCTCTCCCTTCTCATCGTATTGTCTTTCGGGTGTTGCAGAAAGTCCAATACGTTTCAAGATATCTTCGGGAAGTACTTTTAAAAGATTGGTTGAACCTAATGTATGAGCCTCGTCCGCAATCAAAGTTATATTTCTTAAATCCGTCCTAAATAAGTCAAACAGTATTTTTTGGAATTTTTTTCCTCTAAAAGTTGCGTAGGTTGTTAGAATGCAGAAATTGGCTTCACCACTCAATTTTAAGCTTCTACCATAGTTTCTTATAGAATCTTCCCAATGGTTGTTTAAACTGGAACAAACCGTTACTTCTTGAAATCTAAACTTGTTTGTTATTTCCTTCTCCCATTGATTAGCCAATGCTATAGTCGGGACCAAAACTATAAATTTATAGTAGCCATTTTTTTTATATTCTTCCAAAATGCAATTAAGAGCTGTTATAGTTTTCCCTGTTCCGGTTGCCATTGCAAAAATCCCTTTATACTTATTCTCTGTCCAGTTTTTATATGCCTGATTTTGATATTCTCTAGGCCCCTCCGGAAATGGAAATCTTGGTTTGGAATGTATGTCTTCAATATTGGCTATTGCTTTCTCAATTGCATTTTTTATTTTTTTATTGTTAAATACAAGGCTACGCTTTTTTAATAATTCACTTTCCTGTATCAATAATTCATTCAATGATTTGTTGCCAAATTCTTTTTTTATGGCAACTTCAATTTTACTTACGCTTATGTATTCAACATGAGTAGCCTTTTCAAAAAAAATATTTTCAAAGTCACTTTTAATTCCATCAATAAATATCGATGATCTTCCCATTTCCCAACTTAAAAAAGCATCAAGTCTTTCTAAATTTTCTAATAAGCCGTAGGCTGTAAAATTGCATGAGGCAGAAAAACCAACAAAATCTTTATCGTCAAAAAAAATCCCATTCTTGTAATGTGAAATCCCTTGTCCATCTTTAGGACTAATTATCTTAAATTGAATTCTATCGTTAGCAATTAACCAGGCAAGACACTCAAAAAAATGTTTGCCGTATTCATCGAGGGTTTTTCGCAGCCTTTTAATGTCTGAGAGGTCTATTACAATATCATTTATATCTGGTTCACTAGCAATTATTAAAGCATCCTTATCTTCCTGAGATAGAATATTATTTACAATCATTCTAACCTTACCTCCATTAAAAAGAAAAGTTGCAAAGCCAAGAGATAAAACATTTATTGCTGAAGAGCTAAAATAACCAAGCAGTAAATCAAAACTATTACTATTACATAATCCTTTTAAGTAAAATTCAAAAGGCTCGTTTTCACCGCTAGATTTATAGGCTCTATCCACTGACCAGTCTACGGTTTTTAGCATTAAGAAATAAATTAGGGTTGAGCGTATTTATGGTTTTTTTTTGTAAAAAACTAAATATAATTATAAATAAATAACATACAAACTAAACCTATTTCTGCATAGTTTCAAAATGAATTTCAAGTAGTTAGCCTTTCAGCTCGTTCATCATGTTGGCACAGGTATCCGGTCTTGTTGTAAGGCTTTACCAAACTAACCTTTTTCTTACTCACCGCCCAAAAAAATCAACATCAACAAACCTATTTCTTTCAATACATGTAGGTGCAGGCCTACCGACTCGTTGCCAGATGATTTTAATACCACAACCCCTTTGCAAAACCAACTATAGTGTGGCTCCAAAACCTTGTGTACGGATAAAAGTATTAACAATAACAAACCTATCTCCTGCAGCCACACCCATAAAGACAATTAATTTTTTTTGAAAACGTTCATTAACTATTCCTTTACCATTTAGTAATAATTTCAAAATATCAAACGATTAGTTTTGGCCAACTAACCTATTTTATCCAACTAATATACCACCTATGCCTGCAATGAAATTGTTGCTATCCGTACTTTTTACATCGTTTTTGCTAAGTCCGCTTGCTGCCAGCTCACAAAGTACTATGCTGCCAAATGCCTATGCCCATAATGATTACTGGCACAAACATCCATTGTTTGACGCATTGAGCAATGGTTTTAGTTATGTAGAAGCCGATGTTTTTTTAAGAAAAGGTGAACTGATTGTTGCACATTCAATGCCGCTGTTTGGTAAAAGGAAAACCCTTGAACAACTGTATTTAAAACCCCTGCTCAACTATTCCAGCACTGAAACTGATAGTGAAAATTTTCCAATTACGTTAATGATTGATATTAAATCTGCAGCCTGTACAACTTATATGGCATTGCTGCAGTTACTGGAAAAATACCGGGGAATGCTATCCAGTTATGAAAACGGTGAGTTTTACCAGCGCAGGGTAACCATTGTGCTTACAGGCCACAGGCCGTACGAACTTATTAACGGCGCCACTAACCGACTTGTGTTCGTTGATGAAGACCTGCGTAAAACAGGTAAGGATTACTGCCAAAATCTTTACCCGGTAGCAAGTTGCAAATACTCAAGAATAAGCAAATGGAAAGGCAAGGGAATTATGCCTGCCAGCGACAGACATCAACTGAAGAACTATGTTGCACAGGCCCATGCCAATGGACGAAAAGTAAGGCTTTGGGCATCTCCCGAAAACAAGGCCGTTTGGGCAACATTGCTTCAGTGCAATGTAGACCTAATCAGCACCAACAAACTTGAAAAACTCAAGAACTTTTTAACAGAAAGGCAGGTGCTTGTTGCAAAAGCAAGATGAAAACTCCCCGGCATTTAATAAAGCTGACCGGATAGATTTTAAATAAAATTTTTAATAACCAAAAGGTCGTAAACCTTTTATATTTCATGCTGCCATTCAATATTACCATAAGCACTTAGTATCTTAACGGAAGGGTAAGCTTATAATATACTGGCTTTGCCGATGCATTCAGCATTTGCCACCTTTTTAAACATTGCAAAATATTTGGCAACACCTTTACTTTTTTCTGATAGCACTAAATACTAAATCTTCTAAAAATGAAACCACATTTGATTCACTTTTGGTTTTAGCAAAATCGGTTAATGAAGGAAGGTTGTACATAAAAAAAATTTGAAACTGCGCCATTTCAATGATGGTAGTTGCCAGCGATCTTGGATACTTATATTTGGGATTATAGCTTAAAATAATATCAGCAATTACAGTACAAAGGTCTTTATAAGGTTTAAATAAAAGCTCTTTGTTATCTTCTGTTACATTTTTGGTTAAATAGGTTTTTGATGCCTCTGCTATTATTATCTGGTGTAGTATACTTTCATCTACATACAATGTTTTATTATCATCCTCTACCGTTTTGGCCAGCAACGTAATTACTTTCTTAAGTTTTATTTCGGGGTTGTTTATATTTTTTGTTTCAAATAGTACACGGTATTGAAACCAGTTCCAGTACCATGCAGTAATATAGATAAGCAGGCGGTGTTTGTTTTCAAAGTATCGGTAAACGCCCGCTTCTGTTGTACCTACATATTCTGCCAGTTTTTTAAAAGTGAATGATTCAAACCCAATTTCATGAATGAGAAGAATGCCATGCTGAACAATTTTTTTTCCGAGTTCAGTTTGTTCCGGGTTGCGGAGAAACAGCTTTTCATTCATTTTTATCTGCAACTGTACTTCCATAGTTTTAGTCCCCCATATTTTAGATAAATAAAGATAGCGTTAGATATTCTTTTCAACAAAAGAAATATAGCTTAACAATTAATTGTGATAGTATTACTATCTTTTAAAGAAATGTAGCTATCTTTATTGAAATAAAACATACAACACTTTCAAATTGAAATGGCGACACATGAGCATTTGTAAAGTGTTCATTTTTTAAAAACAATTTAAATGATTTAAACATGAAAAAGATTACCAGAACAGAATTGAGAATGGGTTATCATCTTGATAATCCTAAAAGTAAACCAACATTTAAAACAGATACCTTCTCGAGGCTTTGCCTTTCCGCCTTCTTTTTATTGATTGCTGTTGCAGTGATTTCAATATCAGGTTGTGCAGTTATCAGGCCGGGAGAAGTAGGTGTAAAGCAAAAACTCGGTAAGCTTTCAGACGATATCGTTACCCAGGGAACTGTTATGTATAATCCTTTTACCAGCAGGGTTGTTAAAACATCCATTCAAACCAATAACCTGGAGTTATCGCTCAATCTGCCAAGCAAAGAGGGGCTAAGTATTAATTCTCAAATTTCAATATTATACAGATTAGACCAGGCAAAAGTACCAAGTGTGATAAGAACATTGGGATTAAACTATCAATCAATCATTGCAAATGTTTTCAGGTCTGCTTCTGCTGATGTTTGTTCAAAATTCTTTGCCAAGGATATGCATTCCGGCATGAGGTCGAATATTGAATTATCCATCAAGGATAAAATGGGCGAAACATTGAATTCGCAAGGAATAGTAGTTGAATCTGTTTTGATGAAAAGTATTCAACTGCCCGAAGGTTTGTCAAGTTCAATAGAACGCAAACTGCAGGCTGAGCAAGATGCTCTAAGGATGGAATTTGTGTTGCAAGAACAAAGGCTTGAAGTAGAAAGAATCATCATCGAAGCCAGGGGAACCAGGGATGCACAAAAAATAATAGCTGAAGGCTTAACACCCGAAATAATAAAAATCAGAAGTATAGAAGCTTTCAATCAATTATCAAAATCGCCCAATGCAAAAGTAATTATTACAGACGGGAAGGCGCCTATGCTAATTGGCCAGTGATAAAACGCAATGCACAACAATATTTTTATATTAACATGATTAAACTTGTTTGTAATGAGAACAATTATAGTAGTATCGGCACTTGCTTTTTCAACCTTGCTTTTCATCAATAATCGTTGCGATGCACAGGCTTATAAAATTAAAACCTTTTCTGGCAGTGTTGGTGCCGAAGCACTCTTTACTGAACCAACACTTTCAGGTACCAACAAAACGGGAGCGGGTGTTACCTTAAAAGGTGAATATGTTTTTGGCGAGCATGCAAGTACTACCATAAGCAGCGGTTATTATTTTATGCCGGGTAAACCTGTTTTGAATACAAAAAATGCCGCTATTTCTGCCATACCTGTAAAGGCCGGGGTACGATATTATTTTGGTACTTTTTATGGCGCCGGTGAGGCAGGGGGAATATTTTTTACAGGGGATAACAGCAGGGCGGGTTTTTTGTATTCGTTAGGCATGGGCGATAAATTTTCATTGGGAAAAAATGTTTTTGACATTGGCCTCAGGCATGAGGGCTGGTCAACTGCGGAAGGTTCACGAGGAGTTATTGCCTTAAGAGTCGCCTACGAATTTGCCTTAAACGTAAAACAAGATTCAAGAATGCCAGATTTTTAATCCGAAATTTTATAATTCGTTCCGAGAAACTTTTTAGTTTGAAAATAAGAACGAGTTGATGGTAGCTTTATACGGCTACAGTCCAAAAGCCATTTTATCCAATGGACTAACAGTGTTGAATACTTGCATGATCACGGACTAGCCGAACACCGGTATAAGAAGTAGGCATAATTTTAAATAAAGGAAAAAAAATGAACACGAAGAATTTAATTTTAGCAACAGTCACAGTAGGGTTCTTGATAGCCTCTTGTAACCAGGTTACAGAAAAGGCAAAGGACGAAGCCCAGAAAGTAGTTACACAAACCAGCGAAAAAGTGCAAAAAACAATTGACGATCTTGGTTTAGTATATGTTGAAGAAGGAGCACAAGATGTAATTACTTATGATGAAGTGAACGCTGCACAACAGGCTTGGTGCGATGCCTTGGTTAAAATTGGAAAACTGAAAGAAGAGGGTGGAGATTACAAAGCTTTTGCCGGGCAGGTTCTTTCAGAAGCATACAATTACGACAATGGAAAGGTGTTTTTTAAACCTACATTGGCTTATGGCGACCAAACATTTAGAAATGATAAAAAAGGTGCATTGGCCTACTTTATCGGAGGCGACCCTGCGTATCCAAACGACAAAGGTTTTGCTTTGGCTCCCTGGGTAAAGGCACGGTATGACAATGCCGGAGAAAAAAATGAAGGTATTCAAATTTATGGTTCCGTGGCTATTACAATGGGCAATGTATGGGTAACAGGTAAAGACGGAAAAGAAGTAATGGTTGAGAAAACCTGGGTATTTAGAAAAGGAAAAGATGGTAAGTTGAAAATTATCGTTCATAAATCTGCATTGCCATTTGCACCAGCAACTAAATAAATCATTGTAGTGTTGGGCTATAATGCCAACGCATATTTTATAATTATGCAAAAATTAGTTTGTTGTTTTTTATTCATTACATTTTTTGTTTCTGATACTTTATATGCACAAAACACTCGTTTAAACGATCATAATAATATTGGCTGGTATGTTTATAATGGTACAATTAAGCTAAATAGAAAATGGGGCATTCATACCGAGTACCAATGGCGAAGGGATAATGTAATTAAAGACTGGCAGCAAAGTCTTTTACGCACCGGTATCAATTACCAGGTAAATCAAAAACTTAGCCTGCGTTTGGGATATGCGTGGATAGAAACCTATAATTACGGGGATATACCCATCAACGGTTTTGGCAAGCAGTTTACAGAGCACCGGGCCTTTCAAATGGCTACTATAAACGATAAAACTGGCATGGTAGAATTAAGTCATCGGTTTATGCTGGAACAAAGGTGGATAGGCCGTTATAGCAATGCTTCATTGACAAAAGAAGATGACTATTTTTTTGTAAACAGGTTCCGGTATATGGTTCGTATGCAGGTGCCATTAAAAGGAAAAACAATTACAGACAAAACACCTTACGCTGCCCTGTACAACGAAATGTTTCTTGGCTTTGGAAAAAATGTAAATGAAAATGTGTTCGATCAAAACCGGTTAGGACTTTTGTTAGGCTATCGTTTTTCGTCAAAAGTTCGGATAGAAGGTGGCTTTTTAAACCAGGTAGTACAGCTGCCCCGTGAAGTAGGTGGAAGAAATGTATTTCAATACAATAACGGGTTGATTCTTGCTACCTTATTGTCCTTTTAAACATTTGAAAAACTATCGATACCAATGCATCAAAATATTAAAAAATACAACGGATATGTTTTTATTAAATAGCCAATAAATAATGAACAATGTATGCTCCATCAGAAATAATTTCTCCCGCCTTTAAAAAAATAAGGACAAAGAAACCTGCTTTATCACTGGGTTTGGCGCTGCGCTTTCACCCAAGTATGCAGGATGAAAAGACGATACAAAATGTTTTAAGAGATTCAGAAGAAAACGTACATGCAATGCTCCGCAAGGCCTTGGATCCGGGGTATACGGATGAGATGTTTGCACGGTTAAAAAACCTGTTTTTTAAATTAAATTACAATTCGCACTGTAAGAGTATTGCTGTTTTACTTAGGCCTCAAGACGAAATGGTGACCTATTTGAGTTTTCCCGTAAATCCGGTAGCCTATTTAAATAAGTACGTATCCCTGTTGGAATTGACTGCCAACGCTGACAGGCCTACAGATTTTTATTGCCTGGTTGTAGAGCAAAGCCATGCAAGGCTTTACGAGTATTATCAGAACAGGCTCAACCCGGTATATACAACTAAACAGGAAGCAGGCTTAGATGAAAAAAATAATTGTGGAAGTTTATTTAAACAGGTTTTGCAAACAATAGAAAGACTAAACGGAAATAATGAAAAACCTGTTTTTGTTACAGGAGGTACTAACGCAGTGGAGCGGTTTTGCAGTAGCTCCCTTTACTCCGGTATATTTTTTAAGCTTTTAGATAATGCAGCTCCATTTGATGAAGAAATATTAAAACAACTTGTAAAAGAAATTATCAGCCACTGGAATTATTGGCTGTCAAAATTTATAACCGACCGGATAATGATAACGAAAAAGACAAATGTTTTGATTGCTGAAATTGAAGAGGTATTGCAGGCTTTACGCAATGGTGTTGATGGCCTGTTATTGATTGATAAACGGTTAAAACAACGGTTATATAAATCCCGAAGGGCAAATGCACTTTTTAATACTGCAGATGAATTAATGAATCAAATAGAACGTTTCTTAATAAGGGGTAACCGAATTGAAATTACTGAAACGGGGTTGTTAAAAGAATTTGGAGATATTGTATTGCTGCAATATAAGCCATCTCATTTCTTTACACTTTCCTCCGTTTGCAGTATTGGAAAGAATAATAAACCCGACACATTTTAATAACTAAATTTTCCGACAAACTTGAAAAAGTAATGATAAAGGTTGCATTTCAAAGATGATAGCAACCGGATGTTACCGCTCGCTTTTTAGAGTCGGGTGTCACCGACCGAAAGGGGGAGGCAATTTGAAATGAACCTCCGATAAAAAAACTCAAATTTAAATTTATGAAACTGAAATTTCAAACACAGGGCTTTACAGCTTCAGCGGAATTGACAAAATTGTTATATCAAAAAGTGGCAAAGCTTGCACAATTCTTTGACAAAATAATAGTGGCCGAAGTAAAGATGAGCAGTAATTATTCGGATACAAATGAAAGTAAAGTATGCAATATCCGTTTGGTTATTCCCGGAAATGATTTGTTGGCAAATGCCCAATGTAAAACATTTGAAGAAGCCATAGCCGATGCAGTGGAAGCACTAAAAAAGCAAATAGAAAAAAGAAAAACCCAGCTTGATGTCTCCAAAAAATCAGGTAACCGGTTAATTTAAAATTAGTAGTGATGGTTAGTAAAAAACTGAACGTTGAATTAGGCAATTTCTTTTACCATATTTCTGGTATAAGTGAAAGCGTACCTGCGGAAGAAAGATTAGCCATGCAGGAAAGTATCATTGAAGTTTGGGAATATTTTATGATGTGTGATGGTGAGTATTGTGAAAATAATGACGACTCAATAAAATTATCTTTTGATGCCGACGGAACTAAAACTTGCAGTGAAAATCACTTTAAGTCTTTTGAAGAATTTTATATGAGTAATAAATTGTTGTTTACTCCCGCTATTATAGCAAATATTATGCGTACCGGTGAGGCTATTGCAAAATCATGCTACGATACAAGTGAGGTTGACACAGACATAAAAAAAGTATTGAAAAAAATATTTTTCAAATAAATTATTTTTGCCATCTCTTTCAATTTTTTTTGAGTAATTGAAGCACTTATTTGAAAACAACGGTGAATGATCGAAAAACTAAAAACACTTGCCTGGTTAATGCTTTTACTGGGTAACCCGGGTAGTAATATTAAAGCACAAAATGCTACAAATGAAATTGGCTCATGGAATATAATCAATGTAAAAATGAACATTAATAAACAGTGGAGTTTTTTTGTGGAGCCTCAATTAAGAAGTTTATCATTTTACAACCAGTATCACTATTACGAAATAAAGGGGGGAATAACATACAACCTTCATTCAAATTTTTCAATTACAACAGGTACCGGGTCGTACAATACTTATAGCGAGGGTGGCAATTTTAAATTGCCTTATCAGCAAAAGGAGATACGTACCTGGTTGCAATTAATAATGAAACAACAGGTAGCAAGGGTGAAATTTGAACACCGATACCGGGCTGAACAACGCTTTACTAATAACGGCTTTCGCAATCGGTTCAGGTATCGATTGAATACAGTTGTTCCATTGAATAATAAGAAACTGATACCCAAAACATTTTATACATCCGTTTGGAATGAAATTTTTTTTACCGATAAGGCGCCCTACTTTGAGCGTAACCGTTTTTTTGTTGGCGGCGGATATGAATTGAGTGAAGCAGTAGCCATTCAAACCGGGTATGTACATCAGTTTGATTACAAAATAAACGATGAAACCGGTCGAAACTTTTTTCAAATTTCGTTATTGCTAAATGTTGATTTAAAGAAACGGCAACAGGAATTTTTGCCTTCACTTTCTGATTAGAATGCATTGTACAAGTAGTAAGGAGTAATACCAATAACATACTTTAAATTATTTGCCACGGTACTATTGCATTTGAATAATAATTACCTCAATTCCATCTTTTACTCAGTTGAACAAATTCGGTAGTCATCCGGTAGCAGAAGAAAAACTACAGTACACCCATCTTATTTTTGAAGCAAAAGTCTTCAATAAAAGATTGTATTTTCTTCATTATAATTTCTTCTGCAAAATTTTACCGTTCAGTGACTTAGCAGTAAATAGAATGTGTTTAAAAAAAAGTGAACAAAGCTGGTATTTATCTTGTTGTTGTAATTTTTATGAGTTTTTATGCATTAGTTGCATAAAGTTTTCAATTACACGAAATTAACCAGATTGTAAGTTTGCTTTAAAATCACTTATTTTTAAAAATGGCCATCACCAATACCATGCTTTTGCAAATCCGCATTTCTCAGCACAATGATGAGGTTGCTTTTAAGGAATTGTACTATGTGCATTATAAAGAGTTGTTTCGTTTTGCAAAGACCTTTCTTCAGCGAAAAGAAATAGTGGAAGAGGCACTGCAGGATGTTTTTACCAAAATATGGATAAACAGGAGTGGGCTGTATAATATTCAAAATATTCGGGTATATCTTTTTAAATCAGTTAAAAATAAATGCCTTGATTACCTGGAAAAGGAAAATCTTCTCAACCATTTTGAATTGGATGAAGTAAAAGTTAATATCGGTCACCTGAGCCGCACGCCGGAAGATATATTGGTTTCTGCTGAAATGCTGGCGCACATCAATGAGACGTTGCAGGCGTTACCCACTAAATGCAAAATAATTTTTCAACTGGTAAAAGAAGAAAATCTCAGGTACAAAGAAGTAGCCGATATTTTAGATATCTCCCTTAAAACAGTGGAAAATCAGATAGGTATTGCATTAAAGAAAATCAGCCACGCCATCAATCTTCATCATAAACGCTACTGATTTTTTATTTTGAAAGGTCATGCCTAATCCGCTAAAATCTGCTGCCATTCCTAACAAATTCTTTCCTATAAATAGTTTAGATGGCCGTTCATCTTCCCACAAAAGGCGGGGATATAGTCAATACCCTTAACACATAAGAAGCTTAACAGAACGTTTCTAAAAAAATATTTTTTTTCTCCTTGGGGGTATGCGCTCTTTTTTCCGTCTTGTAGCAAAATACACTTTAAAATGGAGAATAACAGGCTGTGGATGTTGCTTGGAAAAAGGATGAATGGCGAAGCCTCTGCCGAAGAGCTGGCAGAACTGGAACTATTTTTGGAGAACAATCCGTCTGCTTTGCCCAATAAAGTAATATTGGAAGCATTGATACAATTGCCCATCCAACATACAGAAAAACCAGATATTGACAATACCTGGAACCTGCTATCCTCCAACATATTGCTACAGCAGGTAACCAATCAAGAAGATGAAATTAAAAAGAAAACTTTTTTTCTTCGGTATTTTAAACCCTTGGTAGCAGCGGCTTCCATCGCAGCTATTCTATCCATCTGCACCTATTTTTTTTATAATAACCAACGTAGCGTTGCAAAGGATTACAATACAACACCACAAAATGAAGTGGCTACCAAAGCAGGTTCCCGTACCAATATAGTATTGCCAGACGGCACCAAAGTATGGCTAAATGCAGGAAGCGTTATTAATTACAAAAAAGATTTTTTAAGCAACAGGCAGGTTACTTTAAACGGAGAAGCATTCTTTGATGTTGCTCATCAGGACAAGAATCCATTCGTTGTTCATTGCAGTAATATCAACATCAAAGTGTTGGGTACCGCCTTTAATGTAAAAGCCTATCCGCAGGATAGCCGTGTTGAAGCCTCTCTGCTTCGTGGCTTGATAGAACTTACAACCGATAAAGATCCGGAAAGGAAATTCTTATTAAGGCCGAATGAAAAAATCACCATCGCCAATCAAAAAGGCAGTGATAATAACTCTACTAAAAAAGACGAAGCAGCTTTGCAAAAGGATGCTTATACCATCGGGGCACTAACTACCAACAGCAAATTAAAAATGCCGGAAGAAATTGCCTGGATGCAGGAGAAACTCGTGTTTACCAGCGAAAGCTTTAAATCGCTGGCAGGGAGGATGGAAAGATGGTACGGCGTGGAAATTGAAATAACAGACCCTAAAGTAGAAGAACTGAAATTCACTGGTGTGTTTGACAGTCTTAACATTGTGCAGGCCATACAAACACTGGAGTTTAGCTGTAATAATAAATTTTTGTTCGACATCAATAAAAATAAAATCATCATCAAGCCAAAACAATAAAAACGATTTCTTAGATCTGATAAGTAAGACAAAAACTACTGTTTCCATTCAACCAAAACAATCACTATGCCTATAAAATCACCCCTTATATTAATGCGGAGAAAAAACCTGATCCTGATAAAATGATTTTTGAAAGAGTATCAATAGCAGAAGGATGCTGCAAACTTCCTGAAGCTCTTTGGTAATATGTATTATTAAACCAAAACGACCTGCTATGCCTAACAAAAAAAATTGCCTGCATCCACTGCAGCCCCCTGGAAATTCCCCTTAAAAAAAAGTCATAAAAAAAGGAGATGCTGCAAACATCTCCCCCTGAAAGATTAACCTGCCATCCTTGTGCGGCAACAGGTTTATTATTAACCTTCAAAATTAAAAGTATGAAAAAAAATGACACCTGTCATTTACAAAGATTTGTAAAAAGGTATTCGAAACAATTGCTCATCATGAAATTGACC
>Ga0163144_10008318_pt1 | contig 22468 bp, 13 predicted proteins | sample OliLak19BULKMAT1_FD_123175 | JGI IMG/M metagenome (GOLD analysis project Ga0163144, IMG submission 123175) | Freshwater microbial mat bacterial communities from Lake Vanda, McMurdo Dry Valleys, Antarctica - Oligotrophic Lake LV.19.BULKMAT1 | ecosystem: Environmental > Aquatic > Freshwater >...
CATTCTTCCCATCCCCACAACCCTGCCCGCCCGCCCTGACCCCTGCCACCTCCTTCCGAATCTTCAAAAAAACCCTTGACTCGGCCATCCCATACAAGTACCATATCAGCATGGGGGATCAAATGTCTAACAAGCACTCCAGATGTGGCCGTCCGGCCATTCTCGCCCGATCGAGTCACCTCGCGCCCCCAACGACCTATCCTCCCAGTTATAGGTCTTTATTTGCCGACGGAACAGTTCAAGACCGCAGAGTTGCGAGCGCAAAAAACAAATTTCTTGCGGCCTTGAGCTCCAATTTCACCAGCCCACGCCGCCACAAGGTCCCGTCAACCACAGTTCCGCACCAGATTGCATCCTTCATCCACCGCGCCAACCCGCTGACCGCGACTCCTCCCTTCCGCCCTCTAACCTCGAACCCTCACCCGCGCAGGAGTTATTTTCAGACCAGTTTCAGCGAGAAACGCTTGAAATCACGGGGCAAACTCCCTGCCCAACCCTACGCCCAAGATTGCAAAGTTGTGCGCGCGCAAATATTGCTTTCTTGCAACCTTGAACCCGTCAAACTCGCCGCCTTCTCCGGTATACCCCATCTCCCCTCCTTCTTTGCCATTTGCCATTTCCCCCCCCTGCCCCGAACCCCGCCGCAACCCAACCGTACTATCCCGGCCCACCTATGACACGCGATGCCAAAGTCCAACTCGGCGCCATGCTCGCCCTGATCACCTGCCTGCTCACCTCCATCACCCTGGCGACCAGCCTCACTGCGCTCCAGGGCCGCGAGAAACTGGTGCAGTCGGATCGCGCGGAAGAGGGGCAATCGTGGGAAGTCTCCGCCGGCATCGCAATGGGCGCGTTCCGCGGCATCTTTGTCAACTTCCTCTGGATCCGTGCCAACGCGATGAAAGAGGAGGGCAAGTTCTTTGAGGCGATCGAACTCGCCGGCGCGATCACCCGCCTGCAACCCAAGTTCCCCCGCGTCTGGGTCTTCCATGCGTGGAATATGGCGTACAACATTTCCGTCATGACGCACACCAGCGAAGAGCGCTGGAACTGGGTCAACGCCGGCATCAGGATGCTGCGGGATAAGGGCATTCCCGCCAACCCCAACGACATGCTCCTGCACAAGGAACTGGGTTGGATTTTCCTGCACAAAATCGGCGGATACACCGACGATGCGAATGCCTACTACAAGCGCCGCCTTGCGATGGAGTGGACGGTCGCGCTTGGGCCGCCGCCCAGGATCACAGTCGAGGATCGCAGCCGCGACCACCGCATCAAGGTGATGTCTGACTGGCTCTCAATCGTCGCGACCGCGCCCGAGACGCTGGAAGAGTGCATCGAGCGAGAGCCGACGGTAAAGGCGCTTACCGACAAGATCGCGGCCATCGACTACAAACTCGATTATGATTCGCTCGGCCGCTATGAGATGCACAAGGGCAGCGCATTCTCCATCCTGAGGCCCAACTACCTCGAGGCCCTCAAACTCAAGCGCAGAGTCGAGGGGGAGCCAGCGCCGATGGAGCGTTTCGGCGAACTGGTCGATGACCCCGCCAACGAAAAGGCCTGGACCGTTCTCAACGCCCACATCCGCAAGAAACTCCTTCGCGAAACCTATCACATGGACCCCGACCTCATGGTCCGGTACACACAGAAGTACGGTCCGATGGATTGGCGGCACCACGCGTCCCACGCGCTCTATTGGTCGGCGAAGGGCGTCGAAGATGGCTTTGTGCGAATCACCAAGGATAACCGCCTCGATTTCGATACGCTCAACACCGACCGCATCACCGTGCAGGCGATTCAAGACCTCTTCCGCACGGGCGAGATGTACTTTGACTTCTTTGCGTTTACCCTCGGGCCGGACAACTACTCCATGTTCCAGGGCGTCCCCAACGCCCACTTCGTCCAGGCCTACGGCGACATCATCGAGGGCGAAGTCCGCGGCCGGTCATGGGCCGATCAGCTCGACAACCGCGGCACAACGCCCCTCTCCGGCGGCTACCAGAACTTCCTCAAGGACGCCATCTGCTTCTTCTACCGCCGCGGCCAGATCCGCGACGCCGCCTATTGGCACTGGCGCCTGCGCACCTATGACAAGGTGAACCTCAACGAGCGATTCACCTGGTCGGATGAGATGTCATTGCCGCTCGACGAGTTTGTGAACAACGAACTTCACGATCGCGCGACTTCGCCCAACGTCGCGGTCTCACAGATCGCCGGCGCCCTCATGGGCGCGTACACCAGCGGCCTGCTCAACGGCGACCAGGAACTCTTTGACAACCAGTTCGAGTACTCCAAACGCTTCCATAAGTATTTCTTTGAGCAGCAGCGCAGGGCCGTTGTCGTCAACAGGCAGTACGTGCGCATGGACCAGATGGAGCCCGACTTCCGGCTCGCCGCGGGCGCGGTCTACTCGCAGTGGATTCAGACTCTGGGCCTCGATGACGCTCGCGCGGTCTACGGCCGCTCGCCGCTGCAACTCAAGCAGTTCTCGTACGACATCATGCGCAACGCCTTCGAGAAGCCTCTGGATGAGCACGCCAAACTTGGCTCGGGCGAACCATTCGCCAAACTCTTCCCCGAGCCAGATGGCATGACCGCCTTCCGCACCTGGATGAAAGAGCAGATGGCCATTCGATCCCAGAACGCCGTTGACGCCCAGCAGCAGTAACTCACGAAGTTTCGCACGCCGCGGCGACATTCCAGCCCGCTGGGTCTTGCTTGTAGTACACGGCCAACTGCTCATACAGCGCCGGGTGCCTGGCCCGCAGTTCCCGCCCGCGCTCAAAGAAGAACTCGGTGCAGACAGCGAAAAACTCGGGCGGATTGGTCGCGCCGTAAGGATTGATCAGGGTCCCGTGCCCATCGCCGCTGGCTCGAACCAGCGCCTCATACTCGGAGCCAAGCACCCGCGCCCAAGGGATGTATTGGCTGCGCTGATCGAGTCTCGGCGCACCGTCCATCCCGCCCGACTCGCTGTCGAGCTGGTGCGCGAACTCGTGAAACACCACGTTGTTCCCATCATTCGGGCAATGAGCGCCGACCTTCACGCTCCGCCACGAAAGCACCACCGGCCCGCCGCTCATCGGCGCGAACGCCCCCTGCCAACTCTCGCCCGCCCGCACCTGCTCGGTCTCGATCACCATCCCGCCCGGCCCCATCATCTTGCCCTTCGCGATGTACTCCTCCGGGTAGATCAAAATCGTGTTGCAGTTTGGGTAGTAATCAGTCTCGCGCCGAAGCAGCAATATACAGGCATGAGCGGCCACCGTCACCCGGATCAGATCGGTGATGACAAGCCCCGCGCAGCCCTCGAACGTCTTCTCATCGAGAAAGACCGCGATATGCCCGCGCAGTTCCGCTCGGTCCTCTTCGTTCACCGCACGGTACACTGGAATGCCGATCAGCACTTCCGACCACGCCGCGGGAAACGGTTCGCCCTTGATCCGGTTTCGCCTTCGCTTTTCAAGTCCGAACATACACGGGCTCCCACTGTACAGACAATACCGCCACAACGGCAGACGAGACCGCATTGCGGAAACACTCCGCCGCGGCGGATGTCCATTCAAGCGAAGTTCATGCCACTCCTCACCCGTGAACCGCTCGCCCTTCGCTCGCCAGCGCCGCCTCGCGGATCGCCTCATACATCGTCGGATGCGCGTGGACGGTGCAGATAAGTTCCTCGGTGGTGGCTTCCAGCCGCCGCGCGAGCGTGAACTCGCCGATCAGCTCGGTCGCCTGGTCGCCCATGATGTGGGCGCCGAGAATCTCGCCGCGGGGCAGCGAGCGGATGATCTTGACGAATCCATCCGTATGAGCCGCGGCGACCGCCTTGCCGTGCGACGAGAAGGCGTGCTTGCCAACGTCGTAATCCTTGCCCTTGACCTTGCCCATCTCGATCAGTTTCTGCTCGGTGAAGCCCACGCTGGCGACCTGCGGGATGCAGTACGTGCAGCCGGGGATCGTGGTGTAGTCGATCGGGTAAGGCTCGTGCGACAACTTCTTGGCCCGCCATGCGATTCGCTCAACGCAGGTGACAGCCTCGTCGCTCGCCACGTGCGCCAGCCACGGCGGCCCGATGACATCGCCAACCGCGTAAATGCCGGGGAGATTGCTCTTGTAGTCGATCGCCTCGTTGCGGGTCTTGCCGGGGAGGTAATCGGTCTGGATGTGGCCCTTATCGATCTTCAGCCCCAATGAAGGTTCGCACAGCCCATCGGTGCGGCCTACGACGCCCACCGCGAGCAGCACGCGATCCGCTTCCAGCACCTGCTTCTTGGAGTCGTCTGTTTTTCCATCGGCGAAGGGCGCGACCGTGACCTTGACGCCGGACGTGGTCTTTTCGACGGCGGTTGTCGTCGTCGAAGTCATGATGCTCATCCCGTGCTTCTTGTAGAGTTTCAGCATCGCATCGCTGACTTCCCTGTCCTCGACCGGAAGGATGCGGTCCATCATTTCGATGATCGTCACCCGCGTCCCCAGCGAGTTGTAGAAGTAGGCAAACTCCATGCCGATCGCGCCCGCGCCGATCACGATCAGGGTCTTGGGCCTCTCCTTGTTGAACATCGCCTCGCGGGCGCCCCAGATCCGGTCGCCATCAAACTTCGCGAACGGCAGGTCCCGCGCGACGCTGCCGGTGGCGACGACGACGTGGTCCGCCGTCAGCGACTGGATGGTCTTGCCCGGCGTGGCCGGCGCGCTGGTCAACTCCTCCTTCACCGCGCATTCCTGCACCTCGACCTTGCACTTGTTCCCGTTGGCGGGCGTCGCCGCGCCGATGATCTTCGCATTGCCCACGATGTGCGTGATTTTGTTCTTCTTAAGGAGAAACCCGATGCCGCCGCTGAGTTTGTTGGCGACCTCTCGCGACCGTCCGATGATGCGGTCCCAGTCGAGCTCGACCGGACTGCTGATCTTGAGTCCCCAGAACTTCTGGTCGTCGGCCTTGCCCATCTTCTCGACCAGTTCGGCGTTGCTGAGCAGGGCTTTGCTGGGGATGCAGCCCCAGTTCCCGCAAACGCCCCCAAGCTTGCCGCGCTCGATGCACGCGACCTTGTAACCCAGTTGCGCAGCGCGGATCGCGCCAACATATCCGGCGGGGCCGCCGCCGATGACAATGACATCAAAGTGAGTGTCGGCCATTTACAAAAGACTCCTGTTTCCGGTCGCGTTGAGGGCGGCCAATGGGATGCGAAAGTAGGGAGAGAGTGTAGGTGAGAAGGGGGGCTGGAGGCGAAGAGTTGCGCGGTTCGTGCGGGAGAAACGCGACATCGTTGCAACTCAGGACACCGGGCGTAAGCCCGGTGCCACGCAAAAGCCCGCGCCGATCCGTCGGCGCGGGCTCGAAATCAATCGCAGAAGATCAACGCGACTTTACGGGCACGGCAAGCAGAGCGGCCCGTGGTAGTACGCATCGAACAGCTGATTGAACACCAGCGCATCCGAGTGCGTGACGACGCCGTCGCAGTCAAGGTCGGTCTGCGGATCGCTCATGCCCAAAGCACGGTAGAACGCGCATCGGTCGAGGCAGTTGAGCACGCCGTTGCGGGTCCAATCAAGGAAACTCGTGTAGAAGATCACCCTGTCGCGGTCGTTACGCTGACCATCGCAGTTCAGGTCGGCGGTGGGATTGCCGAGCGCGAACTCGGACTCGAACGCGCGAATGTCGAGGCAGTTGATCCTGCCATCGAGGTTAAAGTCGGCGCCGGTCGGGCAGGGCCGGCCGCCCTCGTGGGTGTACGCCGCGATGAAGAGCGTGGTGTCTTGACTATCGATCACTCCGTCGCAGTTGTAGTCGGCCCGGGGGTCGCCCGCGCGAACCGCCGCCTGGAACGCGCACACATCGGCGCAGTTCACGCGGTTGTCCCCGTTGAAGTCGCCCGTATGCGGGCAATCCGAGCCGCCCTCGTGGATGTACGCGGCGAAGAAGAGCACGTAATCCTCGTGATCGATCGCTCCATCGCAGTTGTAATCGGTGCGCACATCGCCCACGCTGATCGCGGCCTGGAAAGCGCACACGTCCGAGCAGTTGACGCGGCCATCAAGGTTGAAATCGCCGCCATCGGGGCAGCGCGTGCCGCCCTGCTGCGTGTACGAGAGCTGGAAGTCGGCGATATCCTGCGCATCCACGACGCCGTCGCAGTTGACATCCGCCGCGGGATCACCGAAGGCGAAGGCGCGCTGGAACCGGCACAAATCGCGGCAGTCAACATGGCCATCGCCATCAAAGTCCGCGGACTGCGGGCAGTGTGGCCCGCCGGCATGGCGGTACGCGTCGAAGAAGAAATCAACATCGCGGACATCAACCGCGCCATCGGCATTGACATCGGCGCAAGACTCACCCGCGCGGAAACCCGTCAGAAACTCGCACACATCGGCGCAGGTGACAAGCCTGTCGCCGTTGTAGTCGGGCGCGCCGAAGCAGCATGTGCCCGCCTCCCAGTATTGAAAGAAGCGACCGACATCCGAGCCGTCGACGCCGCCATCGCGGTTGACATCAGCGCAGGCAAAGCCGCGCTCCCAGTCGTAGAAGAAGGCCTGCACATCGGCGCCTTCGATGCCGCCATCTTCGTTGTAGTCGGCAGCGCAGGCGGGGCACGGGCCGCACTGGATGAACCGCTCGCAGATGATGCGCGTGACCGGCCCTCCCCTGGAACCGCCGAGCGGCGCGGGATTGTCGATCAGCATCCGCCGCACATCCCAACGAAGAATGTTTGGGATTTCGTGGCACAGGGGCAGGCGTTCGCTGTCGAGCGCCTGGCCGGTCGTATCGACAAGGTCCATCGTGAACTGAACGCCGCTGGGAAGCATGAACGAGATCGAGTAAGAATCGTGCGTGCCGCTGACAAAGTCTGTCACCGTGATGCTGCCGATGGGGTTGCCCTCGGCGCTCTCGGCCGCTGATCCCGCCCGCAGATACACCTGCGTAATCGCCGGGTAGCAGCCCACTCCCACCGCGTCGCACACGTTGGGCGTCGAGGGATCAAAGCAGATGGTGACGGACCACTCATCCCCGATCTGCACTTCGTTCCACGGGCTGGGCATCACCCCGTGCGTCGCGGTATTCACGCGCCCCAGAAACGTCGCCTGCGGACCCGCCGCGGAAGTCTGGCCCGCGGCCGCGCACAGGCCGAGCGCCGCCGCGGCGAGCAATCTCACGCTTGGCAGTCGGATGCCGGGCAGTCGAAAGTGTTGAGACGGTGGATGATGAGAAGTTCGAGCAGCGCCCACGACCGAGGTTTTAACCCGGTCCAAGGCAATGTTCGGCACGGCGGCGGATACGGACATCATAGAGGATCTCCCATTATGGCACGGGGGCTTTCGCCCTTGCTGCGTATCTCATCGCATGAGCATACCCGAAACGTTCCGGGGTTGCAAGGGGAAAATACAGCAATGTCCGCGATCGGCGGGCCGACGCGGGGTAGTGTGGGAATCAGTGGCGGGGCGCGGTCACACCGGCTCTCGCGGCGATGACCGCCAGAAGCGAGTTGAGGAGCGATTCGGGCGTGAAAGGCTTGCTCAGAAACCCATCGGCGCACGCGTTGTCCAAGTCCGGCACACCTTCACTGCTGTAGCCGCTGCTGAGCAGCACGGGGAGGAGCGGGCGTTTGCTTCGCATCTCCCGGGCTAACTCAATTCCGCTCTGCCCGGGCATGGTAACATCGACGATCGCCGCGTCAAAGGTTTCGCCGCGTGCAATCAGATCGAGCGCGCCATGGGCGCTGTCAACGCTCGCGACCGCCCAGCCCCACACCCTGAGGATGCTTTCCATGACGTTTCGCACAAGGGGCTCATCATCGACGATGAGGATGCGCCCGCACGCGGCCGCGCCCGATGGCCCGACTGGGGCGGCCTTGTGTTCGACCATCACAGAAGCCGCGGCGGTGTGCGCGCCCGAGAGGGCGACGGGGAAAAGCACGCGGAACGTGGTACCAACGCCGAGCGTTGACGAAACACTCATCGCCCCATGATGGGCGCGGACGATGCCGAGCACGACGGCCAGCCCCAGGCCGCGGCCCGCGAACTTGGTAGAGAAAAACGGATCGAACATCACCTCGAGGTGCTCGGGCTTCACGCCCCCGCCCGTGTCGGCGACCTCAAGAACGATAAACCGGCCGGGGCGGGCTTCGCAGAGGGCAAAGTCGGCGGAAAGTTGTTCCTGCGAAACGCTCAGTTCGCCGGTACGGATGGTGATGGTGCACTCGCGCTTCTCGCAGGCTTCCGCGGCGTTGATGACGAGGTTGGAAAGGACCTGCCGGAGCTGCGTGGGATCGGCGGTCGCCGCGGGCAGGCCGGGCGTGAGGGAGAGTTCCAGCGTCGCTCGCCCACGGCACATCGCTCGCAAAAGCGGCGCGACCGATTCAACCAGCGCGGAAACGTCCACCCTTTGCATCTCCACCCGCGACTTGCCCGAGCACGCCAGCAACTGACGCGTAAGGTCCGCGGCTTGCTTTGCAGCCTCCTGCACGTGAGCCAGCGTCGCCGCAGCGGGTGAGTCGGGGGGAATCTGATTCGCCGCGAGGGCGGCGTTTCCCAGCACGCCCACGAGCAGGTTGTTAAAATCGTGCGCGATGCCGCCCGCCATAAGCCCGAGACTCTCAAGTTTTTGGGCTCTGTGAAGCTGCTCCTCAAGTTGCTTGTGCCGCTGCTCGGCGGCGACATTCCCGCTGACATCAACATCCACGCAAATAAACTGGAGCGCACCGTCGGGGCCTGCGATGGAAAACAGCGTGGCCAAGACAAAGCCGGCATGGCCATCGGCGTGACGAAACTGCCATTGGCCCGGCCCATGCTCTTCACCGCCGTCGGCCATGCGTTTGAGCGTTGCCTCAAAGTCACGGGCGTCGTCCGCTGAGAGGATGAGCTGATCGAGCGTCTTGCCCTTGGCGAACTCTTGTGAATAGCCGAAGATGCGCTCCGCGGCGCGGTTCCAGAAAACGACCCGGCCTTCGATGTCGTACCCCTCGATCGCCACATAGGGCGAGGAATCAATGATCGCCCGCAGACGTTGCTCGCTGTGCTCGAGGGCCACCTGCACCTGGCGACTCTCGGTGATGTCACGCTGGGTTCCCCATGCGCGCACCAGCATGCCGTTCTCGATAACAGCGACGAGGCTGTTCGAGAAGTGCTTGATGTTACCGCTCAGGTCTCTTTCGATGGACTCGGCGTTCTCGAGCCTGTAGCCCGCCGCGATGAACGCGCGGAGGTACTCGATATTGCGGGGGTCTTCGCGCACCATGAAGTCGCCCAGACGCTTTCCGACCATCGCCTGCGAGCTTGGAGCGCCGTACATCCGGGCCATGGCGTCGTTGCATTCGGCAACCCATGCATCCTGATAGAAACGGTTGATCTGTGCATCGGGCGGGAGCGAGATCGGAATTGGATTATCATGTTCGATCCGCCATACGCCCTCGCCGCTTTGCGCGACAAAGTCGCGGTATCGACCCTCGCCGGCGCGGAGCAGCGCGCCGGCGCGCCGGGCACTGGCCGCCGCAGCGGCCAAAAGCAGAGATGAGGCGGTAATAATTCCCAAGTACACCTGCACGCCCAGAAGATTGTCAGTGCTTGGATGCAGGAGTGCCGCGATCGGGCCGTACCCAATCGCCGTCCAGGCCGCCATAAACGACGCCACCAGCAAGCCCGCGGCGCTGGCGCCCGCCGGACCCAATCGCACTGCCGCGAGCACGATCATCGGCAGCGGCAGCACCGCCTTCGCCAGTGCCCCGCCATTGCCGCCGACCTGGGTGTTATATACGACCGCCGCGACCACAGCGGTAATCGAAAGGATGGCAACCCCCTCAAATCTCCGCCAGCCTGATCGCTTTGATACCGGGGTCGCGAGCAGCCAGAGGACGCACGGGCAGACGAGCAAAACGCCAAGATAGTCCGCCGCGGCGCGATGAATCGCCGATTCCAAGCCGGGGGCCTGCGCAGCGGTGTTCCCCGTGCGATCCGTCATCCAGCGTATCGCGGTCCAGAGCGCCGCCCCCGCGACGCAGGCGAGCGGGGCCGCCGCGGCGACAAAGACGGACATGCCCCCAAGGGTGCCACAATGCCTGTCAAGCGGGGAAAACTGTCGCATCAGCCACCAGCCCAGCGCGAGGGTGACAAGCGCACTGCATGTATTGGCGAAGAGTTCTGGGGCGGCCGCATGAGCCAGTACGCCCCCGACGACGGAAGCGATCGCAATCCCGAGAAACGTTGGGATCAGCCCCCGGACAGTACTCGATGAGAGTGCGAAGGCGAAGGCCACCCCCGCGGCAGCGCAGAAAACCGGCGTATTGAGTGGCGGAAGGATAAAAGCGGTAGTCAATCGCACCGCAGCGAGGTACGCAAAGGCCGCACATACAGCCCGGACCACTGGCTGGTCGTTGAGGGTAAACGAAATACCCTGACCACCGAGTTTTGAAGCCATGACCCGATCGGACATGTACTCAACACCTCGTCTTTGCTGCGCGACGGGGAAAAATGCCTACGCCGTTGGTGAAAGCATACGGCGGCTGGAGCGGGAAGGGACACTTGGAAACTGCCAGCCAACGGCAAAGTCGTCGCGGTGCGAATAAGCGGAACGCTGTTGGCGCACGCACCGCGAAGCGCCGTACGTGGCAGTGGGGCTGCTCCCCATTGCATCAGCACCCCGCTTCCCAATGCAAGATGAACGTATCCAGGTCCGCGCCATCGACGCCGCCATCCTGGTTCACATCCGCGGCGAAATCGCCGGCTTCCCATGTGAGGATAAACGCCCCGATATCGGCGCCGTCGATGCCGCCATCCTGGTTAAAGTCGCCAATGCAGACCGTGCCCGGCGAGCAGTTGGTCGAAGCGGGCTGGCGGTAGACGATGTCGAGCGCGCTCTTGAAGCCGAACTGGGCGGGGTTCTGGAGGTATGTCAGCGCGCCCGTGGCGAGATCAATCGCGGCGGTGTGGAAGGCCGGATAGGAACCGTTGCCGGTAATGACCTCGCCGGGTTCGCCCTGAACCATCGAGATGGTGCCGGCCTCGAAGGGATAGGGGTGGGAAATCTGGAAGGTGGGGGCGAGCGAAGCACTGTAGGACCATGAGCCGCCACTGCCAGCCTCACCCGCGAAGAGGGCATCGATGACGCGGATCGTGCCCGCGCCGGGATCAAAGACCGAAAGTGCAAAGACACGGGCCTTCGTGTAAAAATTGAGGCCCGTGACGTTGTCGAACTCGCTGGCGTGGAGGATTGCGAAGGTGCCGTCGCAAAGCGGCGCAAAGGTCCACACGCGCTGAGCGGCAATGGTGCCGTAGTTGGGGTCGGTGTAGACGGGATGGGGGACGGCGATGGGCACGCCGGAGTTTGGCGGCAGTTGCGGGCCGCGGGCACCGATATAGCGCAGAATCTGGTCGTGGTTGCAATAAAGGATGTCGCCCGCGGCATCAATAAAGACTTCGGCGAGGCTCGAGGATGGAATCGGGCCGGGGACAGGGGCGATGACCGAAGCCTGGCGGGTAATGGGATCGAAGCGAAGCAGGTAGCTATCGCCTGTCTGGAAGTTGGCGGGGTAGGCGAAAAGAATGACATCGCCCGTCGATTCCTGGACCGCGCCATCAATCAGTTCGCACGGGGGCGAGAGGGCGCTTGCAAATGTGTTCGCTTCGGTGAACTGGTCGTAGCGCAAGGTCGATGGGTTAAAGACCGTGAGGGGCGCGCCGATGAACCAAAGGTCGTCCTGGCTGGAGGCCGTAATCCCGTTCCAGACTCCGCCGCCGATGAAGTCCCGCGGCGAGGTATCGACGCCGCGTTCGATGATGGTGACGGGCACGCCGAAAAAGCGGTTGATGCCCAGCACGAAGGGGCCGGCGGGCAGGGTCGGGGCGGCGATGAGGCTCAATCCAGCGACCGATCTGAGGCAAGCGGCGGTCTGACGCCTGAGCGTAAACGTATTGTTTGAGGAGGTGATCGTGCCGGTCTGAACACCGACCTCAAAGGAGATGCTTGCGCTGGGCGCGAGCGAGCCGGTGAATGTGACTTGGTTGGTGTTGGAGTCATAGACCGCGCCATTGGTGGGGGCGGAAGTCACAGTCCATTCGGGAGGAAGGGGGAGAGTGATCGTGCCCAGGCCAAGGGTGGTCGCGAGCCGGTTGGTGAAGGATGCGCGGAGGGTCAGGGGCGGTGGGGGTGTTGCATCGACGACTTGAATGACCACGCCCGCGGGGGAAGGGGCGGAGGGAGCGCCGATGACGCCGGATTGAGTGTTCACGGCTTGCAGCGCGGCGCTCAGCGGGGGGGCCAACGCGAATCCCGGTGTCTGACCTGAAACTCCAAGCACCGAGTCGCACGAATCCTGTGCATAAATCGGCCTTCCCCACGCAAGCGATGTAAACGGGTTGGCCGAGTCGTAGCAGTCGGTGACGCGGGTGGTGAACACGATGTTGCGTGTCTGCCCCGCGGCGAGAACGCCCGCCCAACTCAACTGGAAGTTCCCATTGATCAGTTCGCAGGTCGTGCCCCCCGCGCAGTCGTTGATGCCCACAAACTCGGCGGAAAGACCGGCGAAGACCCCGAACTGCGAGACGAGGCGGAACGAGGGCGTCGCGCTCGCGCCGGAGTTGGCGAGGGTGATTGTGTGGGTGACAAGTGCTCCCGGCAGCAGCGGGGGCGCCGACGAAGGGACCGAAGAAATCGCGACGGTGATCGGGGTGGCGGGTCGGGAGTTGACCTGCACCATCTGTGTGGCTGATCGCAGCGAGACACCGGTAGCGGTGATGTCCAACTGGAACGTTTGCGGACCCGTGAAGCACGCCGTCAACAGGTTGGCGGAAAGATTGACCGTCGCCCCGGGCGCGATCGAGGCGATGTTCCACCGTACGGTCCTTGGGTTGTTGGGAAGGGGAGCCCCGCCGTTGCTCGCGCTTACCAACGAGAACGCCTGAGCGGTTGACCAACTGAGCGTGGCGACCACGCCGACGGCGGTGCTCTGGCCGTTGTTCGTGATCGAGACCGGAGCTGTGATTGACTGGCCGACCGTGATGGGGGTTGGGGCAGTGATGTTGCCGATAGGGTCGGGGGCGCTAGGGACGCACGCGGTGTTCACGCAGGAGCCATTTTCCACCCAGACCCCGGCGCAATCGGCCTGGTATCCGACGCTGCAGTTGTTGTTCACACAGCATGAGCCCAGCGGGGCCAGCGGACCGGAGCAGCAGGGCGGGTTGGCGGTCCACATGACCTGCGAAGCGCCGTTGAGGATGTTGATGGTGGCCGTTCCGCTGCCGGATGCCTCCACTCGGGCGCGGATGCCGACGATGCTGACATTGTTGAAGGTGGGGGGGTTGCCCACGATCGGCGTAAGCGGGGTGATGTCGCAGAGGTTGAACACGACGACATCACTGTCATCGGGTCCGATGGTCAGGTCATGCTGAAAGACCATGTAGTCGCCGCCGGGCGAAACCAGCGATACGCCGGTGCCGGGAAGGAGGCCTAGGTCGTAGGACACCATCTCGCGGGCCACCAGGTCATACAAGCGAAGCTGGGGCTGGCCCGAGCCGCACGAAGCGGGGCTTACGTTGGTGCGGATGTAGGCAAGCCTGCGCTGCGAGAGCGCGGTAGCGTTGGGCATCGGAGGCTGCCCGACAAACCCGCCCTGGGTAATGCCATAGTCGTACCAGAGGGGCACCGCGCCATCGTTGCCCTGACAGGCGAGGCAGTCATCGAAGATCAGTTCCATCGGCTGGCCGCTGATGGGGGGAAGCTTGTAGATGCGAACGTGGGTTCCCGCGCTGGAGCAACTCCCCTGTTGGCCGCCGGCGGTAAAAAAGAAATCCTGCGTCGGTGAGAGGCGGGGGTTCAGCGGGGCCGCGTTCGGGCTGCGCAGTTCGGATGGAAGCGGGAAGGAACTGTCGCCCGTGTCTCCGGGGCCGACGATGCCATCGCGGTCGGTATCGACGTAGAGCGTGTTCGATTGGATGAGCAAGCCCGGCTGGCCCGCCGCGGTGTGATACCCCGGCGAAAATGGCTGGAAGTCTCCGATCAGAGAGCAAGGCTGTGCCGATGCGATCCCGGTGCACGCCGCAGCGAAAAACAAGGTGCGCACGAAGGCGCGGGCGATGATGTTCATCATGGATTCATCCTCTCCAAAAGTGTCCGCGAGAAAGGTGCAGAGTGAGCGACCGTGCGCGTGACGAGTGAAATCAATCACAATTATATGCCACCGAGTTGGATTCGCGGGCACAATATCGGACGCTGAACGTCCCCGAACGAAACCTACGAGTTGAACGCCTGAATCAACACGGGAATCCCCGCCGCGAGAAGAATCACGAGACTCACGATTTTGATCGCCCGCACGGTGCGGTCGATCGGCAGCCGACCCACTTCAAGCCCCACAAGTCCGCTGAGGTTCCGCTGTCTTCGCGCGATTGACCCGTGCCGCCACGAGAAGGCATCGGTGCGCATCCCGTTGAGGTCCGCCACGAGTTGCAGCGCATCGGTCATCACCCCCGCGGCGAAGCCCGTGACGACCGGCGATCCTCTCACCTCGCTCATGTGTTTCGCGGCGAAGGCATCGGCCTGCCACTCGAATCGGCGGCTCACGGCCCCGAAGACCATCACGGCGCCCAACAGGCCGATGACAGAGGCGATGGCCGCGACGGTGTCGCTTTGCGAATCCCAGTTTTGAACGTACGCCAGCAGGGTCGCGGCCCAGCCGCACGCGAGAACCGTGGCGATCACGCTGATCCCGAGCCACATGAGGTGGCGTTTTTTCACGTGGGCTACTTCGTGGGCCAGCACGCCTTCGACGTGGTCGGCGTCGAGGCGGTCGAGGAGGGCATCGGTGAGGAGGAGGTATCGCATCGGCCAGACGACGCCGAGGACCGCGCCGTTGACCATCGCGCCGTGGGTGCGCCACAGGAAGGGGCCGTTGATGCGGACGCGGTAGCGTTTGCACATGTCGCGGACCATCGCCGTAAGGGGCGATTCGCCGACGCGCACGGTGTCCCACGCGAAACGCAGGAGGGCGGGGGCGGCGATGAGGGCCAGCACAATGCCGCCCCAGCGCAGGTATGGCTCAGCGGTCGGCCACCATGCGCCGGCAGCGCGCGACGCGAAGAGGTTCAGCGCATCATCCCACAGTTTCACGAGCATGATCGGGAGGGCGACAATAAGCACGTTGTGCTTGAACTGGCCCCAGACATATTGGCCGCGCGTGGGGATGGGGTGGACGGGATTGCCACGTTCGATCTCCCGGAAGAGCATCGCCTCGCGCACGCGGCGCTCTAGGGGGAACATCGACCACCACAGTGAGAGAAACAGGGCGATCACGGGAAAGATAATGATGACGGCGTCGGCGAGCGATACATCGCCGAGGGCGGCGTGCGAGTGTGCGGGTCCGCGCCGCATTCCTTGGACGATGCGCACCCAGCCCAGGCCGAAGACGCCGAAGATGTACCAGGCGGTGCCGAGAATGCGCAAGCGGGATTGCGCGGTATCCGCCGCGAAATAGGCACGGGCGCTGCCTTGGGAGTCCATGCGTTTCCCGCAGCGGTTGGCGATGAAAGCGAAGAGGGCCGCAAGGGCCGCGATGGGGGCGAGGATGAGCGCGGCGAGCGCCCACGCGGGCCACGGCAGGAGTTGCACGCGGCCAAACTCACCTGCCAGGTGCAGGGCGACGAAGGTGACAATCAGGAGGAGTTGAACCATGCTGGAAGTGAAGGGTAGTGCGGACGAGATGAGACCACGTTTGGGGTTAGCGCATCACATTCCCCGATTCGGCCAAAGCGGTTCTCAAGTATTTGGTCCCCATTGCCCGGCGCTCTTGGAGTGTTCAAAGTGTGTCACAATAAGTACGGAGAAGAGCGCTCGCAACTTCGCCCGAAACTCATCGGAATTGTGCCCGGCGGTGCCCCGTGTGGGCTTTGTGGTTGCTAGGCTATTGCACCATGAAAATGCAGCGATCTCTCGCGTTTGGAATGTCGGCGGTTATGGCCGGGGCGATGCTCGTCGGTTGCCAATCGGACCCGCCGAAGTTCGGTGATAACACCGAATCGCGGTACAGCGGGCGCACCCTGACGACGCGGCTGCCTGAAAGCGTGCGGGTTCCCGCGGCGATGGCGGCGCTGGATGATGTGCTGCGCGATCGGGGGTACACGATCATCGAAACCAGCGTGACGGAAGATAAAGGCCGGGTAGTGGCGCGTGCGCCGCGGTATAACTCGTATCCGCGGATCGTCATCGAGGCGAATCAGACGGCGACATCGTGCGTGGTGGAGATGCGCAACGAGCCGTTCGGGGATCGAGAGCAGGTAGAGCGGTTGATGGGGGCGCTGCTGGGGAAGTTGGGGGTGTAGAGATTCGCTTGTGTCTACCCGCCCCAGTCACGGCTGCGCTGATAGCCATTGCGTGCTGATCTGGAGCGAGGCCCGCCGGCGTGTCACGAATGGCCGTGACTGTGTCATCGACTAACAGGATGGACAGGATTGCCGGGGGCAGGTGGCCTTGCCCGGAACGCGGAACACACCGGCCTTCCACGCCCAAATAAGGGAGTGACGCCATGGATCGGGCACCCGATTGGATGTTCGAGTCACTGAAATGACTTTCGATTCTCGGTGCGCGGCTGGACACCCGCGTAGACTTGCCCCACATGCGCCACTTTGATCTTTGTGTGATCGGTTCGGGAGCGGCCGGGCAGAGGGCCGCCATTCAGGCCGCGAAACTCGGGAAGAGTGTCGCGGTGGTTGAAGCGCGCAGCGTTGTCGGGGGCGCGGCGGTCAACACCGGCACCATTCCCAGCAAGGCCCTCCGCGAGGCGATCTTGAACATCGGGGGCACTCCGGGAACCAGCCCGACGACGGCGGAGTTCGCCGCGGCGGCGAAGCGGGCAACGATGGCCAACCTGTGGAGCACCTGCGCCCGGGTGATCCGGGCCGAGATCGAGATGGTGCGGACGCACTTTGCGAGCAATGGGGTGAGCCTGATTCAAGGCCGGGGGCAGTTCAAGGACACCCATACGATCGAGGTGTGCGGGGAACATATCACCGAGGTGATCCACGCTGATTATTTGCTGATCGCGGTGGGGACCAAGCCCGCCAAGCCGACGAACATCCCTTTCGATGAAATCGACATCATCACGTCGGATGAGTTGCTTCATCTTAAGGCGTTGCCCCACTCGATGATCGTCGTGGGGGGCGGCGTGATCGGTACGGAATATGCGTCGATGCTCGCGGCGCTGGGGGTGAAGGTGACGCTGATCGAGGGGCGGCCGCGGCTGCTGGACTTTGTCGATAGCGAGATCATCGAGGCGTTCCAGTATCACCTGCGGCAGAAGGGCGTAACGCTGCGGCTGGGTGAGAAGGTGGTGAGCATCAAGCACGTGGATTGCCCGCCGGGGGCAAGGTCGGACAATCAGATCATGGCCGAGGCGCTGCTGGAGAGCGGGAAGCACCTGCGGGCAGACTGCCTGCTCTACTGCATCGGGCGGCACGGGGCGACCGAGGGGCTGAATCTGGACGCCGCGGGGCTGAGCGCGGATGACCGGGGACGGATCAAGGTCAACGAAAGCTACCAGACGCAGGTCGAGCATATTTATGCGGCGGGGGACGTGATCGGCTTCCCCGCGTTGGCGAGCACCAGCATGGAGCAGGGGCGGCTGGCGGCGTGCCACATGTTCGGGCAGCGGTGCGACCTGATGGAGAACCTGCTGCCGTACGGGATTTACGCGCTGCCAGAAATCTCGATGGTGGGGTGGACGGAAGAGAAACTGACGCAGGATGGGATTCCCTACGAGGCGGGCATCGCGCAGTACAAGGAGACAGCGCGGGGGCAGCTACTCGGCGATGACATCGGGATGCTCAAGATGCTGATCCATCAGGAGAGTCATGCGTTGCTGGGGGTTCACATCATCGGGACCAACGCGACGGAACTGGTGCATATCGGGCAGGCGGCGATCGCGTTCAAGGGGACGGCGGAGTACTTTGTCAACACGGTATTTAACTATCCGACGCTGGCAGAGTGCTATAAGGTGGCGGCGCTGAACGGGCTGAACAAGTTGCGGAACGTGTGATCGAACACCGACGTACGAGATGGGGAGGGGCGCGGTCGCGTCCCGACGCGAAGGCGAGTTTCCCCTGATACTCTGTGCGTTCACCTTCATAAGGAGTTCTGGAAAATGGCGGGAATGTTCAGTCTTGCACAAATGCTCGGAAAGACAGCGCCCACGATCGACATCGTCGATGTGGGCGCGATGGCGCTCGAGGCCGAGCCCGAGTATGCCGCGCTGTTCAAGAACGCATCGACGCGCGTCGTGGGGTTTGAGCCGGTGCAGGTCGAGTGCGACAAGCTCAACGCGGGAAAGCACAAGAACCGAACGTACCTGCCGTACTTCATCGGCGATGGGTCCGAGCGGACGTTCCATCAGACCAACTTCTCGATGACCTCCTCGCTCTTCGAGCCGGACACCGAGTTTCTCAAGCGGTTCAACAACCTTGAGGAGTTGACGCGCGTGGTCGAGACATCAAAGGTCAAGACCTCACGGATGGATGACATCCCCGAGATCACTAATATCGACCTGCTCAAGATCGATATTCAGGGGGCGGAACTGGAGGCGTTCCGGGGCGCGCCGCGGCTGCTCAAAGACGCCGTCATGGTGTGGACAGAAGTCGAGTTTGTCCCGATGTACAAGAACCAGCCGCTGTACGGGGATGTCGATGCGGAACTGCGCAAGAGCGGGCTGATGTTTCACACGTTCGTCGGGCTTTCAGGGCGGGCGTATAAGCCGCTGGCGCCCGGCGGCGACATCAACGCCAAGGTGAACCAGATGCTCTGGGGCGATGCGATCTACATCAAGGACATCATGCGGCTGGATGAGCTTTCCGAGGAGAAGATGCTCAAGTTGGCGATCATGTGCCACGACATGATCTCTTCGCGGGATGTCACCAACCTTGTGCTGCAGCACTATGACCGCAAGTTCAAGAAAAACTTGTGGAAGGCCTACATGTCGCGGCTGACGGGGGAAAATCCGGGTGAGCCGACGCTGCCCGCGTATTGATGGCGGCCCTCATCCTTCGCAAACACAACTATGCAAGCGGTCAATTCCCCCACCCCCCCAATCATCCCCTCCACGCCCGCCGCGGAAGTGGCCACGGGCGCAGGCTCCCTTCCCCCGCTGATGGCGCACCCGATTGATCTTTCGCCCATGACCTTCCAGCGGTTCGGCAACGAGGCGATGACGACGGCGGCGCGATTTGCGCCCAGCGTGCTGGGGGCGCTGGTGTTTTTCATCGCGGCGTGGGTTGTCTCGGGGGCGGCTTCGCGCGGCCTCTTCAAGGTGCTGACCAAGGCGCATGTCGAGCCGACCATCGTCAAGTTTCTTTCGACCCTGCTGCGCTGGGGGCTGATCGTGCTCTCGGCGGTCGCGTGCCTCGGGATGTTCGGCGTGAATATCGCGGCGTACGCGGCGGTATTGGGGGCCGCGGGGCTTGCGGTGGGTTTGGCGCTGCAGGGGTCGCTCTCGAACCTCGCGGCGGGGGTGATGCTGCTCTTGCTGCGGCCGTTCAAGGTGGGAGATGCGATCATTGTCGCGGGGCAGGGAGGGGTGGTCGAAAGTATCGACCTGTTCTCGACGAACCTCGACACCATCGACAATCGGCGGATCATCATCCCAAATGCCGAGGCGTTCAACGCGATTGTCGAGAACACTTCGCACCATGAACTGCGGCGGGTGGACATCAGCATCGGCGTTGAATACGCGGCGGATATCGCGGCGACGCGCCGGGCGCTAACGGCGGCGCTCGATTCAATTCCTGAAGTACTGGATGAGCCGGCATCCACGGTTTTGCAGGTGCGGTTCGGGAAGTCGGCGATCGAGTGGCAGTTGGGGGCGTGGTGCAAGCGGGGCGATTTTGTGGCGGTGCAGCAGGCGTGCATGCAGGCAGCGCAGGATCACTTGAATCGAGCGGGAATCAAGCCGGTGCCGATGCTGTAATATCGTTCCGATGATGCGGAAAGGGAACATCGACGGAGAGGATTGGTCCGCATCCTGCCGGCCATCGTTCACCCGCCCTTGTTCCCCCCTCTCTTGGGCCCATCCTCTTCATCCTGCCCATCCTGTTTATCGATGTTCCCGACCGGGTTCCGCTCCGGCGTTGGGAAAGACCGCGAGAAACGCGGAGAAGTGCCGGGCCATTTCTTCGCTTCGGGCCTTCGCCGCGGCGAGGGCCGATTGTCGCTTTGGGATGTCGATGATCGCGGGTTCGGTGGCGCGGATGGAGCGGCGGTGCTTGAGGTAGAGGACATCATCGGCGAGGATGGCGGACACTGGCTTTATCGCGGCCTGGGTTGCCTTCATTGACTCCTTCACGGGCTGGTAATGAGCCTGGAGGAGGGCGAGGTCTTTGCGGGAACGCTCTTTGCGTTGGGGGTCGTTGAACTTCTTTGTTTCCGCGGACCATTCCACAATCAGGTCTTGGATGTTGGACTCGACGTTTTTGCACCTGTCGCGCAGGGTGGCGACGCGCGAATCGCAACGGGCCGCGACGCGGCGGGCGTTGTTGAAGGCTTCGATATGGTCCTCGCGCGAAAGCTCTATGCTCATCTGGTCGATGGCGAGCGCAAGGTCGGTGAGCGCCGCTTGATTGGCCTCACTGGCTTTCTGTATGCCGCGGGTCGCCGAGTTCAAGCGGTTGCGGGCAAACGCGTCTTTGTAGGTGTCGCCACTGTTCGCGCATGACGCCATACCGGCCATCAGAACGAGAGAGACGGCGATGGTGCGCACGATCCTGTTGAGCACGCTCACACTCCGCTCTTGAGCAAACGTTCGAGATAGTGAATATCAACGCCGCCGCGGCGGAAGTCGGCGTTCTGCACGAGGCGCTGGTGCAGGGGAATCGTGGTCTTGATCGGGCCGACGTGGAACTCCCGCAGGGCGCGGGCGGCGCGGTTCAGAGCCTCTTCGCGCGTTTCGCCGTAGACGATCAGTTTCCCGATCATGCTGTCGTAGTTGGGGGGAACGACGTAGCCGGGGACGACGTGTGAATCCAATCGCACGCCCAGGCCGCCGGGGGTTTCCCATCTATCGATCCGCCCAGCGCTGGGGCGGAAGTTGTGCGCGGGGTCTTCGGCGTTGATGCGGCACTCGATGGCATGGCCGCGCACCTTGATGTCGCTCTGCGAAAAAGGCAGCTTTTCGCCGAAGGCGATGCGGATCGAAGTCTGCACGATGTCGATCCCGGTGACCATCTCGGTCACGGGATGCTCAACCTGCACGCGAGTGTTGACCTCGAGCATGTAGAAGTCGCCCTTCCCATCGAGGAGAAACTCGCAGGTGGCCGCGCCGGCGTACTTGGCGTGGCGGATCATCTTCGCGGCGGATTCGCAGACCCTTCGCAGCCGGATGCGGTCAATGTTGGGCGCGGGTGCCTCTTCGATGACCTTCTGGTGGCGGCGCTGGAGGGAGCAATCCCGCTCCCACAGATACACCGCATTGCCATGCTTGTCACCGAGCATCTGAATCTCAACGTGCCGGGCCTGCTCAAGGTATTTCTCGATGAAGACCGCGCCGTTGCCGAAAGCCGCCATTGCTTCCTGGCTTGCGATTCGGAGCATGGAACGGAGCGTGGCTTCGTTATGGCAGACCTTCATGCCGCGGCCGCCGCCGCCCGCCGCGGCCTTGATAATGACGGGATAGCCGATCGTGTCGGCGACCCTGACCGCCTCCTCTTCCTCTTCGATCGTGCCTTCGGAACCGGGAAAAACCGGCACGCCGTTGGCCTTGGCGGTCTTTTTGCACTGCACCTTATCGCCCAGCATCTGCATCGCCTCGGGCGAAGGGCCAATGAACTCGATCTTGCAATCGCGGCACGCCTGGGAAAAGTCGGGGCGCTCGGAAAGGAAGCCGTAGCCGGGGTGGATGGCGTCAACGTCGGCGATTTCCGCCGAGGCAATGAGCCGGGCGATGTTGAGGTAACTCTCCTTCGCGGGACCGGGGCCGATGCAGATGGCCCGATCGGCGAGTTTGAGGTACGGGGCGTCTTTGTCGGCGGTCGAGTACACGCAGACGGTTTCGATGCCCATTTCCTGGCATGCTCGCATGATCCGCAGCGCGATCTCGCCGCGATTGGCGATCAGGACTCGTTTGAACATTGTGTAAGTATTCCTGGAAGGTTGGTCCGGATGGTCGTTTACGCGGATCGCAGTGCGAAGAGCTTTTGACCGAACTCGACCGCCTGCCCGCTCTTGGGCATGATTGATTCGACGATGCCCGTCTTCTCGGCCTTGATTTCGTTGAAGACCTTCATCGCTTCGATGATGCAAACAACCGAATCGGGCGTCACCGACTGGCCGACCTTGACAAACGGGGCCGCGTCGGGGTTGGGCGACAGATAGAACGTCCCCACCATCGGGGATTCAATGAAAACGCCGGGGGCCGCGGCGACGGAGGAGTTGGCGCCGCTCGCCAGCGCGGGCGCGGGCTGCCCGGCGGACGCCGCAGCATATTGCACGGGCTGCGCCGGGGCG
>Ga0163144_10008319_pt1 | contig 22467 bp, 12 predicted proteins | sample OliLak19BULKMAT1_FD_123175 | JGI IMG/M metagenome (GOLD analysis project Ga0163144, IMG submission 123175) | Freshwater microbial mat bacterial communities from Lake Vanda, McMurdo Dry Valleys, Antarctica - Oligotrophic Lake LV.19.BULKMAT1 | ecosystem: Environmental > Aquatic > Freshwater >...
GCAGCGCGTGATCGAGCAGCGCGTCAGCGAGAAGCGTGCGATCGAGCAGCGTGATCTTGCGCAAGTGACGCTCGCGCTGCTCACCGAGGCCCTGCGTGCGGTGCAGTTGATGCTCGAGCCAGCGGGTATCGGGGCCCGCGATGTGCGCGAGTGCCTGCTGCTGCAGATCGACGCCCGCGCCGAGCGCCAGCATGAGCAGGACGAAGCGGATGACCTTCGGTTTAGTCAGGGCCCTCGCAATCAGTTGGCCCAGCGCGAGCAGTTGGCCCAGCGCGAGCAGTTGGCCCAGCGCGAGCAGTTGGCCCAGAGCGAGCAGTTGGCCCAGAGCGAGCTGTGGGCGCTGTCGCGTGTCTTGGTGGACCAGCACCTTGACGACCTGAAGAACAACCGCCTGCCGAAGGTCGCCGCGAAGCTCGGCACCAGCGTCGAGACGCTCAAACGTGCGATGGAGAAGCTGCGCGGGCTGAGCCTGGCGCCCGGGCGGCAGCTGGTCAACGACGCCGCCGCGGGCATCGTCCCCGACGGGATCGTTGAGTACGACCCCGAGCACGACCGTTACGTGGCGTACCTCAACGACCGCAGGCTGCCGAACCTGCGCGTCAACCAGGAATACGCGCGCCTGGCCAAAGACCGAGCGGCCCCCAAGCCCACGCGAGCGTTCCTGAAGGTCAACATCGGCAACGCGCAGTTCCTCATCGACGCTATCGAGCAGCGCAAACGCACGCTGCTGCGAGTGCTTGAGGCCGTCGTCGCGGCGCAGCGCGAGTTCTTTGACTACGGCCCGCAGGCCGTCAAGCCCCTGCCCATGACCAAGGTCGCCGAGCAGCTTGGTATCCACGTCGCCACCGTTTCGCGGGCCGTGAGTGAGAAGTACATCCAGACCCCGCGCGGGGTTGTGGCGCTACGCAAGTTCTTTACCGGCGGCACGACGACCGACACGGGCGAGGAGGTCTCGTGGGACGCCATCAAGGCCGCCCTGCTGGAGATTGTCGCGGCCGAGGACAAGAAGAACCCGCTCAGCGACGACGACCTGGCCGAGGCGCTGAAGGTCAAGGGCTTTGAGATCGCACGTCGCACGGTGGCGAAGTACCGCGGGCAGCTTGACATCCCGACCGGGCGCTTGCGCAAGGCGCACTGAGCAGAACACCCCAACGCGCCGGCCCGTGATAGCGCCAGCGGGCCAGCGCCGCGGGCTCGAATGCCCCCCAAAAACCTGCGGCCACGCGCCCGCACGCGCCGATACCCACAAACTGCCTTTTGGAGTGAGCCCATGCGCGTAACGTCAATGCTGACCGGTCCATTCGTGCTTTTGGCCGCTGGCCTGCTGGTGCTGGACGCCCCGGCGTTGACGCGCCCCGCATTGGCCCAGCCCACCGAGGCACCGGCCCCTGCGGCTGGCGGTGCCGCCGCGGCAGTCGGCCCGCGCGCCGAGCGCGAGCCCCCCGAGTTCCCCGAGTTCAAGGACGTCACCAAGGGCCTTGACAAACTCGCCGGCGAGGACGGCTCGCTGTGGACCCTCTACAAGCGCGACAAGGACGCACGCCTGCTCGCCGAGCTACCGCGTGAGTTTGAACGCCAGCGCCTGTTCATCGCGACAACTTATGCCGGGGGCGTACCCGTCACCGGCATCCAGATGGGCGACTATTACGTCTACTGGAGGCGGTTCGACAAGCGTCTGGCCCTGATGGTGGTCAACACCGAGACCCGCAGCACCGGCGACGCCGAGAACAAGAAGAGCGAGGAGCGCCTCTACACCGACCGCGTGCTGCTTGACGTGCCCATCGCCACGATGGGGCCCGGCGGCGGCCCGGTCATCGACGCAACCGACCTGCTGGTCGGCAAGGCCGACCGCTTCTGGGGCGGGATGCTTACCGGCTCCAACCGCGCTCTGGTCAAGCTGGCCAAAGTCAAGGCCTTCCCGCAGAACCTTGAGCTGGCCTTTGAGCTGCCAGCCCGCGGCGGGCAGCTTGTTACGATCCACTATTCCATTAGCCTTGTCCCGCCGAGCACCGGCTACACGCCGCGTGAGGCCGACGCGCGCGTGGGCTACTTCACCACCAGCTTCCGCGATACCTCACGCCAAGACAAGGACACGCAGTGGGTCCGCTACATCAACCGCTGGCAGCTTGAGAAGCGCGATTCCAAGCTGGAGATGAGCCCCCCCAAGCGCCCGCTGGTGTTCTATATTGAGGCGACCGTCCCCGTGCAGTACCGACGCTATGTGCGTGAGGGCATCCTTGAGTGGAACCGCGCCTTCGAGCGCGTCGGCATCGAGAATGCTATCGAGGTCTACCAGCAGGACGTGACCACCGGCCAGCACATGGACAAGGACCCCGAGGACGTCCGCTACAACTTCGTCCGCTGGACCAGCGGCGACCTGGGCTTCGCCATCGGCCCCTCGCGAGTCCACCCCGAGACCGGGCAGATCCTTGACGCTGACGTGGTTATCGACGACGGCTTCTTGCGCGGATGGTTCCGCCAGTACAGCCAGCTCCTGCCCGAGGTCGCCATGATGGGCAGCCCCAGCGAGCTGGCCCAGTGGCTTGATGACAAGCCGCAGTGGGACCCGCGCGTCCGGCTCGCGCCCGCGGCGTTCCGTGATGAGATCGTCACCCAGCGCGCGCTGCTGCGCAAGGCCGCCCACCAGGCGTTTGCTGACCAGACCCGCCAGGCCGGCGACGAGGCTGGCGCGATGCCCATGCTGACGATGCGCTCGGGCGCGCCGCTGCAGTTTGGCACCGTCGGGCTCGACCCGACCGGCTACGCCCTGCCGATGCGCCAGAAGCTCAGCTGCGCGCTGATGCTGGGGCGCTCGATGGACGTCGCGCTGCTGCGGATGAACACCGCTGACCTGCTCGCCATTGCCCGCACCGCCAGCGAGGCCAGTGAGAGCGACGACCCGTCCGCCGCCGAGCCCAAGGCCGACGACGAGAAGGACGCCAAGAAAGAAGATAAGAAGGACGACGCCAAGAAAGACGACAAGAAAGCGGACAAGAAGGACGGTAAGCCCACCAAGAAGAAAGAGCAGCTCCTCGACGGGCTGCCCGCCAGATTCGTCGGCCCGCTGCTCAAGGACCTGGTCTCCCACGAGGTCGGCCACACCCTGGGCCTGCGCCACAACTTCAAGGCCAGCACCACCTACACCCTGGCCGAGATGAACTCTGACCAGGTCAAGGCCAAGGCGCCCATCGCGTCGTCGGTCATGGACTACACCCCGCTGAACATCAACTTTAACGACGGGCAGATCCAGGGCGACTATGCCCCCATTGGCGCAGGCCCCTACGACCTCTGGGCCATCGAGTACGGCTACACCACCGAGACCGACCTCAAGCCCATCCTCGCACGCGCCAGCGAGCCCGCGCTCGCCTTCGGCACCGACGAGGACATCGGCGGGCCCGACCCGTACATCCAGCTCTTTGACCTCGGCAAGCAGCCGCTTGATTACAGCGACAGCACCATGCGCCTCACCCAGCACCTCCGCACGCGCATCGTTGACCGCGTGGTCAAGGACGGCGAGCCCTGGGCCCGCGCACGCTCGGCCTACCAGCTCCTGTTGGGCCGCCACCTCGCCGCGGTCCGTATCGCCAGCGAGTTCTTGGGCGGCGCATCGACCAACAAGTCAAGCAAGGGCGACCCCGGCGCCGCTGCCCCGGTGGTTCCGGTCGAGGCCGCCGTCCAGCGCCGCGCGCTGAAGTTCGTCCTCGACAACACCTTTGACGAGGCCGCCTTTGGCATCACCCGCGAGCTGCTTAGCAAGATGACGGTCGAGAAGTGGTCTGACCAAGGCGGGTTCTTCAGCCTCTTTCAGGACGCGACCTACCCGATCCACGACACCGTCTTGGGCGTGCAGTCCTCGGCCATCACGATGGTGATGAACCCCATCACGCTCCAGCGCGTCTACGACAACGAGTTCCGCAAAGAGCCCGACGTTGACGCCGTGACTGTCCCCGAGGTCCTCGACACGGTCGTCAACTCCGCCTGGCGCGAGCTGGACAATCTGGGTGATGGCACGGTCCGCAAGCCGAGCATCTCGAGCTTCCGTCGCAACCTTCAGCGTGAGCTGCTGGCCCGGCTGATCGACCTGACACTCCCCGACACCAGCTTCACCGCCGCATACCGCCCGATCCAGAACCTCACGGTGCTCAAACTGCGTGAGCTGAAGGGGAGGATCGATCGCGGCCTGAACAACGGCGGGCTTGACCCTTACACCAAAGCCCACCTCACCGAGTGCTCGGTCCGCATTGGCAAGGCCCTCGACGCCGGGTACATCTACAACCTCTCGGGCAACTGAAGCCCGTTGAAGCCCACTCCAGTAGCAACCCGCGGGGCCTCAGGGGTGGCCGCGGGCCCAAGCGGGCCCGATGCGACCGATAAACCCGAAGTTCGGACTGCATTCGGCTTGCGCGCATCACTGGCACACACGCGATTTGCCCGTACACTCTTGCAGGGCCCGCGCCCGTGACCCAAGACGTCCATGCCCCGCTGGTTCCTCGCCGATCCCGGCGCTGGCCCGCGACGGCGGGAACTTTGCCCGGGCACGGACGTATGGCCCTGCGTCGTTACGCACCGGCGATCTTTCCGGCGCGGTGGTCCAGATTAGCTTCGTGATTCGGTGCATCGCCGCCATCTTGCGTTCGTTCTGCTGCCAACCTTAACGGCCCAGCCGTCGCCACGGAGTTTTGCATGCCTGATGCCCGGACCGCCACCTCCGCCCCCGCTGTCAGCAACCGCGCCCCGCTCAGCCTCGTGCTGCTCGCCGGGCTGGCCGCGCCGTTGCTGACCGCCAGTGTTGCTCGCGCGCAAGATTCAGTTGCCAGCACGCCCGGCATGCCCGGAGACGCGACCAGCGCTTACGCCGCCGGCGGGGCCACCGGCACCACCGAGCAGCAAAACAACTACGTAGTTGACCTCACGCTCAAGCGCTCAAGCTGGGGCAAGCGTTACCGCTTCGGGCCCATGGTCAAGGCCAGTTTGGTGTCCAACAACCAGATTACCGGCCAGCCGCTGTTCTTCAACCACCTGATCGCCTCGACCACCGCGAGCTCTCTGTTCACACAGCCGCAAACGCTGCTGCGCTCCAGCTACAGCCTTTGGACCGCCGCCGGCCAGGGCGTGAACGCGACGCGCAACTCCGCCCCGAGCTCGCTCTCGGCGACGGGTATCAGCGCTCAGCAGTTTGGCGCGGCTTTCCTTGAGTTTGGCCCCGGTGCGAACGCGACCTGGGGCGACACCGACGATGAGAACAACATCATCGCCGCGATCGCCGGCGTCCGCCCGCGCTTCCCCGACCGTCTCTACGTCTCGCGCATCGTCGCCGGCACCAACCGCACGCAGACCAGCCAGGGCAACAGCACCCTGGGCCTGGGCACCATCGACACCGCCGGTAACTTGCACCTGCTGGCCGATGGCTTCAACATGACCCTTGGGCCCGACCCGGTGAGCAACAAGAAGACCTTCCGCGTCACCAGCAGCGCGCGGCTTACCACCAGCTCCAACCAGATCACCGAGTCAGGCGGGACCGACAGCGCTGCGACGCGCTTGCTCAACCAGACCGCCATCACCGTGACGACCCCGTCGATCGTCCCCTCGGTTCTAGGCACGCGGCCCGTGCTGCTCACACTTGACCTGACCAACAACCTGCTCGCCGAGACGACTGCCAACACCATCACCACCACTCAGACCTACCTGCCCACCGGCGCTTCAGCCCGCGGCAGCATCGGCCTAGCGCCCATGCCCTTTGGCCCGCTGAATACCACCGGTGCGCCCGTAGCGACCGCCGCCGCCCTGGCCCGCAACACCGCCAGCACCAGGACGCGCAGCCTGGCTGCGTGGGGCGTGAGCAGCGCCGGCGCCGTTACCGGTCGCCTGCTTGTTGAGATGCCCACCGCCCCGGGTCTGCTGATTGATCGCGACGATAACTTCGACCCCTCGGGCGTCTTTGGCTCACTGGGCAACCAAGAGTTCACCAACTACCAGAGCCAGGCGATCTTCCGCGGGGCCAACGGGCCGGTGGCCGTTACTGTGCTGCCCGGTGGTGACCTGCTGCTGGCCGCGACCGTCGCCGCCACAGGCACCGGGTCTGATGTCCCGCAGGGCTTGAACAACTACATCGCCGTGGCACGCGTCTCGGGCGCAGACACCGCGAACGTGACATGGACCATCGCCGCCCACACCGGCAACGCCGCGGGCTCCGTTGGCGGGCTTTCCAAAGTGGTCTATGGCGACAACGGTGCCGACGGCCTGCCCAACACCGCCGACATCGGCGAGAACGACGGGCTCGTTGACGCCAACCCCATCGGCGACCTCGCGCTGAACTCTGAGGTCTTCATCGGCACCACCAACGGCGCGTCGATCTCGTCGCCCGCATTTGATTCCTCTGGCAACGTTTACTTCATGGCCGGTGTTGAGCTGAAGGTCACCGTCAGCTCGAGCCGCAAGGCCATCGGGCTCTTCCGTGCGAACTTCAACCAGGCCACCAACGCCTACCGGCTTGAGCTTTTGGCGACCGTGGGTGACACCATCGCAGGCCGCAACAGCGCCCGCAACTACCAGATCCAGTTCATGTCCGTCGCCGACGCCGACAGCGTTGACTCCGGCTCGGTCTGGTCATCCTCGACCGTTCAAACGCCGCTAAGCGGGCTTGACCCGGCCAACGGTGTCTACGCGTCGCCGCTGACCCTCGGCGCGCTGGTCTTCCGCGCCAAGATCACCTACGACACCAACAACGACGCGGCGTTCAACGATCCCAACGCGCCCAGCGGCACCGGGACCGACGAGGCCTACAACGTTCTGATGGTTGTGATGCCCGACCGGCCCCTTGCCGACATCGCCGGGCCCGGCGGCAACCCTTGGCCCGACGGCGAGTACACCGCCGACGACATCATCGCCTTCATCAGCGCCTTCACCGCTGGCTCAGGGCTGATTGCTGACATCGCCGGCCCGGGTCAGAGCCTTGGGCCTGATGGAGAGTTCACCGCCGACGACGTCATCGTCTTCATCAATGCCTTCAGCAACCGGCAGTAAGCCAAGGGTCCACGCCGGCAGTAAGTCCAGCACGCCCAGCATGCCCAGCACCGAGAGCATTTCCAGCACAGAAGCCAACGCGCAGCTATGAACGGCGCCGCGTTGAAGAGACCCGACCATGCCCAAGACCACGCGTTGCGCCGCCATCGTCGGCCTCGCCATCTCTGCCGCCGCCACCTCGGCCCACGCCCAGCTCCGCGTCTGCAGTTGGAACATCACCAACTACACGTCCGGCCGCATCAACGAGTTCCAGACCTCTATCTACGGCGTCGTCCCCGCCCTGAGCGCCGGCGGCCAGCCCATGGCCCTCGCCGGGCAGCGCATGGCCCCTGACATCATCCTGGCTCAGGAGATTCGCTCCGCCGCGGGTATCATCAACTTCCGCAATCTGCTCAACTCTGCCCCGGGCTCGCCGGGTGACTGGGCCGCGACCAACTACATCGACGCTCCGGGCGGAGACACCAGCTTCGCCATGTTCTACCGCACCAATAGGGTCCTGCTGGTCCAGAACACCACGATCATCTCGCAAGGCGCGGTCGATACCGACGGCGTCGCGCCGCACATCCCGCCCCGCAACACCGAGCGCTACGTCGTTCGCCTCGCCGGGTACAACGACATCGCGACGACCAACCTCGCCCTGTACAACAGCCACATGAAGTCCGGCTCGGGCGTTGATGAACTCCGCCGCCAGACCGAGGCCCAGCGCATCGCCGCTGACGTTCTCGCCCTCACACCTGGCTGGCACGCGGTCCTCGGCGGTGACTTCAACTGCACCGGCTTCACCGACGGTGGCTTCGCCCCGCTCGTCGGCGCGGTCAACGGCAACCCCGCCATCCAGAATGGCCCGCTCTACGACCCCATCCGCGCCCTGGGCGGGTGGGAGAACAACGGCACCTTCCGCTTCATCCACACGCAAGACCCCGGCGCTGGCAAGCAGATGGACTCGCGTTTCGACTTCGTCCTGCTCTCTGCCAGCCTGCGTGACGGCCTGGGCCTTGACTATATCGGCAGCCTAAGCACCCCCTGGAACCTTGCCACCTTCAACGACACCAACCACTCCTACCGCTGCTGGGGCAACGACGGCTCAAGCTTCAACACCTCGCTGAACATCGCCAGCAACACGATGGTCGGCAACGCCATCGCCACCGCGCTTCAGCTCTCCGCCGTCGGCCTCGGGCACCTGCCGGTCTACCTTGACCTCCGCGTGCCCGCCAAGGCCCAGGCCTCGACCACCACGATCAACTTCGGCAACGTCCCGCAGAACTCCACCCAGAGCCTCACCTTCACCGTCGGCAACAGCGGTGACGTTTCGCTCTGGACCGTCGGCGGCATCGCGCCGCTTAACTACTCATACCCCGCGCCGGGCAGCGGGTTCACCGTCACCCAGGCCGGCGCGCAGCAGACCGACGCGCCCGGTGGCGGCGTCAACACGCACACCGTCACCCTTGACACTACCACCGCAGGCCCCAAGGCCGGCAGCCTGATCATCACGACCAACGCGCCCGAGAACCCGACGATCACCATCGCCCTTGCGGCCACCGTCGGCCCGGGCGGGCCCACGCGCTGCGGCCGCTCAGACATCGCCGGCCCAGGGCTTTCCGTTGGCTTCGACGGCGAGACCACCGCCGACGACATCATCCTCTTCGTAAGCTGGTTCACCAGCGGCGACCTCCGCGCCGACTTCTCGCAGCCCGGGCTCATCCCCGAGCCCGACGGCGAGCTCACCGCCGACGACGTGATCACGTTCATTGGGTTCTTCACGATCAGCTGCTAACGCCCCTTAGGGGTCGCGGCGATTCACGCCACGATCAAATTGGCACTGGCAACCGAGCGGGGCTTGGGGTATCTTGATGTAGCTGGGTCCGCCGGCGCACGCCTCTCCAGCGCAGCGCGGCTTGCGCGGCTTGCGGGGTGTGTGGAGCTCGTGGTGCTTGTGGTGCTCGTGGTGCTCGTGGGGCGTGTGGATCTTGTGGGGCGTGGGGGTTGGTATCGCTTGGAATCGTGATCTGTTTTAACGCTGGCGCGCCGCGCTTTGGGCCGCCACAGTCTCCGGAGCCCCAGATGCCTACACGTGTGCAGCGTTCTGTTCTTGCCGCTTTTGCGATTGTCAGCGCGCTCTGTGCCACGGCTCACGCCCGCGCCGACAAAGCCCCTCTCGACCAAGCCCCTCTCGACCAAGCCCAAAGGCTTGCCGACCTCGCCCCGCGCCTGCTGCGCCAGGCCGGCGTCTACACAGGCGACGTGCAGGTCCTGCCTGACGCGCCAAAGCCCGCCGCCGGCGCACGCGCGACCGACCTGCCCGCGCCCTTCACCCTTGTGGTTCGCATCGACGGGCGCGACGTCCTGCTCATGCTCGAGCCCATCGCCCTGCGCGCCGCCAACTACACCGCCACCGTCATCACCGACGGCGTCGCCCGCCCCGCCATCGCGCCGCCCCAGCAGCACTACGCCGGCGTCATCGCGGGCCTGGCCGGCTCGGCCGTCCGGCTCTCGGTGGTCCCTACCGGCGTCCGCGCGATGATTGACCTGGGCATCGATGCCGACGGCACCGACCGCACATACTTCCTCCAACCCGCCGCCGATCTCGTGCCCCGGAGCTCAGAACTGGCCGCCCAGCTCATCCCCGGCACGCACGTCACGCACCGCGCCGACCAGCTTCGCCCGCTCGCGCAGGCCGCGCTGTGCGGCGGGGCCATTCAGGGTGCTCTGGTCCAGGGCGCGCCCAAGGGCAGCGTCTCGCCCACCTGCGTTCGTCAGCTTGAGCTCGCGGTTGAGGCCGACTTCCCTTACTACGAAGCTAACGGGTCGGTCGTCGCGACAACCATCGCCGACATTGAGAGCATCATCAACATCATGGCGCTGATCTATCAGCGCGACCTGACGGTCATCCCCGTCATCGTCAACTCGTTGGTCCGCGAGACCGCAGACCCATACACCACCACCGCCGCCGGCACGCTGCTCGGCCAGTTCCGATCTGAGTGGCTGACCAACCGCACCGCCGTCACCCGTGACCTCGTCCACCTCTTCACCGGACGCAACCTGGACGGCTCCACCATCGGCATCGCCTATCTCAACGCCGCCTGTGGCAGCGTCGGCTTCGGCGTCTCGCAGGCCCGCTTTACCGCCAACCTCCAGAGCCGCGTCGGGCTCGTCGCCCACGAGATTGGCCACAACCTCAACGCAAGCCACTGCAACTCCGACTCCGACTGCGCCATTATGTGCTCAGGCCTGGGCGGGTGCTCGGGCAACCTGACCCGCTTCGGCGCGCGCTCGGTCAACTCCATCCGCAGCAACCTTCCGAGCGAGGCCTGCCTCACGCTGACCACCCCGCCCACCAACCCGGTTGACCCGCGGGCCGTCAACGACGCCGTCGCCGTCGCTGGCGGCGGCACCATCAACATCGATCCACTCATCAACGACTTTGACGGCAACTGCCAGGCCGTCACTATCTCCGCCTTCCCCAACCCCACCCCGCGCGGCGCGACCGTCACGCGCCTCATCGGCGCTGGCCCCAACGGACGCGACCTGCTCCAGTACGTTGCACCCGTCGCCTTCACCGGGACCGACCCGTTCAACTACACCATCACCGATGGCGCCCGCACCGCCACCGCCACCATCACCGTCACCAGCCTTACCTCGCGCAACCCTGAGAACCCGCCCTACTTCCGCCCAAGCCTGGACGTCAACTTCTACGCCTTTACCACCGCCCCCAGCGTGCTGCCCAACTACGCCGCCTTGACCCCCTACCTCACGACCATCGCCGCCGACATCAATATCGCCACTAGCAACGGCAACTTCAGCGACTCTGGCCGCGCTGATAACGTCGGCGCCGTCTACACCGGCTTCGTCGTCGTCCCCACCGACGGGCTCTACACCCTCTTTACTGAGTCTGACGACGGCTCGCGTTTGTTCATCGGCACCGAGCGCGTGGTCAACAACGACGGGCTCCACGGCATGGTCGAGCAGTCCGGCGCCATCAACCTCCGCGCTGGCCGTCACGCACTCCGCGTTGAGTTCTTCGAGGCTGGCGGCGGCGCGGGCCTCATCGTCCGCTGGCAGGGCCCGGGCGTCACCAAGGCCCCAATCCCCGCCGCAAACCTCGTCCGCAACACCCAGCGCTGTACCCTCTCAGACGTCTCGGGCCCCGGCGTGCTCGACGGGTTTGACGGCGAGCTGACCGCCGACGACGTCATCTTCTTCATCAACCGCTTCACCGCCAACAGCCCTATCGCCGACATCGGCGGGCCCGGCGGCTCAACCACGCCCGACGGCGAACGCACCGCCGACGACATCATCTTGTTCATCGGCCGCTTCACCACCGGGTGCTAAAGCGTCTGCCTCTGGCTCTCGAAGGGCGGGTTCTGCAACCCGCCCTCTTTGCGTTTTGCCAGGCGGGTGCTCAACACACATAGTGCCTCGCGTGGGGCACGATTTCATCCTGCCATGCCTTTTCCTTCCGCGGGTCCGGTTTCAACCGAAAATCGGGCCGCAGGAACGACCCTCGCCGCTCGTCGCCTCCCGCTGCTCTCACACCGCCGCAACCACCTCTGCTGGCTGCTCCGTCGGGTGGAAGTCCCACGTGATCATCCCGGGTAGGAACGGCGTCACCAGCCGGTCGTCGTGCGGCACCACCCGCACCGAGTACCCGTGGCTCCCGCTGCTGCTGGGCGCAAACGCCCCGACAAACACGTGCCCGCCGCCGCCCAGCTCCTCGGCGTGCTGCATCGTGATCGACTCGCCGGTGAGCATCTCACCTAGCGCGTTCAGCGGCCCGTGGTAAAGCTGCACGCTCACCTCGCTGGGGATCAGCTCGCCAAGCTGGACCCGCGCCAGCACGCGCACCAGGCTCCGCACGCTCACGCTGCCGGCCTGCGCCACCTGGCTGCTAGAGCCCTCGACCCGCACCTGGTGCCAGAACGCGCGGTAACGGTCCACGTGGTCAGACAGCTCACGCGCTTGCGCCAGGTTGCCCGCCATCAGGCGTGACGAGATGTTGTGCGCCGGCAGGTAGTACTGACGCACATAATCGCGCAGCATCCGGTGCGTGTTGAACGCCGGCGCCAGCGCCTTGATGCAACGCTTCATCCGCGTGATCCAGCGCCGCGGCAGCCCAGACTCGTCGCGGTCGTAGAACTCCGCCACGATCCGGTTCTGGATCACGTGCTGCAGGCTTCGCCCCTCGATGTCGTCCATCACCTCGCGAGGCTGGTCGTCGTAGCTCTCGCCACGACCGATCCCAAAGCCCACCTCGGGGTCAAACGCCTCCGCCCACCAGCCGTCCAAGATCGAGCAGTGCATGCACCCGTTCATCGCCGCCTTCATCCCGCTGGTGCCCGAGGCCTCCAGCCCGCGGATCGGCGTGTTGAGCCAGATGTCGCAGCCCTGCACCATTCGTCGGCACGTGTCCATGTCGTAGTCCTCAAGGAACACGACGCGGTGCTGCACGTTGAACTTGCGGACAAAGTCGATGATGTCACGGATCAGCTGCTTGCCGCCGCCGTCGGCCGGGTGGCTCTTGCCCGCGATGATCAGCTGCACCGGGCGCGTCGGGTCGCGCAGCAGCGCCAGCAGCCGCTCCTGGTCGCGGAACAGCAGCGTCCCGCGCTTGTACGTCGCGAACCGCCGTGCAAAGCCGATGGTCAGAATGTTCGCGTCCAGCCCGCCCGCGGCCTTCTCAATCTCCAGCGCCCCCGCGCCGCGCGCCGTTAGCTGCTGACGCACGCGACGGCGCACCCACGCCACCATCTTCTCGCGCCGACGGTTGTGCGTCGCCCACAACTCCTCATCCGGCACCTCGTCGATCGCCAGCCAGGTTGCCGGGTCGTGCGGGTCGCTCCGCCAGCGGTCGCCAAGGTATCGGTCGTACAGCTTGACCATGTCAGAACTCAGCCACGTCCGCGCGTGAACGCCGTTGGTCACGTGCCCGATAGGCACCTCACCCTCGGGCGTACCGGGCCACATGTGCTTCCACATGCCACGGCTCACCGCGCCGTGCAATTCACTGACCCCGTTGCAGAACCGGCTCGTTCGCAGCGCGAGCACCGCCATGCTGAAGAACTCGCGCTGGTCCGCCGTGTTCTCACGCCCCAGCGCCAAAAGCCCCTCAAGGTCAAGCCCCAGCGCAGGCAGCATGTGCCCGAAGTACTGCTCGATCAGCCGCGGCGGGAAGCGGTCGATCCCCGCCGGCACCGGCGTGTGCGTCGTGAACACGCAGCTCGCCGCCACCGCCTCGCGCACCTGGTCAAAGCTCAGCCCCGTGCTCTCGCGCAGCCGCGTGATCCGCTCCAGCGCCAACAGCGCCGCGTGCCCCTCGTTGATATGAAAGACCGTCGGGTCCTCGCCCACCAGCGCCAGGGCCTTCACGCCGCCGATGCCCAGCACGATCTCCTGCTTGATCCGCGTCTCGACGTCGCCCCCGTAAAGGTTCATCGTGATGTCGCGGTCCTCGCGCGTGTTCTCAGGCAGGTTCGTGTCCAGCAGATACAGCGGCACGCGCCCCACGTCACACCGCCAGATGCCCACCGCCACCTGCCGCCCCGGCAGCTGCACATACACCGTCTTCTGCTTGCCGGTCTTCACGTCCATCACCCGTGACACAGGCTGATTCGCCGCGTCAATGTCCGGGTAGAACTCCTGCTGATAGCCGTCCGGGTTCAGGTACTGATGGAAGTAGCCCTTGCGGTACAGCAGGCCCACCGCCACCAGTGGAATGCCCAGCTCGCTGCTGCTCTTGAGGTGATCCCCCGAGAGCCCGCCAAGCCCGCCCGAATAGATCTGGAAGCACTCGGTCAGCCCGAACTCCGCGCAGAAGTACGCGACACGGAACGGCTTGGCCGTCCCCGCCACGCCCGCCGCCGCCTGCGGCGAGACGCTCGCAAACCACCCGCGCCCCGTCACGTGCTCGCTGAGCTGCGCGTGCACCGTGCTCACCGCGTGCAGGTAGCTGCGGTCCGTCGCCGCCTTGTCAAGCTTCTCTTGCGCCAGTGCGCCCAGCATCTTCACCGGGTTGTGACCCGTTGACTCCCACAGCTCGCGGTCCAGCCGCGCAAACAGCGCTACCGCCTGGTGGTTCCAAGTCCACCACAGGTTCTGGGCAATGTCCATCAGCGGCCGCAGCGGCTCAGGCAGATAAGGCACCACCCGGAAGCTCTGGATACGTGCCTGGCTGGGGCTCAACGAAACGTGCGTGCGATGCGGCATGTGCGTCCGGTTCCTCTCGTGTCTGAGCTTCCCGCGGGCTCCGGCCCGCATCAAACTGTCAACGGTAACACCACGCCCCGCGCCCGGTCCGAGAAAACCCCGGCCAGCCCACGCACAGGGCCGCCCCCGTCACGCCCGCCCAAATCGATGCCCGCAAGCCCCACACAGCCCGAGCACCGCGGCACGTCCAAAGGCCCTTAGTCGTCCCCGCCTTCATCGGTCGCTGACGCCCCCGACTGCGGCTCATCGCGGCGTGTCTCTTCGTCCTCGCCCGCGCCGGTCCCCTCAGCCCGCCCCTCACCAAAGATCCCAGACCCCACCCGCACCATGTTCGAGCCTTCCTCGATGGCGACCTGATAATCCCCGCTCATCCCCATGCTCAAGATGTTGAAGTGCTCGCCGCCCAGCCCAATCCGCCGGGCCTCCTCGAACAGCTCACGCAGACGCTCAAACGCCGGGCGGGCCCGCTCGGGATCCTCGCCGTAGGGCGCCATGGTCATCATCCCGCGCACCCGCACATTCACCATCGTCTCGACCATCTCGATCAGGTGCATCGCCGCCGCCGGCGCGCAGCCAGACTTGCCCTCTTCGCCCGAGGTATTGACCTGCAACAGCACGTCGCTCATGACCTTCAGCCGGTTCGCCGCCTGCTGCACGTCCTCGATCACCCGCAGGTTGTCGCACGAATGGATCAGCCGGCACAGCTCCACCGCCTTGCGCACCTTGTTGCGCTGTATCGGCCCGATCATGTGCCAACGCACCGGCGCTACCTTCGGCGGACGCACGCTCGGCAGCGCCTTGCTCCGCGCCCACCACTCGTCGATCACCGCCGCACGCTGCACGATCGACTGCACGTGATTTTCGCCAAAGTCGCGGTGCCCATAGCCCACCAGCTCGCGCACGGCGTCGATGTCGGCGTACTTGCTGACCGCCACCACCACGACCTCAGACGCCGCCCGCCCCGAACGCCGCGCCGAGACCGAAACGTTCGACATCACCCGCTCGTACCGCTCGCGCAGTGAGTCAGCACCCGTCTCCGCACCCTGCCGCTGGTCCGTGCTCGCCATGCGCCCAGTATAGAGAACCCCGCCGCGCCCGTGTACGCGCCAGAACCAACGACACCGCCCCAACCAGCGAGCCCCATCGAGCTATCCTCGCCCCGACCCACCCACAGCCCCCAGCAGCCCCCAGCAGCCCACAACGGCCCTCATCGGCACACCGCGCAACGCACACACAGAGCACACCATGTCAACCACCCTCACACCGCGCGACACTCTCATCACCCCCGGCACACACGCCCCGCTCTTTGAGCTCCCCACCACCGTCCGCGGCGAGACCTGGAAGCTCGCCGACGAACTCAAGAAAGGCGACGTCGTCCTCTCCTTCTTCCCCATGGCCTTCACCGGCGTTTGCGGCACCGAGATGGAGTGCATCACCAAAGAGCTCGCCAAGCTCACCGCCAAGGGCTCTGCCGTCGTCGGCATCTCGTGCGACTCAGGCCCCGCGCTCGGCGCGTGGAAGACCCAGATCGGCCTTACCCACACGCTCCTTTCAGACATGCACCGCCACGTCTGCAAGGCTTACGGGCTCTACTGGCCCGACATGAACATTGCCTCGCGCGGCACCGTCATCGTCGCCGCCAACGGCACCGTCAAGTGGGCCCAAAAGCGCGACATTCCCAACGCCTTCAGCCTCGAGCAAGTTCTTGAGGCCATGGCCTAACCCGCGCGGCCCCGCATCCTCTTTGCCCCTACTACCCGCCGGGTGGGCCCGATTTCCAATCGGCCATCTCTTCGCCTCGCGTGGGGCAGGATTCCATCCTGCCATGTCTTTGCCCTCTAAGAAGCCGGTTTCCAATCGGCCATCGGGCCAACGGCCCGACCCCTCCTTTCCTTCTCCCTCGATCCCTCCTCCACTTCCGCACTCATCCACCCACACCCACGTACCCTCAGGCATGAGGTATCTCACGCTTTTCTCTCTCGCCCTCACCATCACCCTCGCGCTCCTGCCTGCCTGTGGCCGCTCGCCCACCGAGGTCCGCCAGTACGACCCACCCGCCCGCACCCCCGACGCCACCTACGTCACCCGCGCGATCATCGATGCGCTCCCAATCCCGGGCGACCCTAAAACCGAGCTCCGCGCCCACCATGAGGCCGTCGATGACTTCAAAGATCGCACCGGCAAGATCGTGGGCATGGGCGCCATGATCATGGACTTTCCGCCCGCCAAGGGCGTCTCACTCGCCGGGCTCAAAGTCGGCGACAAAGTGACCATGACCTGGAGCGTCTGGTGGGACTCCACACCCGCTTGGCTCGCAGTCAAGCTCGAAAAGCTCCCGCCCGACACCAAGATCGAGTTCCGCAAGGCCAAGCCGCCCGTCAGCACCCCACCGGCTGACGCTAAGTAAACCATCACCGCGCGTTTCCCTCTCCCCTCAGAATTGTCGATTCTTTGGCTAGCAAAGCCGCAGTCCTCCTTTAAATTCTGACCAGGAGTTTCGCGGGGTTGCAGTGGGCTTACACCCACCAATCCTCTGCGTTCGCGCCGATCACCTCGGCCCGACGCCAGGGGAGATTTGATCATGATTCGTTCCAATCTTGGCCCCGCCAAGCTGCGCGCCGCCGCATTGAGCACCGCCATCGTCGAGCTCGCCGCGGCATCCGCGCTCGCTGGCACCACGCCCAAAGTCTTCATCCCCGCTGCCTCCAGCGTCGGGCCCGTCCCCGGCACCCCCGGCACCGGCCTGCCCGGGCAGATCTGGCTCCCGCTCTCCACCGGCAACCTCGCCGCCAACCTCACTTACGCCGCCAGCAACACCGCCAACGCCACCTTCCTCGCCTCCAGCGTTGACTACCCACGCAACGGCCAAAACTCCAACGTCGGCGACCCACTCTCAAGCCTATTCGGCAACGACGCCGCCTCCGTCGTCGGCATCAATCCCGCCACAACCCCCTCAGGCCCGCTGCTCATCCGCCTCGCCGGCATGCTCGCCTTCAGTGTCACCGGCACCTTTACCATCGGCGTCGGCTCAGACGACGGCTTCGACCTCCGCCTCGGCGACACGAACGTTTCACGCTTCGACGGCGACCGCCCCTTCACCTACACCTACGCCTCCACCAACATCACCCAGCCCGGCCTCTACCCCATCGATCTCTTTTATTGGGCCAACAACTCGACCTTCTCCGGCCTCGAACTCGTCTGGGACATTGACGACAACGCCGCCTTCGACCCCATCACCGTCCCGACCGCCAACCTCTACATCTCCGCCCCCTCTGCCGCCGGCGCCCTTGCCCTTGTCGGCCTCGTCGCCACGCGCCGTCGCCGCTAAGCCCGCCTCGCGCAGCGACAATTCGTTGTCCTCACCAAGCCCGGGCCCGCGCTCGGGCTTTTTCATTTGGTCACTGCGAGCACCGCTCAGCCCTTACTCCGCGCATGAAACGACGGGTTGTCCACACCCCACCCACGAAATCACCCGCCTTAAACCCGAAAATGTCAAGAAGTGGGGGGCCGAGTTGCTTTGTGGGGCAAAGTGGGGCATAATCCCATGCAGAGACGGGGCCGATCTTCCAAGCGACCCGCCTCGACCAAGGCCGAGCCGACCGAGCGAGGTTCATGCGTGCTCTTCACAGGCCAGTCTGAGCAGACTATCGACGCCAAGGGGCGTCTGGCCATTCCTTCCCGATTTCGCGCCCAATGGAACGCCGAAATCCACGGGCCCGTCTGGTACTGCATCCCCTGGCCCTCGGGCCACCTTCGCATCTACACACAGAATGTCTTTGAGGCCCTTAGCGCCACCTACGCCAACAGCCTGACCCCCGGCGAGGACGCCGCCGAGATCGAAGCCCAGCTCTTTGGTTGGGCCGAGGGCATCGCCCCCGACACCGAGGTCCGCCTCACTCTACCCAAACGCCACCTGGAGCTCATCGCCCTGCCCAAAGACGTCATGGTCGTGGGCGTCCGCAACCGCATCGAAGTCCACCCGCTCGAATCTTGGAAGCTCAAGGCCCCCGAGAGCTTCCGTCGCCTACCTGAGAAGATTGCCCGCATCGAAGAGACCAACCGCCACAAGCCCTGACGATTCAACAGCCTTTCCGCGGAGTCGGCATCGGACGCCGACCATGGAACACACGCCGCAAGGACGCGGCGAAAAGCTCCACGCTCCGCAGAATTCCACGCCCGCGGCGGCACACGCTCCCGCGGGCGTTTTCATTCCCCGACGCCGCTCTTTTTTACTAAAGTTCCGGAACCGGCCCGATTTTCCCGGGCGTACAGACATGCGCGCAGAGCGCCTCGCCCTGCGCCACGCTCAGGGGGTCCAAAAATGTCGAAGCTCGTTTCCCGGCGTTCCGCTGGCATCCTCGCCACCGCTCATGCTGCGCTTGGCGCACCTGTCAACACCTCGCCGAATCCGGCACGCAATCCAGCCCGCCGCGGCGTTGTCCTGGCCCTCGCCAGTACGATCCTCGCCGCCGGGCCACTCGCGCTGCCACATGCAAACGCCCGGTGCGGCCCCGGTTGGGTCTTCGGCGCAGGCTAAAGCAAGAGGGTTCGCTGTCCTCCCCCCCGACACCTTCGGCGGGGGAGGCGGCGAGCAGCGCGAGCCAGAGGGGGCCGCAGCAAGCAATCAAGGCGACAGCGAACGCGGGACCTACTACAAACCGTTGCGCCTGTCGCCAAGTACCGACTCCCTGTTCGCTTGCAAACTTCTGTTATCTAACGCCCAGTGCCTATTACCCTTCCCGCTCCCAGCGCCTTTGCCCATTCCCTTTTGCCTTCCCCACCCTAGCTAATGCCCACCATCCGTCGGCACAGCCGTCACCGACTGCTTGTGACCATCATCAGGCCCGCCGTCCGCTGAGCTGCCGCCCGCCGCGCTCTCGCCTGCGCTCCCGCCGCCGTGGGCCTTCGCGCCCGCCTCAGCCGCTGGCTTGACCGCCTGCGCCTCGGGCTTCGCCAGTGCCGCCACCAGCGCGTCCTGCCACGGGTGCTCGCCCAGCCACTCAACCTTTCCCGTGCTGACATCCAGCACCGCGCCGATGACCTTCAGCTCGCCGCGCTGCGCCGCGCCCGCAAGCGCAGGGCTGCCCTTGTATAGGTCAAATACCGTCTGCCACACGTTCTCGCGCACCGCCGCCTCGACCAGCGCATCACCGCTCGCCTCCGGGTTCAGCCGCTTCGCGCGGTCCACGGCCGGGCGGATCGTCTCAACAATTTCGGCGAAGTTCGGCCCTACACCCGCGCCACCAGCTTGCGTGCTCTCAACCGTCGCCTTCACCGCGTGGCACTTGGCGTGCCCCAGCACCACCAACAGCTTGGTGCCAAGGTACCCCACGCCATACTCCACCGTCCCGGTCAGCGCACGGTCGGCGATGTTGCCCGCCACGCGCACCACGAACACCTCGCCCACGCCACGGTCAAACACGCGCTCCACCGGCACGCGCGAGTCCGCGCACGTCAGCACCGTCACAAACGGGTGCTGACCTTCGCTCGCAGTCGTCTGCCGACGCAACATCCCCGTCGCCGGATTGCTCGGCGTCCCGCTCATCCAACGCATGTTGCCCTCTTGCAACGCCGCCAGCGCTTGCTCGGGGCTCAGGCCACCATCAATCTCATCGCCGTCGGTACCCGCACCCGCACTCACTGGCTTGGCCGCGCCGCCACTCTTCACCGGCCCGCGCGCCGCCGGAGCCTTGCCCGCCGTCGTGGGGCCCGTCGCAGGCTTGGCTGGCGCAGCGCTCGCGCCGTGACCGTCAGCCCGAGCGTCGCCGCGCGCGCCACTTGCGGCACCCCCGTCATCATGATCAGTCAACGCGCCCCCCTTCGCCGCGGGCGTCTCCAAACTTACCGGCATGACCTGCGGCAGCGCCGGAGCCGCTGGCTTCACCGGGGCCTTCGCCGCGGGCTTCGCAGGTGTTGCCTTCGCCGGCGTCCCACTACCACCACCCCCGCCCCCCCCCCCAGCCAACGCCGTACCCGCCAGCAGCGCCAGCACGCACGCGCCCAGCGCGAGCCCTCGAAACGTACCGCCCTTGCCACTCGCACCGCCCTTACCGCTCTTGGTGTCCTGGTTCATGCCGTCAAGATCGGCACCCGCCGCGTCCACGCCCGCACCCCACGCCACCCGCCAAGCCACTTCCACCCAACTCAGTCATCCAGCCGCGCCAGGTGCGCCGCCGATGACGCGTGGGGGTTATGGTTATCGCTCAGCCAGCGAGACCCCTCATGAACACCACCACCGCCCCCTTCACCCAGCCCACCATCAAGCCCAGCACGCACGAGGCCACCCGCGCCCTCGCGCCCTGGGCAATGACTCTGGCACTCGCCGCGCTCAGCGCCTGCGGTAGCCAAGCGTCGCGCGCCCCCGACAACGCCGCGCTCGCCGCACCATCTCTCATCGCCCCCGCCGCGCGCGCCGGTGAGAGCACCGCCCTCACCGCCGCCGCCGCCACCCCCGGGATGAAACCCACCGCCCTCGCCAACGCACCCGCCAACATGCCCGTCCCGCCCGCCGCCGCGCCCAGAATCAACTTCCCCAACGGCTCCAGCGCCTCACCGAGACCCACCCCCAGCGCCACCGCCACCACATCCTCTGACACCGTCACTGTCGTGCCATCGCAAACTGGCTCTGCCAACACCAAGTCCTCCACCCCGCCCGCCACACCCGTAGCCGCAGCCGCAGCCGCAGCCATTGACTTCTCCGTGCTGCCGCCCACCATCGGCACGCGCACTCCCAGCAACCCCTTCGCCCCTCAAGCCAGCATGCCCGCGCTCAGCGCGCTGCCCGCGCCCATCCCATTGCCCGTGACGGCGCGAATCGCCGCGCCCGCCGCACCACTGGCCAACCTCCCCGCCGACGCCTTCGACCGCCTGCTGGCGCTCATGGCCGGCTCATTTAGCAGCGAGCAGCAGTCCATCGACGACCGCGCCTTCTTCGACATCCGCCTGCACATGGCCCGCATCTGGACCAGCGGCCCCCGCGCCCAGCCTGCATCGCCGCAGCCGCGCACCGCGTGGCTTTACGTTGAGCAGGCCATGGCCACCACGCTTGACAAGCCCTATCGCCAGCGCATCTACCGCCTCACCCAGCTCGACGCCACCACCTTCAAGAGCGAAGTCTTCGAGCTTCCGGGCGACCCGCTCCGCTTCGCCGGGACCTTCGCCAGCCCGCAAGCCTTTAACAACCTCACACCCGACCAACTCTCCGCTCGCGCCGGTTGTGAGATCCTCCTGGCCTCACTCCGCGACGGCACCTTCGAAGGCACCACCAACGGCCGCGACTGCCCAAGCTCACTCCGCGGCGCCAGCTACGCCACCAGCCAAGCCCGCATCACCGCCGAGGGCCTCATCACCTGGGACCGTGGCTTCAACGACAAGGCCGAGCAGGTCTGGGGTGCCACCAAGTCCGGGTACATCTTCCGACGCGTTCAGTAAGTCCATCCGCCCGCGCGCCCGCACCCTCGCGCCTCCAAGCCCGCCAACACCTCCATGGACCACTTCACCTACCGCCACGGCACACTGCACGCCGAGGGCGTACCGCTCGCCGACATCGCCGCCGCCGTCGGCACGCCCACCTACGTCTACAGCACCGCCACGCTCACGCGCCACGCCACGCTCCTTCAAGACGCCTTCGCGCCGCTGCGCCCGCTGATCTGCTTTGCCGTCAAGAGCTGTCCGAACATCCACATCCTGCGCCATCTCGTCTCGCTCGGCCTGGGCATGGACGTCGTCTCTGCAGGCGAGCTCACCCGCGCGCTCGCCGCCGGGTGTGATCCCGCCAAAATCGTCTTCGCCGGCGTCGGTAAGGCCCGCGCCGAGATCGACCTCGCACTCAGCACGCGCCCAGCGCCCGTCGGCCAGTTCAACGTCGAAAGCGCCCAAGAGCTCGAAGCGATCGCCGCTAGCGCGAGCGCCCTCGGCGTCACCGCGCGCGTCGCGCTCCGCGTCAACCCCATGGTCGCCGCCGGCGGGCACGCTCACATCCAAACCGCCACGCCCACCAGCAAGTTTGGCCTCAGCATTGACCAGGCCCGCGCCCTCGCCCGCGCCTACTCGCCCAAGCACGCCGACCACACCGCCGGCCACGTACGCATCGCGGGCCTCCACATGCACCTGGGTAGCTCGATTGTCACGCCGCAGCCCTACCTCCTGGCCATCCCTCGCCTGCTCGCCCTTGCCGACGAGCTTGCCGACATGGGCCACACCATCGACACCCTCGACCTCGGCGGCGGCTTCGGCGCTGATTAC
>Ga0163144_10008321_pt1 | contig 22463 bp, 18 predicted proteins | sample OliLak19BULKMAT1_FD_123175 | JGI IMG/M metagenome (GOLD analysis project Ga0163144, IMG submission 123175) | Freshwater microbial mat bacterial communities from Lake Vanda, McMurdo Dry Valleys, Antarctica - Oligotrophic Lake LV.19.BULKMAT1 | ecosystem: Environmental > Aquatic > Freshwater >...
AAACCGATTCGAGCAAAGCCATCGGCTACGGCGACACCGCGACTCTCGGTGCCGGCACATTCAGTGGACAATCGCTCGACAACACCAGTGTTGTCCTTCGTTTCACCCTTCGCGGCGACGCGAATCTCGATGGGTTTGTCGGATCGACCGATTTCAACATGTTCGTGAACGGAGTCAGCACAGGCGCGCTCTGGACACAAGGCGATTTCAATTTTGATTCGAAGGTCAACACGCTGGATTTCAATCTGATGGCCGGAAATTTCGGGATGACGCTCGCTGCGCCGGATCTCGGATCGGTGATTCCCGAGCCGCAATCCATTGCCGCGATATGCCTGGCGGGGATCTTATTACAACGATCCAAAAGACATTCAAGATCAGTATGTCTGACTCAATAAAACTGGCGGCGACGGTGCTTGTGTCTCAGCCCGCTTCGTGTGTTGCACCGCCGCCGCCAGTGCAGTCTGTCAATTTTCAATCATGGCGTCGGGCTTTAAATGCTGCCCGGCGGTTGATGCGAAGGCGGGGCGGTCAAGGCTCGGCATCGGCGGTACAAAGGTCGAGAATCATGGAAGCGGGGGCGCATTCAAGGTTCGATTGGGTCAGCGCTTCTCGATGGATCATCGGGGGACGCGACGCGCATGATTTCTGCTGCCGAACCCACATCGGACAGCTTGACCCAATTCTTCTCACCGGGCCTTTTCACTTCGGTATTCGCCTGCAGTTCAGCGTCCATCGACGGCATGCCCCGGGTCTCTTTGATCTTGGCGCGCATCTCGTTCATCTTGGCTTTGCCCTTTTCAGAGAACCGCATCAGATATCCGACGGAACGCGTCTTTCCACCGTCTGCGCTGTAGACCATCGCCTGATACGCTTGCTGGCCGTTATGATCGAACGGAGCGACTTTGCTTGAATCGGCCACGAAGAAAGTTTTCCCGTCGTCGACGCTGAAGAAGGCTTTGCCTGAACCCAGCCGAGGATCAGTCGAGCCGGTCAGTTGCCAAATCACCACTGCGATGCAAACCAAGATCAGCGCACCGAAAACTACGGCAAAAAGTGTTGGCCTGTCCTTTGCGGACTGTCGGAAACCCATAAACATTGCTCCACTTAGTTTGTCGCATGAATAAACTTTTGCGTCAAGACGTGCATGCAAATCATGGAAAAATCGGGCAGTGTCTTAGTTACTCTCGAAGTGTGGTCTTTTGACAATTGACTTAATTCACGACATAAATGTAATGGACAGTCAGGTCTCTGAAACTATGTTCGGATCGTTTGGCTGTATCGGAGTATCTCACATGACGAATGTACAACGCCGCCCGCTGCCCGAGCGGATCTATGAACCCAATATCATACATAACCCCCTGACTTGGATGGGCATCTGGACCCCACAGGGTTGGCGAGTGCATCAGAAACGGTTCGGTTGCGCCAAACGCGTTAGCATCGCGCTCAGCGGCGACGGGAAGACGACGTTTTTTCCTCATGCCTTGATCAATGCGGATTCCGGGCAAATCGAATGGCAGGACGATCTGCATCTGAAGGACGACTCGTTTACCGACGGAGGGATTTACCCGGCGGACCCGCGGGTGGAATATCCTGCGGGAACCAATCCATCCCACAATCCGTCTCAGGCGCGGCCGCGCTGGGCGATTTCCCACACGCTGCTCTGCTATCCCGTTGCGGATCACAATCTTTACACGCATGAGTACACATGGGATCTCACGCACGGACATCTTCAGACGCATTTTCGGAAGCACGTACTTTTGGAGGAAGCGCGCACCGATCCGATTGACGGCCGAAGCGTGCGGGTGAGGCACACACCGATCAGTCGGACGATTGAGGGGAATGTTGAGTATCCACTGCCCAACAGCGCCGTGCGCGGTGTATGGACCAACCCGCAAAAGTCCGGCGATAATCTCTACACCCGCCGACTCGTCCAGCGAATCAGCATGCACAATGGAGTCTACATGGTGGCGCCGCATTCGCCGGTAGTGCAGTGTCATGGTTTGTGGCAGGTGTTGCCGGATGATCCGATACAAGAGCTTTTCGATGCAGAGAGCAACTGCTGCAAGAATCCCTCGCGGTTGATCGAGCAGTGCGGCATCTCTCTGGATGAGCCGAAGTTGGGGATGTTTCAACCCAAATATGAACTGCTCGACAGCCATGTATACAACGCACAAATTTCCCAGCCAACCGAACAGCACGCGGCTGTTTCCGTGGATCGGTTGAAGGCCCTGCAACAACGACTTGGATCAAAATTTGAACTGGGACGCGTTGGCTATGGCGCCTCGAATTCATTCGACGGTGAAGCCGAGGATCTCGCCAGCGCGGGATACCAGTGCGCTTATGATTTCAACAACAACGGCGTGATTGATGATGACGATGCCGCAACACTCGAACGTCATCTCGGCAGAAACGTCAGGGCGAATCTTTACTTCGGCGCTTACTTCGGCGGTGACTGGCTTTCAACCGCGTGGTGTCTTGAACCGAATCACGTTCCCGGTGTGGAAGTGATCGCCGACTATGAATACGGCGGCGGCTACGATTCGCAGACGGGGGTCGTCCGGCTACTCGACACACCCGGGCCGAACCGTCCGGTGTGGGTTGAATACCATCACGATGCGCCAGCTGAGGCGGGTGAGAATAACATCATCGTGCATCTGTATCGCGAGGAGTGAGAGTCATCGTTCAAACGGGAACAGCGGCCGTCGGCGGTGATGGAAGGGCAGTTGCGTCATGTCGATGTTGGTCACGCCGGGTGTGTTGACGCGAATGAACGTCCTGCACACTTCGCGATACGCCGCGACAGGCGCGTGGACACCTTTGGCGATGAGATAATCGAATGTCGCAGGATCGAGCCCTGTCGACCGCACCGTCTGCATGCTGAACGGCGGTGTGCGGAGTGAGGTCAGCAGCAGCGTCAAGCCGGTCTGTGTTTCCACCACGGCGCACTGTCCCATGTTGCCTTCGGTCCATCCGCCGTGCCGCACCTGGGTTTCTTTGTAGTGTCCGCCGTGAAAAGATTTGACACGGACCGTCAGGCGAAGTGGCGACCCGTGCAGCGAATCAGTCTTTCCGCCGATATCGAGCGTAAGCGTGGCTCCCGCGCCGGCTTCAGTGCATTTTGCCACCGATTGCGGATCGAGGATCATTGCAAATGCGCGGGGAATGCTGCGGTCGTGAAACCCTTGCGCCAGGACTGTCCCGTCCCCGGGCGCGCCACCGCCGACGTTGTCGCCGGTGTCAAGCAGACACACCGGCTTCGGCACTTTCTGCGCGCGATCGATTGCCTGATTAACGGAGATGATCTCCCCGACAAAACTGTCGCGATGATTGATGACATACTGCGCAAGCTCATCCGCACACGCCTGTGCCAATGTCGCATTGGCATCGGTCACGACAATGGTCGCGGAGCCCATCTCCTCAACGTCCGCATAAGGGAATCCCAGGACGATGCTGTTACTCAGCACACCGGCAGCCTTGAGTTGCTGATCCGCGAGTGCGTAAAAGGAAGCGCAGGGTTCATCCTCGGTAAGCTGTCGTTCGATGTTGATGGCGACGCGCGGCATCGCGAGCGCCTGCGTCAGTTTCACCTCGCCGCGCAGATGTCTGGCGAGCAGGTTGCCCGCCTCGATGCCGCGCTCGCGCTGGTCGAGATGCGGATTGGTTCGATACGCTACGGTTGCGTTACACGCATCAATCATCCGTTGGGAGAGATTGGCGTGGGGATCGAGTGTGCAGACGATGGGCATCGCTGTTCCCACTGTTTCGCGCACGCGCGAAAGCCAGTACCCATCAAAATCGGGATTGTTTTCACTGACGGCGGCACCGTGTGGAGCGACAAGCAACCCGTCGAGTTTCCCCGCGCGTGAAAGTGCCTCAAGCGCCGCTGAGACCAGTGCATCGCCCGCGGACGATGAGATTCTTCCAGCCGGCACCGCGCGGGCTGCAAAAAGCGGGACCGCCTCCAGTTCATTCTCGCGCAGCCCTTCAAAGAATCCGCCGATCTCGTGATGGGCGGCGGAGAATTTTTCGCGGATCACTTCCCCGCTCAGCATCACATCGCGCTCGAAATCCTCAAGCGTGGCAGGACGTGAAAGGAAGGTGTTGGACTCGTGCTGAATTGCGATGATTCCGATGCGCATGACCACTCACTTTCCCGCGTATGCAATCACATCCACTTCGTATTTCAGCACGTCGCCCAGACATCCCACGAAAGGCGCCCTCAGTGCCGGGGAAAAGGGGAGATGACTCACCGGCACGCCAGGCGCGGATGTCCGCTGAACGGATTGGCTTGAAAAAGCAGCTAAGTCATTCATCATTGATTTTGCCTTTCAAAATGATATATTCAGTTTAATGGAATCAGGAATTCTTGTCAAAGCATTCAGTCTGGTGGAAACGCTTGCCGACGCACCTGGAGGGATGGCATTGGCGCAGCTTGCCACCGTCAACTCGCTCGCCAAGCCCACGGCCCACCGCGTGCTGCAATGCCTTATCACGATTGGCTATGTTCAGAAGACCGAAGGCGCAGTGTATCAACTCACCGGCAAGCTGAAATCCCTCATCCTCGGCACCGATGATCGCGGGCTTCTGAACGCCGGCGAATCGCCGCTGCGGGCGCTGCACGAGAGAACCGGGGAGACCGTCAATCTCGGCGTGCTGCGCGGGGATCGCATCGTGTATCTCATCATTCACGAAAGCACCCACGCGCTTCGCCGGGTGGTTCACCCCAATGAATCCGATCCGTTTTACTGCACCGCGATGGGCCGCGCGATTGTCTCGCAACTTCCGCCCAATCAGCAGGCGCTGATGATCAAGCGGGCGCAGCTGCTTCGCCGCACCCCTGAGACCGTCATCGATCCGGCGCAACTGCGGACGATTCTTTCGCAGGCGGATCGCGAGGGTTACGCAATTGAGCGAAATCAAACCGACATCGGCGTGACCTGTCTGGGCGCGCCTGTTTTCCAGAACGGCGCTGTGGTGGCGGCGGTGTCGTTGTCAGCACCGACTGTGCGGTTTGATGCCGTCACACAGGCCCGATGGGCCAAGCTGGTTCAGACCGCCGCCCAGCGAATCACCGCATCACTTTCAACCGGGGAGAGGATCACCGCATGAGCTCGAAGAACGGAAAATCAACGAAGGCCGCATCACGCGAAATCGCTCCCTTGACGATTACTCTCGCGATGATGCGCAAGTCGCTGTACAGCGCGGTGGTGTCTGATGCGCTGGACTCCATGGGATTCACCAACCAGTCGCCGCGCGTGAAGCTGGCGTCCATGACGGGTACCGAAAAACTGGTGGGCAGATGTCGCACATCGCTGTGGGCGGACATGTCGCATGTCGATCCGAAACCGTATGAACTGGAGCTGATCGCCGTTGATTCCTGCAAGCGCGATGACGTTCTGATCGCGGCGGCGGGGGGATCGATGCGCTCGGGCATCTGGGGCGAGTTGCTCTCCACCGCAGCCAGAAACTCCGGCTGCGTCGGTGCGATCATCGACGGCGGGGTGCGCGACGTTGACAAGATGACCCGCATGAAGTTCCCTGTCTTCGCGCGTGGAACCTGCATCTACGATTCGCTCAATCGTCAGCGCGTGATCGACGTGGATGTCCCGGTGCAAATCGACAGCGTCACCTTCAACAGCGGTGATCTGGTGATTGCCGATCTGGATGGTGTGGTCGTCGTCCCGCAGGCAGTCGAGGTGGAGGCGATTCAGCGGGCCTGGGAGAAAGTTCATGCGGAAAATGTGGTCCGCGATTCGATCAGGAAAGGCATGAAGGCGGTGGATGCGTTTGAGAAATACGGGGTGTTGTGATGAATCCGGGTTGAGCGTGATGTCGTTGCATTAGGTGGGCGGCACTGGGGCAGGCTCGTGGGCGGGACGCACACGCTACGGGGGCGCGGGGCGATTCCAATGCTGATTTCGGGAACGTACATGTCAAAAGAATCAGATACAATCAAAGCGCGGCTTCAATCGCCTGAACCGATCCGCTGGCTTTTCGCCGGTGACAGCATCACGCACGGCGCGCTGCACACAATGGGCTGGCGGGATTATGTTGAGCTCTTCGGCGAGCGCGTGCGCTGGGAACTCCAGCGTCGGCGCGACTGCATCATCAAGACCGCCATCAGCGGCTGGCGGATCACCGACATTCACGATGACCTTGAATGGAGCGTCCTGCAGCATCGCCCGCACATTGTCTCAATCAACGTTGGCATGAACGATTGCGCGGCTGGCCTCGACGGACGCGATGCATTCGAAAAGAAGTACCTTGATGTGTTGAAGATCATCCATGACAAAACTGCGGCGGTGATTCTGCTTCACACCCCCAACCGCATTCTTCCCGCCGACACGGAGCGGGCACCGTTCCTTCCCGACTATGCCTGCGCCGTTCGCGAGGTGGCAGCTAAAACCAATGCGGTGATCGTCGATCATTTCAATGCCTGGGAAAGCTTCGAAAAAAACGCCTGGATGCCATATCTCCTCAGTGATGCGATCCACCCCAACGAGTGCGGGCATCGGCTGATGAATAAGACGCTGCTTCAAACTCTCGACACGTGGGATGAAAAAACCTTGACTGGAAAGTTGCTCATTCCGTCTCCGCCAGAGCCTTGATCGCATGATCTTGCGTATTCCATGGCTATCCTTACCGAAGACTGCCAATATTCACTGTTTTTCGATGCAAGTGAAGATTCTGAGGATTTCAGTTGACGACGCACTTAATTCATGCGATGAATTAATCAACTTCGGGCTGGAATACCATGTTTTTTGGTATTCGCATCGATGCATCTCATTTCGTCTGGCTGAATTGTCCTCCCGCCGCCCGGGACATTTCATCACATCGTCTTCGCGGGCTTGGCAGAATTTGAAGGGAGCTGAAAATGTCTCGATCACGTCGGTTCTTGCAGGTTTTGGGTTTGGCCATGCTGTTTCCAACCGTGAGCGCCAGCGCGGCCGTGCTGTTGGAGTTTGATGCCGCCGCGGCCGGCGCGGGCGTAACGCCTTCAGCGCAGGGTTGGACCGGTTCAGGTGGGATGACCAATAACGGTTCATATCTCTTGCAGGACAACACCGGGGTTCCGGGTGCGCAATCAGGGGAATATCTGTCTCCCAGCTTGCCGGCGGCAACCATGGTGCGCGGCGGCGCGCCCTATGGAATCGAATTCCGCACGCGGCCACTCACAGACACACGCTTTATCGGTGGCGATTGGCCGGAGATGTATCTCACCTGGTCGGACGACCAGTTTAACTACAACATCACTGTCGATAAGTTTGCGGCTGCCAGCAGCAGCGGCAACGGGGACATTGTCTATGGCCGCGGCAGTTTCAGTCCCGCCATCAGCAATATTGACTGGACGACTCCCCACACCGTATTCATCGGACATCGCGGCGGCGGTGGATCGAGTGTGTTCGACTTCTTCCTTGATGGTGCGATCATCTCGACGATCACAGATGGAAGCATCGCTCGTACAGGAAGTTATGCGCGTGACGCAATTGGTTTCGGTGATGGGACCACAGGTGGCGAAGACGTTGCAGGGGAGTGGTATTTTCTTCGTGTCCACAATGTCAACGACCCCGCGCTGGTTCCCGAGCCAACCTCACTTGCGTTGATCGGGGCGGGGGTGCTTCTCCTCAACCGCAGATCACGAAAGGTTCCTTCGAAGTAAGATGCAAAGCCTCAATAAATCTTTACGCCTTCTTCTCCTTGGGGCGGGCGCACTCTGCGCCCGCCCCGGATTTTCTGAACCGCGACTTATCGCGCCGGTCGACGTTTTTCCATCGGACACGATTTACACCAACTTCCGAACCCCCTCGATCGTCACCGCCGCCGATGGATCGCTGGTGGCGATTGCGGAGGGGCGGGATTTTGATGAGCCGGGCGTGGGCACGAGCGATCTCGACATCGTTTCCCGCCGCAGCATTGATGGCGGGCTTTCCTGGAGCCCGCTGAATGTGGTGGACACCTGGACGGGTGGTTCAAGTTCAAATCCCACAACGGTGGTAGATCGCGACACCGGCAGGATCTTCACGCTCTTCAATCGCTGGGAAGGTTACAACGGCACCGTCACGTCTCAACCCGGCACGACAAATAACACGGCGTGGCTGAGATATTCCGATGATCACGGGCAGACTTGGTCAGCCCCGCGCGACATCACCACCAGCGTCAAGGATTACAACAATTGGCCGACAGTGAGCTTTGGCCCGGGCAGCGGGATTCAGGCTTCCAACGGGCGGTTGATCATTCCATCAGCGCGCTGGCAGAATGGCTGGCAGGTTTACGCCGCCTACAGCAACGACCACGGCAACAGTTGGACGCGCGGACAGCTCGCCCCGGGCGGAAATCTCGCAGGTGAAAATCAGATGGTGCAGCTTGCCAATGGCAGCATCCTCTTTGAAGCCCGGCCAAACACCGCAAGCGGCACTCGGCTTGAAAGCGTCAGCAGCAATGGCGGACTTACCTGGTCAACGCCAACCAACGGGCAACTTGGGCCCGATGTTGCGACGGCGGTCGAGCGATATTCGCTCATCAGCGCCGGCTCAGATCAGAACCGACTGGTCTTCACCTCGCCGAGAGGTCCGGATCGAAACGATCTGGTGATTCGCGCCAGCTACAATGAATCGACCAACTGGATCAACGAGCGTCTGCTTTATGATGGATACTCGGGTTACTCTGATATCACGACCATGACGGATGGATCGATCGGTGTGCTGTTTGAGACCAACGAGGCCCGCAGCATCACGTTCGTCAAACTCAACCGCGAATGGATCGAGCCGCCGCAACGACTCAAGGCGTATGACGGATTCCGGTATAACACGCCGACGCTAAGCACAAAGAACGGTGGATTGCTCTGGAACAGCGGATGGGCGGGCACGCCCACGCTCACCGGTTCACCCACTGTGAAGATCGAGAACAGCGATCTTCAACAGGCGAATTATCCGTTTGCGCTTGAGAACAAACGGCGCGTCGTCTTCGATCATGGCGGAACGATGGCGCGGGCGCTGCCTGAGAGTATCGATCTCAACAGTTCATCACCTTACTACTTCTCACTGCTGGCGCGACAGGACGAGCTTGGCAGCGAGACAGACGGATCGGCCGAGGCGTTTGATATCAGCCTGTATGCCGGCGCGGTCAAACTCGCAGGGTTTGGCGTGCGCGGCAACGAAAGTTTTTATTCCGATCTTCCCGGCGCCAGTGCGAACTCGGCGGCCGGCGCGATGGACAAGGATGTTCCGTATTACCTGGTTGGAAAGCTCGTTCCGCAGGACAACTCAAATTCCGCCAATCGCGACCGGATGTATGTGAAGGCATTCCGCAGCGGCGACGCGGTGCCGGCGACAGAGGATCTGATGGGCTGGACGCTCATCGGCACCAGCGGCGTGAATAGTTCCTCGGTTCTCGATCGCATCGTCATCAAAGGCGGCGCGGCATCCGTGTGGGTAATGGATGAATTGCGATTCGGCACCAGCTTCGGCAGCGTCGTAAGCAATGTGCTGCAGTATCGATGGAATGTCGATGCCGATGGACTCTGGACGACACAGACCAACTGGATCGATGGTTCCCCGATGGAAGCCAGCGCGATTGCGGAGTTTGCAGCCGCGATCACTTCGCCCAAAACGGTTACACTCAACGCCCCCCGAACCGCCGGCGGATTGCGGTTTGATTCGGCATTTAGGTACACGGTTGAAGGTGCGGGGACACTCACGCTTGACGCGATCAGTGGAAACACCTCCATCAATGTTGTAACCGGAACCCACACCCTCAGCACGCCGTTGAAGCTGCTCGATGCAACCGACATCGCTGTTGCTGCGGATGCCGCGTTGCAACTCACGCGGACTCTCACCTCGTCGACCATCACGATCAGCAAGAGCGGCGCGGGCCTGCTTGCGATACCGCAAATGATCAGTGATCAACTTTCGATCAGTTCTGGAATTGTGAAGCTCGATCCAAAAGTCATTCCAAACGACCCCGCACAGATCACATCGATCGCCAAGCTGACGATCACCGGCGGGCAGTTGGACATCACCAATAACCGGGTTGAACTTGGATATGCCAACGCCGGATCGCTCGATGCGGTGCGAAGCCTGCTTCGAAGCGGATACGCCGACGGATCGCTGACGGGAAACGGAATCGTTTCCACCGCCGCACAGATTGACGGACTTGCGATTGGATATGTGTCATCCGAGGTTGAAAACACCATCCGCCTGCAACTCGCTTTGCCCGCCGACACGAATCTGGATGGCCGGGTGAATACGATTGACTTCAACGTGCTGGCTGGCTCGTTCGGCCAAGCGGGCGACTCGACTTGGATGCTGGGTGACTTCAATTATGACGCGATGATTGACAGCGCCGACTTCACCATTTTCGTTGCGAACCATGGGCGGATCATGCCCGTCAATGGTTCACTGGGGACGACCGTTCCCGAGCCAGCGGCATTGATGCTATTCGCCGCGACCCTGTTGTTTTTATCCCAACGTGGAAAATCCTAATGTTCTCCACATTTTGCTTGCGTCGGCAGCAGACTTAATTAAACTCACGAAATAAGTGATGTAAGGTCGTGCCGTCTCTGCGGCATCCCATCAGTTACGAAAGCGAAAGATCGTCGGACGCTGTGGGTGATCAATCCTCCGGCTAATACGAAATGCTTCGATCAACTTCACGAGAAAGATGAAAATGCAAAGAAATAATAGAACCCGCGTGATTCTGATCTTGGCGGCGGCATCATGTCTTTGGGGACCGCTGCCCGCACAGGCAAATGTGCTTTTGTCTTACGACGCCACCGACGGCACCACTCCAAGTGACCCGCCGAATAACTGGAATCAGTCCGGTTATCCAATGGTCAATATTGGCAGTAATTACCTGCTCCAGGATTGGACCGATTCCATCGACCCTGCAAACAACGCCGGTGAGTATTACTCACCCGTCGGGGCGCTTCCGGCAGGAACGTTCAAAAAAGGTGGACCGAAATACGGCATCGAATTCAAGGTGCGTCCGCTGAACGATCTGGCATTTGTCGGACCTGCCTGGGCAGAGCTGTATCTCAGCTGGACCGATGATGCGAATCATTACAACATCAGCATCGATCAGTTCAGCGAGAGCAACACCAGCGGCCTCGGTGATGTTGTGTACGGGCGCGGAAGTTTCTCCAAAGCGGCCAGCGGCATCGACTGGTCGTCTGCCCACACCATCTTCATTGGACATCGTCCATCCGGATCAACGAGTATTTTCGATTTCTACGTGGACGGTGTGCCGAAGACCACTGTTGTGGAAGGCAGCATTGCACGAGACCGTACGGGTTGGGAGGCGTTCACCGATCGGATCACCTTCGGTGACGGCACGACAGGCGGCGCGGGCAGCGTTGACGTGGGGGCGGAGTGGTATTCAGTCAAAGTCCACGACACCAACATTCCGGTCGTTCCCGCAAGCCTGTGGAACGTCAACGGCGGCGGATCGTTCGGAAATGCATCAAACTGGACGGCCGGTGTGCCGGCAAATCTTACACCCGCGGGTTTCGGCAGCATCATCACCTCCGCGGCGACGATCAACATGGACTCTGCTCGCGTCATCGGCGGAATGTTCTTCGACAACTCCAATCGATACACGATCGCCGGTTCCGGGACGCTGGGCTTTTCGTTTCCCGGCGCCGCGACCATCGAACTGGTCAGCGGCAGCCACACGATCAGTGCGCCGGTGAACTTCACTTCGCCTTTGAGCGTTTCGGTCTCTGCTGGCAATGTGCTCACCGTCAGTGCATCGTCCATCACATCGGGCCCGGGCGCAACGATGACCAAATCGGGACCAGGCTCCCTTGAACTCACACACCTCCGCGGACATCGGCTGCAGGTCGATGAGGGAATGGTGAAAATCCTGGCCGGGGTGAACAACAGCAACACGGGTGCGAGCAACGTGAAGGACGTGATCATTGCCGGGGGAAGCAGTCCGACAGCGACGCTCGATCTGACGAACAACGCTTTTGTCATTGACTACACGGGTTCATCGCAGGAAGCGACGATTCGTGAGCAGATCCGCTCGGGTTTCAACGCGGGTGACTGGCAGGGATTCGGCATTACCTCTTCTAACGCCGCAACTGCGTCTGCCACCTCTACCCGCACGGGCATCGCGTATGCCGAAGCCGCGGAAATCTTCAGTAGTTTCCCCGCGACTTTCTCAGGTCAATCAATCGGCGACCAGACGACACTGCTGCTGAAGTACACGCTTGTCGGTGATGCGAATCTGGATGAGAAGGTCAACACGCTGGACTTTAATGAACTCGCCGGCGGGTTTGGATCGGGAACGGTCTGGACCAACGGCGATTTCAACTATGACGGGGTGGTCGATAGCGGGGATTTCTCGTCGATGGCAGCGAATTACGGCAAGACGCTTCCTGCGGCCGCACCGTCACTTGGCGCGGTCGTCCCTGAGCCAGCGGGTCTGTCATTGCTTGTGCTCGCGAGCTTCATGCTCCGTCGGAAACGCGATCACTGATTATCGGTCCTCTGTTTCAGGAAGGATGTCTGCATGTTTCTTCGTCTTGCCATGTTCTGCATGTGTCTGATTCCGGCGATTGGGCTGGCGGACAATCGCGTCGGGCTTTACACGGCTCCGCTTGAAACCGAGCAGGAGACCATTGACTTCATCTCCAAGTGCAAAGCCAATGGCATTAGCACGCTGTATCCCTCGCTGTGCGGCGGTGGCACAGTCATCTGGAAGACTGACAAGGCTGATCTCTACAAGGGTATCGCTGAAAAGTACGCGGCTGGTTTTGATCCGCTCGAAAGCTTCATCCGTCACGCTCATGCGGCGGGCATCAAAGTGTATCCTTCGGTGGTTTGCGGGCCGGGCGGGAAGATTACCAATGAACATCCCGAGTGGGAAACCCTCGATCGTAACGGCAAGAAGTCCTCGGAAAGCTATTCAACCGCGTATATCGCCTTTGCGATCCCCGAGGCGCGCAAAGCCAAGATCGACATGCTGATGGATCTGGTGAATGGATATGAAATCGACGGGATCTTTCTCGATGAGTGCAACTATCCCTGCAGCAGCGACAAGCAAGAGCACAAGTCGGGTTTCTGGGGCTACGAAAAGCCGCTGGTGGATGTGTGCATCAACCTCTACGGATTCGATCCGCGCAAAGAGCCGTTGGATTCACCGCGATGGAAGCTGTTCAATCTGCTTCAGCGCGAAGCCACTACGACGTTCGTCAAGGAACTTCGCGATCGTGTGATCGCATCAGGCAAGAAAATCCGCTTCGGTGGATACGGTGACACCGACGGGGAGAACGACGCGACCGCCGCCGCGCGAGACTACATCGCCTGGGCTCAACGCGGATTGATCGAGGATTTATTTCTGGCAACCTATGTCGAAAAGGGCGAAGCTCTGACCTCCGCCGTCACGCGGGCACGCAAAGCGTGCGGCGACAAGGTGCTGATTTATCCGTCGCTCTGCCCATTCAACGACTTCATCAAGTCGCGGGAAGAAATGCTGGATGCGACCACGGCGCTGCTCAAAGGCAAGCCCGATGGACTGTGGATTTACCGTGATGACTATCTGACCAAGCACGATCTATGGAACACCGCGCCAATCATCAATCAGATGCTGGCGAAATCCGAGGCCGTCAAATGAAACAAAGATGCAAAGGCTTCACACTCGTCGAACTGCTGGTGGTGATCGGGATCATCGCGCTGCTGATTTCGATCCTGATCCCGACACTTGGCAAGGCGCGCAACCAGGCGCAGCGCATCAAGTGCCAGGCGAATCTCCAGCAGATCGGTCAGGTCTGGCATATGTATGCCAACGAGAACGACGGCTGGTTTCCGATCCTCTTCGAGGAACGACTCAACTCCTCCGGAGCCAAGGTCCGCTACAGCAATGGCAACTGGGCGCTTCTCTTTGCCGACAATCGTCCGCTGAAGGTGGATTATCGCTCGATGATGAAAGACCGGTACAAGATGCCCAGCGGCAATATTTTCTATTGCCCGAACTATCGCTCCTACACCGGATCAGACACCAACTCTGACTGGAGCTACACCCGCACCGACACCAGTTCAGGCCTGCCGCCGGATTATTACACCGTGCCGGTGTCCTACTCTTTTTATGCGGGCAACGCGTCGGCGGAAACTTACTCCAAAGTCCTGCGAAACAATGTCCCGCCGCCGTTCAAGGCGAGCGACAAGCGGCTTGCAGAACGCCCGATCGCGTTTGACGAGACCAATTATTACGCCCCGCCTTACAACGCGTGGATCACTTATGGTTTCTCAAATCACTTTGAAAAAGCACCCTATCCCGCGGGCGGAAATGCGCTCTTCGGTGACGGTCACGCGGAATGGCGTGGCTGGAAGCAGATGATCAAAGTCGTCGATGCCGGTGCATTCCGGCGGTACTTCTGACGGGGATGCGGCCGCGAAAATTATCCGGAACTGCATGTGCCGACCGCGGACTGCTGCACTCGCTGGCACGCAGCTGTTGATCGACAATCCCATCTCAACGAGGATGGGGCGCGGCAATGGCACCTGCGCCTCAAACAACACCAAGCATAAAACGAAACGATCTTGACAGCCGTCGGTCAGCGCGGCACCGTTCGGACTGAACTGCCCAGCGGGCGAGTCCGCGTGATGACAACGCCCGGCGGAGAATGGACGGATAAATACCACACCGTCAGGATCGCGATGAGCGTTAAACTTCAACCTTCAGTCCACCTGACTCATTCCGGAGAAACAACGTGAGCGTTCTTGACACATTCAAACTCGATGGAAAAACCGCTCTCATCACCGGCGGGGCGGGGCTGTTCGGACGGCAGATCGTTCAGGCGCTCTGCGAGGCCGGCGCGAAAACGATCATGGCAAGCCGCAACGTCGGCAAGCTTGAGGAATACGCCGCTGAACTCCGCAAGACCAAGCTGTCCGCGCACGCAATGGAACTCGATCAGGGTGATGAAAAATCGGTTCTTGCGTTGCTCGAACAGATCAAGCGGGAGCATGGCGGTGTTGATGTGCTGATCAACAACGCAGTCTCGCGCCCGATGAAAGGCTGGACCGCGCCTGCGAGTGATTTCGCCGAATCCATGCGCGTCAACGCAACCGGCATCTTCATGATGACCCGCACCTTCGGCGAACACATGGCATCGCGCGGCGGCGGGAGCATCGTCAATGTCGGATCGATCCAGGGCTGCGTCGGTCCCGATTTTTCGCTCTACGAAGGACTCGGGCTCGGCACGGTCCCGGATTATTTCTTCCACAAAGGCGGAATGATCCAGCTGACCAAGTTCGCCGCAGCCCAGCTCGGGCCTAAAGGCGTGCGCGTCAACTGCATCAGCCCCGGCGGGTTCTATGATGTTCAGCCCGATGAATTTGTCGCCCGTTACAACAAGCGAACCTTCCTGGGACGCATGGCGAATGAGAGTGATCTCAAGGGCGCGATCATTTTTCTGGCATCCGATGCGAGTGCCTACATCACCGGCACGAATCTTCCCATCGACGGCGGATACACCGCGAAGTGAATGTGCCCTGGCTTTAGTCCGGATTATTCACCACTGAGACAGGGCGAAGTCACGAAGCGACATGCAATGATCCGGTCTTTTCCCGACGGATCAGTCACACAGGCCGTGCTGATCACACATGCAACTTCCCTGGAGTTCTGGGTGTTCTCCGTGGCTCCGTGGTCGTCACGAATTTTCCAGGTCAGTTCATCAACCCCGCGCCATCGAAATCCGCCGGACGCGCGTCTTCATTCAGGTCAGCCGAAACACGCCGGACGCGCGAACCGATCCGCGTGAGAATCTCATAGGGGATTGTCTGCGCCAGCGTCGCAAGGCGATAGATGCTTGCTGGTGAAAGCGGATCGTTGTCCAGCAGCGTCACCTCATCCCCCATCGCGGCGTTGGGAACATCGGTGAGGTCGATCGTCGTGAGGTCCATGCTCACTCTTCCGATGACCGGACACCCGCGATCATGCACCAGCACCGTTGCGCGATTTGAGAAGGCACGCATATATCCATCGGCATACCCCACCGGCACAAGACCGATGCGCGTGGTTCTCCGGGCGATGAAGGTCTGGTTGTATCCCACCGGCACGCCCTGCGCGATGACCTTGATCCCGATGATCGGCGCGGTCCATTTCATCACCGGCTTCAACGGCCGGTCGATGCCTGGCTTGAGGCCCGGGTCGATGCCGAGAATCGCGATGCCCGGACGAACGACATCAAGCTGCGCTTCGGGCGTGAAGAAGATCGCGCCGGAGTTGGCGGCGTGCCGTTTGATGGGTCGGCCGAGCGCTTCGTTCATCGCATCGGTCGCATGCAGAAATCTCCGCAGTTGTTCGCGCGTCAGCGGATCAGGCGTCACTTCTGAACTTGAAAAATGCGTTCCAACAGAAACAAGTTTGAGGCTTGGATGTCCTTCGATCCGCTCGATGAGAAACGGGAATCCTTCGATCGAAACCCCGCCGCGTGTCAGGCCGGTGTCGATCATGACATTGACCATGGCGCGGCGCTGACAACTCATCGCGATGCGCGCCACGTCATCACAGGCTGACGGCGTGTCGATGGTCAGCGTCCAGCCGGACCGGATCGCATACTCGATCGCAGACCGCTGCCGACCCAGAAAGATATTCTCAACCGGGCGGAGAATCGTGACGGGCAGTTCGCTGGTGGGAAGATCCGCCGCCTCATCTATCGTCGCGACCGCGAAGGCATCGACTGCGGGTCTCTCAGAATCATCGATCGGAAAATTCGCGAGTGTGTCGGCGACGATACTAGCGCCGATGCCGTATGCATCGGATTTAACGATGGCGCAGATTTTGGTGTCCGGCGAAATGAATCGCCGAAGTACGCGGACATTATGCAGAATCGCCGCGCGGGAGATCAGCAGCCGCGGCTCGCCGAGGGTTTGTTTTACATCCATGCAATACACCTTCCGGAACAACTTCGGTTCATCCATGAACCTTGTCGGGCATTCTCGCGGAGAACTTGTGCGCGACAAGAGGCGTTTGAGAAATTCCCCGATGCCGGGAATCACATGTTGAGGTGAGGAAAGCACAGAACACACAGTGGGCACTGAGAACTCAGAGGCCGACTGGTATTGATTCTCAGTGTGCTCTGTGCCCTCTGTATGCTTTGTGCAACTTCTTTTCCCGTTGCTCTGCCACCCTAAATGCAAAGCAGCACTGCGCCCGCCACCGCGACGATTGCACCGACGATCGCTCGGATGGAAACAGTTTCCTTCTTCACGAGAATGACAAAGGGAATGATGACCACCGGAACCATCGCCGCGAGTGTGCCGGCGATGCCGACGGGGATTTTCGTGATCGCGTAGTTGTAACTCGACACGCCCAGCACCGGCCCGGCGATCGCGCCGATGGTCAGAAAGACCATCGCACGCGGATTGCGCGTGGCGCGGATGACATTCCCGGTCTGACGCATCATCGGGATCGCGATGATGAATCCCGCGACGCCCGCCAGAACACGGATCTGCGTGACCTCGAATGCGTTGAGTCCCTGCGTGCCGATCTTGGTGAGCACCGCGCCCAGTCCCTGACCGAACGCCGCGATGATCCCAAGCATCACACCGATCAGAACGTGGTGGTGCGGGGTGGCATCGTTTTCCCTTCTCTCGGCGCACACCCACGCAACGCCGCCCAGGGCTATCACCATGCCAATGATTTTCAACGGCGTGAGCGTCTCGCCGATCATGAAATATCCGCACACCGCCCCGAACGGTGCCGCCAGCACCATCAACAGCGTCGTGAGGCGCGAGCCGATCAGAACATAGGCGCGAAACAGCGCCATATCCCCGACAAAAAATCCGACGAACCCAGAAAGGAGCAGCCACCGCCATTGATGGTCGCTGACACCGGGTGGAATGAAGTGTCCGGTGCGATGGAGCGTAATGAAACCCAGCAGCGCCAGCGCGATGAGCAACCGCAGCAGATTGACCGCAACCGATCCCACACGCTTGGAAGCGATTTCAAATGCCAGCGCGCTGATGGTCCAGCAGAAAGTGGTCAGGATGGCGAAGACGTAGCCGGGGTTTGCAGTGAAGTTCCAAATCACAAATGACAAGCTCCAAAAAAACTCAAAGCAGCAATCAAATGGCTAACAACCGGCAGTCGGAAGTGCCATCGACTTGTTGAATGCCAAAGGCACTGGGTTCACCGGCGTGACACCTCGAAGGCGGGATTACTGGGGAATCTTTAACAGCACCTTTCCCATCGGACCTTTTGCGAGATGTTCGAAAGCGTCGATCAGTCTTTCGAATGGAAAGACACAATCAACCAGCGGGCGTCTGTTTGTCTGCTGCAACAATTCAACGACACGTTTCCAACCCTCGCGACTTTGCACAGGTGTGCAATCACCCACCGCCACGCCTCCGATTCTGATTCTACGGAAGAAGAGCGAAGCGGTGTTGAACTGCGGAACCGGACCCGCAAGGCGACCAACGCAACTGACCCTGCCTGCGTAGGCGAGTGAGTCAACGATCTCGTTGAAGAGCGAACCCCCGATGTGGTCGATCGCGAGATCGATTTTTTTCCCGCCCAGAGCGTCGCGCATCTTTTTCCGCCAGTCGGTGTCGCTCGGATCAAAAACATGATCCGCGCCTTCTTCAATAAGACGTTTAGATTTCTCCCTGTCGCGCGACAGTCCGACAACGGTGTGTCCCAGTGCCTTTGCGAGGTGAACCGATGCGCATCCCACGCCGCCGGATGCTCCGGTGATCAGGATGATGCCAGAAGCCATCGCTCCCCACATTGTCAACGCCTGAAGCGCGGTCAGGTACACCAGCGTCGAGCTGGCCGCCTGCTCATCTGACCAATTGTTTTCAGGTTTCACCAGCGATTCAACGTGGACTGCGACTTTCTCCGCGAAGGTTCCCGGGAGATTGATGCCCACCTCACTGCGAACCAGAACTGCTTTGTCTCCGGGCTTGAAGTCCGTGACATCATCCGCAGCTGACTCGACAACGCCTATGCCATCACGGCCAAGGATATGCGGGAACATTGGCTTGGCGGGATAGAGACCTTCGGCGAGATACCGGTCCGCCGGGTTCAGCGCCGCAAATATCACGCGCAGTATCACTTCGCCGCTCTTGGGCGCGGGGTCCTTGGCCTCACCCATTCTGATTTTCGAAAGCCCACCGGGCGAGTCGAGAAGCCATGCTTTCATTTTGTGCTACCTGTTTGATGGGACATTTTTGCCGTGGTGATGAAAGATGAACGACGAAAGATGGAAGAGAAGAAATTCACGGGGGGTCTTTCGTCTTTCGTCAGGTCCTGGCGATTCTACCGATTTCCCAAACCCCGCATACAATCGCAGTCAATGCCTAAGAGCTTCTACATCATTGACGGCCACGCACAGATTTACCGCGCGTTCTTTGCGCCCTTCCGCGATCTTACCTCTGCCACCGGCGAGCCGACGAAAGCGACTTTTGTCTTCACGCAGATGCTGATCAATCTCGCGGCGGCGCGCAAGCCCGACTATCTCTGCATGGTAATTGACTCGAATGAGGACCAGGTTTTCCGAAAGAAGTTTTACCCGGAGTACAAAGCCAACCGTCCGCCCCGGCCGGAAGGATTCACCGAGCAGGAAACACGGATTCTTCGCATCGTGAAAGACGCCGGCGTGCCCATCTTTGAAGCGCCCGGTTTTGAAGCCGACGATGTGATCGCCACGATGGCCACGCAGTTGCAAGACAAGGGGTTCGAGGTCTTCCTGGTTTCCAAGGATAAGGATCTGCGGCAGATGCTCTCACCTTGCACGCACATGTATGACGTGCAGTCAGACAAGGTGCTTGATGAGAAAGTGATGTTGGCCGAGCTTGGATACACGCCGCGGCAGGCGATTGAAGTTCAGACGCTGATGGGCGATGCGACCGACAATGTTCCCGGCATCCCCGGCGTGGGTGAGAAAACCGCGGTGAAGCTGATCCAGAAATACGGCTCCGCCGATGCCGTGCTGAAGCATCTGGATGAACTGACACCCAGGATGCGCGAGAACTTTGAGAAGTTCGGAGAGAAGCTGGCGCTGTCGCGCAGGCTTGTGACCCTGACGACTGATGTTCCATTTGATTTCAGCGTGTCGGGATGCGAGTTTAACGGCTTCAACGTCGATGGACTCAAACCGCATCTACAGGAACTGGGATTCTTCTCGTTGTTAAAGAAGCTGGGTGTTGAATCCGCGCCTGCGGCGCAGGTTGTACAAAGACCCAAATCAACGGCGTCATTTGAAGGCGGCCTCTTCGCGCACCTGGAGCCTGCAACGCTTGTGGGCGGTCAGGCGTTGCCGGAGGTGCGCACGAGCGCTGATTGCGAATACAAACTCATCAATACTGAGGAATCTTTCGAGGACTTTCTGAAACAGATCGGCCGCCAGGAACGCTTTGCCTTTGATACTGAGACCGACGCGCTGGGCGCGGTCGCATCCAATCTCGTGGGACTCAGTTTCTCCTGGAAGGATGCCTGCGGGTTTTACATTCCCGTCGTCGGGCCGACGGATTCACAGTTTCTTCCGCGTGAGGTAGTGCTCGGCAGGCTCAAGCCGATTCTTGAGGATGAAAAGATCAAGAAGGTCGGCCACAACATCAAATACGACATGCTGGTGATGCGGCAGGTGGGAATCGACGTGAAGGGCATCGCGCTGGATTCGATGATCGCCGCGTTTTTGATCGATCCCGGTCGCAATCAGTATGGAATTGATCCGCTGTCACTTCAGCATTTCAATCTCCGCAAAATTGCGACCACTGATCTCATCGGCAAGGGAAAATCGCAACTGTCGATGGCAAGAGTTGATCTTGACCGGATCGCACGATACGCGTCGGAGGATGCGGATCTGTCGTTCCGCCTCGCACAGCTTCTCGAAGGGAAACTCAACCAGGTTGAGGCGCTGCGAAAGTTGAACGATGAGGTTGAAACGCCACTGATCAGCGTGCTGGTGGAGATGGAAAACAACGGCATCGCAGTCGATCCGGCGATCCTCAGGGAGCAGTCTGAAGTGCTCGCGATCCGCGTCGAGGAACTGCGCGGACAGATCTACAAACACGCTGGCGGAGAGTTCAATATCGACTCGACCCGGCAGCTCGCAGAGTTGCTTTTTGACAAGCTGAAGCTCCGCGTGATCAAGAAGGTGAAAACCGGACCCAGCACCGATGTGCAGGTGCTTGAAAGACTCGCGCTGGATCATCCCGTGCCGCGGCTGATCCTTGAATATCGTCAGTTGGTGAAACTCAAGAACACTTATCTCGACAATCTCACTCATGACATCAATCCAAAGACCGGGAGGATACATGCCAGCTTCAATCAGATCGGTGCGGCGACGGGGCGATTGAGCTGCAGCGATCCGAATCTGCAGAACATCCCGATCCGCACCGATGAAGGCCGCCGCATCCGTCTGGCGTTTGTTTCGGGTGATCAGGAGAAGAACGTCCTTCTGACGGTGGATTATTCGCAGATCGAACTGCGCGTGCTCGCGCATTTCACGAAAGAGCCGGCGCTGGTCAAGGCGTTTGAGAATGACGAGGACATTCATCAGGCGGTGGCCGCCGAGGTGTTTCATGTGCCGCTGGAGCAGGTGTCGCGCGAGCAGCGCAACCAGGCCAAGACGATCAACTTCGGCATTGTCTATGGCGTCACCGCGATGGGACTGTCCCGCCGCATCGAAGGGCTGGATGTTAGAAGCGCGCAGGACTTGATCAACGCTTACAACAAACGCTTCCCCGCGATCCAGCAGTTTCTCAATCAGTGCGTGATGAACGCGCAGACGCAGGGATACGTCGAGACACTCTTCGGAAGACGTCGGCCGCTGCCCGACATCCACTCTGCAATCGTGCAGTTAAGAAACGCCGCCGAGCGAATGGCGATCAACTCCGTCGTGCAAGGCACAGCCGCCGATCTGATCAAGCTCGCGATGGTCAACATCCACCGCCGGATCAAACGCGAAGGATTGAAAAGCCGCATGTTGCTTCAGGTGCATGACGAACTGGTCTTTGAGACACCGATCGATGTAGTTGAAGAAGAAGCGGTCATCATCAAGGAAGAGATGACTGGTGCGATGAAGCTGATCGTGCCGTTGAAGGTGGAGGCGGGATGGGGGAAGAATTGGCAGGAGGGGAAGTGAATCGCTTTCATTCTCCTTGCGAGAAATCCACCGTCCCCCGTTTTAGTCCGCAGTGAATGCAGGTGCTTCGGAAAGGGCTACCGCGCAATGTCGCGATGCCGAATGGCTGCCGACACCATGCACCTAAGGAAGCAGGTTCAGTCCGGTAGATTTTCCACCGTTGACGAGGCTGCAAATGCATTACTGATGGCGCACATGAAGCTTGATACAAGGAGACCTCATAGTCTGAAAGAGCTTCGTCGAATGATTGCGGAAGGGTTGCGTGACTTTGATCGCGACAATTACAGCGTTTGGGATCGCCGGGAGATCGAAGCGGCGATTGAGGCGGGTGAAGAAAGCATCCAGAAGCATGGAACGATTGACGGCGAGA
>Ga0163144_10008323_pt1 | contig 22461 bp, 24 predicted proteins | sample OliLak19BULKMAT1_FD_123175 | JGI IMG/M metagenome (GOLD analysis project Ga0163144, IMG submission 123175) | Freshwater microbial mat bacterial communities from Lake Vanda, McMurdo Dry Valleys, Antarctica - Oligotrophic Lake LV.19.BULKMAT1 | ecosystem: Environmental > Aquatic > Freshwater >...
ATTTCATGGACGTGCTGCGCGCCCCGGGGCTGTATCAGGCCCTGATGGCCGCCGCGAAGACCGGCGAGGCGTCGATGGTCGAGGGCGGCATCCAAGGCCTCATGAACGGGAAGGGCGACTCGTATCACGTCCCGAGCAAGGTCAAGATCGTGCTGATCGGCTCCCCGAGCCTGCGCATGATGGTCGAGCGCCAGGACCAGGACTTCGCGATGAACTTCCAGGCCTCCGCCGACTTCGAGTCCACGCTCAAGGTGGGCGAGCAGTCGGTCGCCGGCTACGTGCAGTTCTTCAAGAAGGCCGTCATGTCGCTCGCGGCCGAGCTCAAGCAGGAGGCGACGGAGCTGACGCAGGACGCGATGAGCGCCCTCGTCGAGCAGGGCGCGCGCATGGCGGACTCCAATAAGAAGCTGACGGCGCAGTTCGGCGCGCTGTACAGCGTGGTTCGCGAGGCGACCTACTGGGCGCGCGAAGCAGGCCGCACCGAGGTCCGCCGCGAGGACGTCGACACCGCGATGCTGACCCGGCAGGAGCGCGAGGAAGTCTACCGCCAGAAGATGCTCCAGACCTACAAGGACAACGTGTTCGTCGTTGAGACCTCCGGCAAGAAGGTCGGGCAGATCAACGGCCTGGCCGTCATGGGCACCTTCGGCGTCCCGATGCGCATCACCGTGGTGCCTTCCGCCGCGGCGGGCGCGGGCGGGATCATCTCGGTGGACCGCAACGCGGGCCCGAACCAGACCGGCTCGTCGTTCAACAAGGCGCTCGGCATCGTCGAGGGCTTCCTCCAGAACCTGTTCGCGCAAAAGCGGCCCTTCCCGGCGCGGCTGTCCATCTCGTACGAGCAGAATTACGGCGGCATCGACGGAGACTCGGCGACCACGACGGAGATGTACGCGATCCTGTCTGCGCTGTCGGGCGTTCCGATCGGCCAGAACTTCGCGGTGACCGGCTCGGCCGACCAGTTCGGCAACGTGCAGGCCATCGGCGGCGCGAACCACAAGATCGAGGGCTACTACGAGCTCGCGAAGGCGCGCGGCCTCACGGGTGACCAGGGCATCATCATCCCGCAGTCGAACGTGGCCGACCTCCAGCTGTCTCAGGAAGTCGTGGACGCGGTCCGCGACGGCAAGTTCCACATCTACGCGGTCAGCCACGTGAGCCAGGGCCTCGAGATCCTGACCGGCGTCGCCTACTCGGAGATCGTCGCGAAGGCGCGCGTGAACCTGGCGCAGATGAATAAGCCGGAAGCGAAGGCCGGCGCGAAGAACTGATCCGACGGGCACGGTGCACCCACGCAGCCGTCACGCGGGACGCTACGACTTTGCCGCGCTCACGCGCGTCTCGCCTGAGCTGAGCGCCGTCGCCTCGCTCAATCCCTCGGGCGAGCCGACGATCGACTTCGCCGATCCCGCCGCCGTCCTGGCGCTCAACGGCGCGCTGCTCAAGGCCTATTACGGGGTCACGTCGTGGCAGCTTCCGCCCGGCTACCTGTGCCCTCCGGTTCCGGGCCGCGCCGACTACGTGCATACCGCCGCCGACTTGATCGGCATGGCCCGCGGCGCCGCGGTGCGGGTGCTCGACATCGGCGTGGGCGCCAACTGCGTCTATCCCATCATCGGGCGCGCCGAATACGGCTGGCGCTTCACGGGCAGCGACACCGACCCCGTGGCGCTCGCGAACGCTCAGCGCATCGTGGAGGCCAATGCCTGCCTTTCCGGGGGGGTGGAGCTGCGGCTGCAGACCAATTCCTCCTCGTTCTTCGAGGGCGTCGTCAACGCGGGGGAGTCCTACGAGCTCTCGATGTGCAACCCGCCGTTTCACGCCTCGCGCGAGGAAGCGGAGAATGCCTCGCGGACGAAATGGGCGAAGCTCGGGCGCCGGCCGGCCGCCGAGCGCAACTTCGGGGGAGCGTCGGGCGAGCTCTGGTATCCGGGCGGCGAGGAGACCTTCGTGCGCCGCATGGTCGAAGAGAGCCCCGATTTCGGCAAGCAGGTGAAGTGGTTCACCTGCCTGATTTCCAAGGCCGCGTCGCTTCCGGCCGTCGAGAAGGCGCTGAGCAAGGCGAACGTCGTCGAGCGCCGGACGATCGACATGGCGCAGGGGCAGAAGAAAAGCCGGCTCGTCGCGTGGTCATTTCACCCCTGACCAACTGTTTCCGGAAACAGTTCAGTAAACGGCTTCCCAGTCGCGGTAGGTGACCCGGAACTCCACGCGCCGGTTCTTCGCGCGGCCCTCGTCGGTCGAGTTGTCCGCGAGCGGCTTCGAGTAGCCCATGCCCCGATAGCGGATCGTGGGCGGGGGCACGCCTTCCCGGACGAGGAAAGCCTTCACCGAGCGCGCGCGGCGCTCGGATAAGTCGAGGTTGTACTCGGACGAGCCGACGCTGTCGGTGTGCGCGAGGACGATGACCTTGAGGCGCGGGTTCTTGATCAGCAAGTTCGCCACGAGGATCAAGGTCGGGTCGGACTCGGGCGTGATCGCGTCCCGGTCGAACTCGAACTGGATCTTGGGCAGATCTCCGGTCTCAACCTTCTTCTGGATGTCCTCGAGCGCCTCGCGTGCGCGGCGCTCCTCGGCCTCGTTGTCGCGGACGTAGGACTGGCGGTCGTCGTCGCCGATGAGGATCGTGGGGGGGCCCGACTTGCAGGCACAAAGCGATAGGGCGACGGCGGCGGCGAGTAATGTCTTCACGCCAGGAGTGTAGCGGGGTCCCCGCGCGCGCGCAAGGACGGAATTGTTAAGAGTGCTATAATCGTGCCGCGGTCTCACCGGGGCGTAGCTCAATTGGCAGAGCGCATGGTTTGGGACCATGAGGTTCCCGGTTCGAGACCGGGCGCCCCGAGACCGCCCCGGTATTGACGCGCCGCCGCAGACGGTTATCCTTAAGAGGCCATGAGACTCGCTTTGGCCCTCGCGCTGCTCCTGTCCGTCCCGCCGGCGGGGGCGCGCCGCGCGGACTCCGTCGACAACGCTTTCAAGCGGGCCGACGCCGTCATGGACAAGGGCCGCTTCGCCGAGGCGCGCGACGTCCTCGACGACGTCCTTGCGGAGCTGGAGGCCGACGACCGCCGGCTGGTGCGCTACCACGAGCGGATGGGCGCGTGCTGGCTGCGCGCGGGGAAAATCCCGGAAGCGCGCGAGTCCTTCACCGCGGCGCTGAAGGCCGCCCAGCGCCTAAAGGTCTCGGATGAGTGGGTCGCCAAGGCTTACGCTGGCCTCGGACTCTGCCTGCGGCGCGAGGACAACGACGCGTACGCGCTGAAGTTCTTCAAGAAGGCGCGCGCGATCAAGGTCGATGAAGGCACGGCCATGTTCATCGAGGACCAGATACGGGAGATCGAGGGGGAGCCGCCGCTGCCCGCGCAGTGACGTCCCGCCTGCGCTGGCTTTCCTCGGTCTTCCGGTTTTCCTCATCGAGAACTTTCTTGATGTTCCACAGATGCGTCAAAATCACGAGCTCCACGATGACCGCCGCGACGGCGGGGATGATGTCGCTCATAGGGCCCCCTTGCTGCGCATAGGATAGCCGCCTGCGGGGCGGGCGCCATGCGCGCCGGGTCACGATCGTTTGACGGCGCTAGCGGGTGGAGGCGAAGCGCTTGTCGGCCTTGTCGGCGAGGGCCGTCATGCGCGCGGCCGAGGCGCGCGCGGCGCGCAGGTCCGGTGAGCCAGCGCGCAGGGCGGCCATGAAGGTCTCGAGCTCGCCGGAGAGGTCCGACACGAGCGGGCGCAGCGCCTCGGCGTGCCGCCGGGCCGCGCGCGCGGCCCCCGTCTCGGGCGCGTCCTTGAAGACGCGATTCCAGAGGCTGCGGCGCGGCGAGGGCGCCGAATCGAGGACGGGCAGCACGAGGATCGCGTGGGGCAGGTTGATCGCCTCCCAGCGCCCGCCGGGAATCGTGGGCCAGCTCTCGCCGCTCACGGCGTAGGATTTGACCTCGCCCTTCGCGAGGCGGCGCTGGAGCTGGAAGAGATTGATGTCCGCGCTGCGCAGGACGTCGCTCAGCTGGTAGCCGTATTTCCGCGCGTCCGAGACGGCGGAGGCGCCGCCCCGCTGGGCCCGCAGGACCGCGTGCAGCAAGGTCTTCGCGTGCGCGCTGATCTCCTCGAGCGACATGTACGCGTCGTAGGACTGCGCGTTCGGCGCGATCGAGCGCCCCGCGTAGGCGATCAGCGCGGCGTGAAACACGCTGAGGTCGCCGCGGCGCAGGCGCTTGGCGAACGCCGCGTGGCGGGACTCGTGAAGGACGGCCTCGAAGGCGTCCTCGCGGCCGAAGTCCGGCAGGAACAGGACCTTCTCGGCCGCGTTGTAGGCCGCGACGCCGCCGTTCGTGCGGTGGGGCGCGTACTCGACGGCCGAGTCGAAGGTCCTCGCCAGGTCCCAGGCGAGGCGGTTGAGGCGGTGCCCGTCGCGGCTCGGCGTCACGCGCAGCACGGGGCGGAGGTCTCCGTCGCGGCCCGCGCGCTCGGAGCGTTCGACCGCGATGCCGGCGCTTTTCGCGAGCGTCTCGGCCGCGGCCACGAGAGCCGACACCTCCTTCTCGCCCGACTTCGCGCCAGGCGCGTCGAGCGCGGCTCGGTAGCGCGACGCCTCGGGCGCGCCGAAGGTGAAGGGAGCGTTCGGCTTGAGATATTCCGCGGACTCCCAGCCCGCGCCGGAGGATTCTCCGAACAGGCGCTTGGTCCGCGCGATGAGCTCTCCCATGGGGGTCTGGGCGGGCTCGGCGGACGTCTCGCCGAGGCCGGCCCGGGTCTTCGCGAGCGGGCCCGGCGCGGGCTTGAGCTCGGGCTGACGCGACGGGGAGATGAAGGAGGCCGGCAAAGCGAGCGCGGGCGCGGCGTAGGGCGCCGCGGCGACGATCGGCGAGGGGGAAAGGGCGGCCGGAGCGAAGCCGGGGGTTGCGAGCAGCGAGGGCGCGGCGAGAGACAAGGGCACGAGCTGGGGCGCCATGCCGCCGTTCAACGTCGTGGTCAGCGAGCCCGCCGTCGAGCCGGAGTTCGCGCCGCCGGCTTCCACCACCCCGGCCCGGGTTTGAGCGCCGGAGCGCAGGGCCGCCGATAAAAGCAGAACGGCGAGGGGGAGGGGCCTCACGCCCCCAGTATAACCCCGTCCTCGTCGAGCCGCCAGGGGCTTTGCGGCAAGGTCAGCTCGGCCGGAAACGAGCAGGACTCGAGCTGAGCCTCGCTGTAGAGGCCGATGCCCCTTCCTCCCGGATTGGTGAACAACGTCACGTGCGCGGGCATGCGGGCCACGTCCTTGCCCAGGAGCCTGTCGAGCCGCTCGTAGTATTCGCTCTGGCCGTCGATGCGGACCAGCTCGATCAAGGCTTGCTCGTCGCCGAAGGCGGCGAGGCGGTAGACGCCCGAGGGCCGGACCGCGAACTCGAGGCCTTCGGCGGCGGCGGCCATAGCCGCTCCATCGTACCCGACGCGGGAGCCGACGAGCGTGGCGTGCAGCTCGTTCTTGCGGACCATCGCCCGGCGGCCATGAACGTAGGTCTCCGGCAGGCGACCGGCCCCGGGAAGGGGGATGATCGCCGTGCGTCCCTTGGGATCGACCTTCAGCTTCAGGCGGTCGGGTCCGGGGCCGGCGCCACGCCGCGGGCGGCGATCAGCTGCTGGAGCACGTCCGAGTTGGGCGGCACCATCGTGATCTCCGCGCCGCTCTCGAGCGTGCGCTGGACCTCGAGGATTTCGAACATCGCCTGCAGGATATCGGGCGCCGACGAGATCGTCTTCAGCGCGTTGCCGACGATCTTCGGGCGCAGCGCCGCGGCCTCGGCGAAGGCGATCGCGGCCTGCCGGGACGCCGTGCTCGAGATGATGTTGACCTGGTTCTCGCCGTCCTGCTTGATCGCGGCGGTCACCTGGCGCAGCCGGTTCACGACCTTCTCCTCGATCTGCTTGATCATGCGCGGATCGCGCAGGTGGACCTTGCGGATGTAGACCGAGCCGAGCTTGTAGCCCCATTCGTGGGACTTCGGGGAGACTTCCTCGCGCACGACCTGGCTCATCTGGTGGCGGTTGCCGAGCATGGCCGCGAGCTTCATGTTCGAGAGCGAGCGCACCGTCGCGTTGCTGACGTTGGCGGCCAGCGAGCCGCGCGGATCCGCGTTCTTGAACAGGAAGGCCACGGGATCAGAGACGTACATCTCGTACCAGATGCCGATGCCCATCGGCGCGCCTTCCTCGGAGTTGACGGGCTCGGAGCGGCGGTAGACCTGGTCCATGCGCATGTCGAGCGTATAGCAGGAGCCGATCCAGTTCACGATGAGCGACTTGGGCCCCATCCTGAACCATAGGAAGTGGATGCCGGGCTCCGTGATCGTCTCGAGGACGTTGCCGAACAGCACGAAGACCTTCGAGGTGCCCTCGTAGACGATCGTGTAGAAGCCCAGCACGCGGAAGAAGCCCAGTATCAAGGGGACCAGGATGAAGAGCCCGAAAAACGTGACGCCGGCGGCCATGAAAAAGGGATTCATCTAGCGGCCCTCCCAATGCTGTCGATTGACCAGGACGAGCTGCTTCGTGCGCGCGTAAATGCCCAGGCGCACGTTGCGCAGGTAGGCGATCAGCGAGCCGGAGCCTCCGATCGTCTTGAGGTCGGTGAGCTGCTTGGCGAGGGCGAGCAGCGGCTCGACCTCGGCCTGCGCGTTGAGCGTTTCGATCTCGACGGCGCGCTTGGACTGCACGATCTTCTGGTCCGCCGAAGCCTGCGCGAGGCTGATCTCGGAGGAAACGTGGTTATGGGCCGTGTTGATCGCGGCCAGCGCCGAGTCCACCTCGGGGGGCGGATCGATGCCCGTGATGAGCGACGCGTCGAGGATGATGCCGTAGCGCGCCGTCGACGACTTGCAGTCCTGGTCCATCAGGTCGTTGAGGGAGCGCAGGTTCTTGCGGATGTCGTTGATCGAGACGCCGCTGAGCTCGCTTAAGCCCGTCGCCTGCAGCGCGGCCTCGGCCGTGGGCTTGGGCGCCTCGTAGGTGGCGATCTTCTCGCGCAGGACGGAGACGAAGTAGCCCATCACGTGGACGATCGGGGTCTTGATGCCGAACAGGTAGGCGTACAGGTTGCGCTCGGAGACGCGGAAGCGGATCTGGCCCGTGAGGCCCGTGTTGAGCTGGTCCATCGTGATCGCCTCGAGGACGGTGCCGCCCTTGTTGGCGCCCGGCGTCTCGGGGTCCGTGGCGATGTTGATGCTCTCGGTGGCGATCGAGACCTTGTAGACCTTCTCCCACGGCCACTTGAAGTAAGGGCCGCCCGGAGGGATTACGCGCAGCTGCGGGTAGTTGTAGCGCAGCTGCTCGTCCGCGTTGAGCGTCGCCTTGAGCTCGGGATCGTCCAAGGTCTTCGTGCCCTCGAGGCGCTGCGCGCGCCCGAAGCTCGTCTTGACCGCCCGCTCGTTCTGGTCGACCGTGTACAGCCCGGCCACGAGGTAGCTCAACAGGAACCAAGCCACGAAGCCGAACGCCATGCCGAATATAACGCTCATGAATCTCCTATGACGACGGTCGTATTCAACCAAATTGGTGTGACCAAAGACCCCCTGGATTTCCGGTCGAATCCGCCTTATCCTACTTGGACTCAGGAGGACTTCGATGAAACTTGCCCTACTCGCTCTCACCGTGACGCTCGCCGCGACGCCGCTTTGGGCCGCCAACGACAACGCCAACGGAGGGCCGCCCGCGGAGACGCCTTCCGGCACGCAGCCGGCCGACCCGGGCGAGCGCCCCGCGATCCCGGGAGAGCGCGACCAGGCCGCTCCTCCCGCCGAGACGCCGTCCGGCACGCAGCCGGCCGTCCCCGGAGAGCGCCCGGCGATCCCCGGCGACAAGGAGCGCAAAGGCGACGGGAAGGAGCGCCGCGAGCCCCGTAATGGCCGCCGCGAGGGCCGGCGTGAAGACCGCCGCGGCGAACGGCGCGAAGAGCGACGTGAGGACCGGCGTGAGGAGCGCCGGGAGGACCGGCGCGATGAGCGGCGTGATGAGCGTCAGGGAGAGCGCCGCGAGAAGCGGCAAGGCGGCGAAGCGAAGCAAGGGGAGCGTCGCAAGCGCAGCGATAACGGCGTGCGGGATCACGGCCGGGGCGAGGGGCGAGGCGGCCGGGGGCAGGGCGGCCAGAACCGTCAGGCCGGACGACGCGCCCGCTAGCTTCTCCAAAGGGTGACCGTCCTTCGCGTCAAGGTTAAGCCCGGGGCCCGTATCTCCGAACTCGCTCAGTCGGCTGACGGGACCTGGCTCGCGAAAGTGAAGGCGCCCCCGGTCGACGGCAAAGCGAATGCGGCGCTGAAATGGCAACTCTTCCCGGGAGGAGTTGAACGGAAGCGACGTCGGGAGCATGAGCGCATCCCAATCACGCCGCATTGACTCACAACGGCATTCCTGTTATATTGCGGAGCGTGATGAGTGCCCGCGAATATAAGCTGCTGAGCATGGTAATCGCGGGATTCATCGCCGCATCCTCCGGCTGCATGGCCACCGCGCCGATTAGCGTCGCCGATCGGCAATCCGCCAAAGACGCGGAGGTCGAACTCGCCGTCTGCGTCACCGAGGGCGAAAAGCCGAATCTTTTCTTCAATCCCCTGCCGAAGATGCTGGCCGACCAGGTCGAATCACGCTACCGTCCGCCGCAAAGGCCTTATATCAAGAATATCAAGCGTCTTCCTTTCGGCGCGGAGCCTGACGGCTGCGACGTCGTTATCGCCATGCGTGCCGACGGCCAGGCGATCTGGAACCTCCGCCATGCGATTTTGACGAATGCCTACACGAAGGAGGAGCTCATGCGCACGAGCTCCAAGCAGGCCTGCGGTCCCTGCGTGGCGGGGATGATGGACGGGATCATTCTGCCGATCATCAATGCGCTCGACAGCAAGGGACCGCTACACGCCAGAATCAAGGGCGGCAAGAAAGGCGGAGCGCCGCTCGTCGCGGCCAAACGGCCCGCGGCGATGATCGCCGCCGCACCTGCCTCCGGCATGATGATCGCCGCGAAGGCAGCCGCGCCCGCGGCAGAACCGGCCCCGGAGCCTGCGGCGGAGGCTTCCGCCGCGCAGCCCGAGGCTCAGGCCGCCGTCGAAGCGCCCCCGGCGCCCGAGCCCAAGGCGAAGCTGCGTCCGCTCTCGGACTTCAGCGCCGAGGAAATGCTCGAGCTCGACGCCCAGATCTTCCCGTAGGTCAGGTCTTCTTCTTCGCGTAGTCGACGAGGCCCTGGAAATCGACGATGACGACTGGCTCGTCGCCTAGGACCCACGCGTCGTGGCCCGCGGGGATGTTCATCACGTCGCCCGCCTTGGTGACGAACCTCGAGCCGTCGTCCATGACGATCTGCATCTGGCCCGAGAGCTGGTATTGGAAGTGCGGCGCCTCGCAGGACTTGGTCTTGGCGATGGGCTTCACGTGCGAGGACCATCTCCAGCCCGGCTCGAGCACGGCGCGGCCCACCATGCGCCCCGCGACGTTCACGAGCTCGACGCGGCCCTTCTCGAACTCGCGCGTCTCGTCGGGCTGCTCGACGCTCTTGATCTGCGCCTTCTCGGATATCTTGGCCATAATGCCTCCGTGGGTTACGGGACCGCCGCGTTGCTCACGTCGAGATGGCAGACCTCGTTGGGGAGCAGGTTCCACAGCAGCTTGACGCGCGCGACGCTGATGGTGCGGCCGGGCGGGATCAGGGCGGTCGCCTGCGTCTGGATCGTGGGATGCGACGTCGAGTTGCCGACGACGAAGCTGAAGCTCACCAGGCCGTTGATCTTGAGTATGCCGTTGCCGGGGTTCGTCACGAAGCCCTCGACGGTGCTGCCGTCCACCGCCTCGCAGCCCGTCTGAAAGCGCACCTCTCCGGGCGAGATGTATTGAGCCTTCCCGGTCTCCGAATGGGCCGCGAGGAGCATGGAAGCGCCCAGGACCATGACCGCGAGCCGGCTGTATTTGATTTTCATCGCACCCCCGCCTTCGATGCAAGTGTAGCGCGGCGCTCCGGGACGGAGCTAGGGAGGAAAGTTCAAGCTTTTGTGTCGCGGCGTTTCGGCAGCGGCTTGCGCGTGGAGAAGCCTTCGTTGACGGGGTGGAAGTGGGTCACGCGCTTCTCTCCGAGCTTCCAGCAGAGATAGGCGTCCGCGCCGTCGACGCGCGAAGGGAAGTCCACGAGGGCCGGGCTCACGCCCTTGGGCAGCGCGCCGAGTGCCACGATCTTCTGCAGCCACTCGTTGATGCCTGAGGCGAGGAACTGGAGCTGGGAGCGCTCGATCGCGGCGCCGGCGTGGTCGTCGTCGACCGTCGTCTGGCGCCTGCGCAGGCTCGCGGCTTTCACCTCGGCCAGAGCCGTGAGGTCGGCCACGGCGGAGAAGATCTTCTCGAGCTCGGGGATCACCGCGTCGGCTTCGTCGACCGTGAAGTATTTCATCGGGCCTTTCGCTTCTGGATGCGGCGGCGTTCGGCCAGGCGCTCGGACGTCTCGGGGGAGGTCTTCATCTCGATCTGGTCCACGAGCTCGCGCAGGGCGAGGAAGCGGTTGAGGCTGCGCTTGCGCTCGCGCTGGCAGGCCACCCGGAGGTCGAGCGCCGGGTAGCTCAGCTGCACGCGGTTGGAGGTCTTGTTGACCTTCTGCCCGCCCTTGCCGCCGCCGCGGGAGAACGTCTCCTCGATCGAGGCCAGGTCGATTTCCAGACGGAGAATGCGCGCCTTGAGGTCCTCGAGCTTGGCCGGAACGACGCCGAAGTCCTCGTTGAGCTTCACTCGGAGATCAGCGTCGCCCTCAGGTACTCGCGGTTGAGGCGGGCGATATTGCTCACCTTGATCTCCTTGGGGCAGGCGGCCTCGCACTCGTACTCGTTCGTGCAGTGGCCGAAGCCCTCGGAGTCCATCTGGTCGCGCATCGCGAGCACGCGCTTCTCGCGCTCGGGCTGCCCCTGGGGGAGCAGCGCGTACTGGCTGACCTTCGCCGCGACGAACAGCATCGCCGAGGCGTTCGGGCAGGCCGCGACGCAGGCGCCGCAGCCGATGCAGGCGGCCGCGTCCATCGCCTTCTCCGCCTTGTCGTGGGGGATCAGGATCGCGTTGCCGTCGACCGCGTTGCCCGTGTTGATCGAGACGAAGCCGCCGGCCTGCTGGATGCGGTCGAAGGAGGAGCGGTCGACGCAGAGGTCCTTGACGACGGGGAATGCCTTCGCGCGGAAGGGTTCCACGGTGACGACCGCGCCGTCTTTGTAGCGCCGCATGTGGAGCTGGCACGTGGTGGCGCCCTTGTCCGGGCCGTGCGCCTGGCCGTCGATCATGAGGTCGCACATGCCGCAGATGCCCTCGCGGCAGTCGCTATCGAAGGCGACCGGATCCTGGCCCTTGGCCACGAGCTGCTCGTTGAGGGTGTCGAGCATTTCGAGGAAGGACATCTCGGGCACGACGCCGGAGACGGTATATTCGACGAGGGCGCCGGCCTCGGACGCGTTCTTCTGCCGCCAGACCTTCAGAGTGATGTTCATGTTAGGCGTAGTTCCTCTGCGCGATGTGGACGTTGTCGAACGTCAGGGGCTCGGTGTGGCGCTCCGGCGCCTTGCCCTCGCCCTTATACTCCCAGGCCGCGACGTGCGCGAACTTGTCGTCGTCGCGCTTCGCCTCGCCGTCCGGGGTCTGGTGCTCCTCGCGGAAATGGCCGCCGCACGACTCCTCGCGGGTCAGGGCGTCCTTGGCCAGAAGCTCGCCGAACTCGAGGAAGTCGGCCACGCGTCCCGCGCGTTCCAGGGTCTGGTTGAAGTCCTCGCCGACGCCGACGACCGACACGTTCTTCCAGAACTCGGCGCGGACCTCGGGGATCTTGGAGAGCGCTTCCTGCAGGCCCTTCGCGTTGCGGCCCATGCCGACCTTGTCCCACATGATGTGGCCGAGCTCGCGGTGGAAGGCGGACGGCGCCTTCTTGCCTTTGGCGTCGAGCAAAGTCTTCGTGCGCTTGATCACGTCGCCCTCGGCCTCGACGAACGCAGCGTGGTCGGTCGTCACCTTCGGGAGCTTCGTGCCCGTGAGGTAGCCGCCGATCGTGTAGGGGAGGACGAAATAGCCGTCGGCCAAGCCCTGCATCAACGCGGACGCGCCCAGGCGATTTGCCCCATGATCGGAGAAGTTCGCCTCGCCCAGGCAGAACAGGCCCGGGATCGTCGTCATCAGGTTGTAGTCCACCCACAGGCCGCCCATCGTGTAGTGCACGGCGGGGTAGATGCGCATCGGCTGCTCGTACGGGTTCTCGTCGGTGATGTGATGGTACATGTCGAAGAGGTTCCCGTACTTCTCCTTGACCTTGTCGAGCCCGATCCGGGAGATCGCGTCCTTGAAGTCGAGGTAGACCGAGAGGCCCGTCTTGCCCACGCCGCGGCCGTCGTCGGTCATCTGCTTGGCCGCGCGCGACGCGATGTCGCGGGGGACGAGATTGCCGAACGCGGGATACTTGCGCTCGAGGTAGTAGTCGCGCTCGGCCTCCGGGATGTCCTGCGGCTTGCGGGCGTCGCCCTTCTTGAGCGGGACCCAGACGCGGCCGTCGTTGCGCAGCGACTCGGACATGAGCGTCAGCTTCGACTGGTACTCGCCCGTGACCGGCACGCAGGTCGGATGGATCTGCGTGTAGCACGGGTTCGCGAAGGCCGCGCCGCGCTTGTATGCCCGCCACGTCGCGGTCACGTTGCACGTGTTGGCGTTCGTCGAGAGGTAGAACACGTTGCTGTAGCCGCCCGTGCAGAGGAGCACCGCGTCGCCCATGTGGCGCTCGAGCTTGCCCGTCACGAGGTCGCGCACGATGATGCCGCGCGCCACGCCGTCGATCACGACGAGGTCCAGCATCTCGCGGCGCGTGTGCAGCTTGACGGCCCCTGCGCCGACCTGGCGCATGAGCGCGGAGTAGGCGCCCAGCAGGAGCTGCTGGCCGGTCTGGCCGCGGGCGTAGAACGTGCGCGAGACCTGCGCGCCGCCGAAGCTGCGGTTGGAGAGCGTGCCGCCGTACTCGCGCGCGAAAGGCACGCCCTGGGCCACGCACTGATCGATGATGCTGCTGGAGACCTGGGCGAGGCGGTACACGTTGGCCTCGCGGGCGCGGAAGTCGCCGCCCTTGATGGTGTCGTAGAACAGGCGCCAGATCGAGTCGCCGTCGTTGGGGTAGTTCTTCGCGGCGTTCACGCCGCCCTGAGCGGCGATCGAGTGCGCGCGGCGCGCGGAGTCCTGGACGCAGAAGGACTCGACCTGGTAGCCGAGCTCGGCGCAGGACGCGGCGGCCGCGGAGCCCGCGAGGCCGGTGCCCACGACAAGGATCTTGAACTTGCGCTTGTTGGCCGGGTTGACCAGCTTCAGGTCGAAGCGGTGCTTATCCCAGGATTTCTCGATCGGGCCCGTCGGAACGTTGGACTGAAGCTTCATTTGGAGCCTCCTTCGGCGGGAACGCAGCAGGCCAGGCCCGCCTTGCGGACGAAGCCGAAGTATACGGGGAAGGACGCGAAGCCGACGAAGATCGCGAACGCGAAGGCGAGCCCGGCCTTCTTGATGAGCGGCGTGTATCGAGGATGATTCAAGCCAAAGGTTTGAATCGCGCTTTGGACGCCGTGCGAAAGGTGGAGCGCCACGCCGCCGACGGCCAGCACGTAGAACGCCGCGTAGAACGGGTTCGCAAACCAGCCCAGCACATGGTTGAACAGGTCGGGGCCCTTCATCCCGCCGACGGCGTACTTGAACGTCGCGACGTGGAGGATAACGAAGGCCAGGATTACGGTTCCCGTGATCGCCATCGTCCGGGAGCCCGCCGTGCGCGCGCCCTTATTGTTGGAGACCTGGTAGCCTTCGGGCCGTGCCGCCCGGTTCGCGAGGGTGGCCCGGATCGAGAGGATGATGTGGACGACGAAGAGCGCGACCAGGCCGAGCTCCGCGAGCGGCAGCAGCGGATTGTGCTCGAGCGCCTCGGCGTACGTGTTGAAGGCCTCGCCGCCGACGTACATCAGCAGGTTTCCGGCGAGATGGGTGACGAGGAAGCCGCACAGCAGGATTCCGGCGAGGGCGACCATCATTTTTTTCCCGATCGAGGACTCGAGGAACTCGAAAATCCGGCATGAACATCGCGACGCGCAGTTGCCTTTGGCTTCCATAAGACCGATTGTATCACCGGAACGAGGGCCGAATATTGATCTAGGTCAATCATTCCGCTCGGCGCACGACGATGTAATTTTTGTTGTTGCGGCGGGTGGATAACGCGCCGGGAAAAACGCTATCGTGCCACCCATGATCACGCCCCTGCTCCTTGCCGCCGCCCTGTCCGCCTCCGCCGCCGAGACCATCGTCAACCCGGATATGTTTACCAACCTCGAGATCTCCGAGGTCGCGGGGCTCGATCCGGCGTATCCTTATGACGGGTCAAGCCAATCGGTGATCCAGAACGTGTATGAGACGTTGATCGCGTTCAAGGGGTCGTCGCTGACGGAGTACGAGCCGCGGATCGCGGAGAAGGTGCCCTCGCTGGCGAACAAGCTGATATCCGCCGACGGACGCACATACCGGTTCCCGATACGCAAAGGGGTCAAGTTTCATGACGGCACCGAGGTCACGCCGGAGGATGTGAAGTACTCGTTATTGAGATTTATGATCACGGATCGAGCGGGGGGGCCCTCGGGACTCCTATTGGAGCCGATTGCGGGCGTGCCCTCGACCCGGAATTCCTCGGGCACGATTACTTTAGATTACGCCTCGCTCGAGAAATCGATAAAGATTAACGGCAACGAATTGGTGATCTCGTTACCGCGGCCTTTCGGGCCATTTCTCGGGATCCTGGCACGGTGGTCGTATGTAACGTCTAAACCCTGGGCGATCGCGCATGGTGAGTGGGATGGGGCTGAAGCTTCGTGGAAAACTTTCAACGATCCGCCCAAAGAGAAATCGTTTTTCCACGAACATATGAACGGCGCGGGACCTTTCAAGCTCACGCGTTGGGACAAGACCGCCCGGTACGTGTTATTGGCGCGGCATGATGCTTACTTCCGCGGGCCGGCCAAGCTCAAGCAGGTGCTTATCAAAGCGGTCCCGGAGCTGAATACACGCAAATTGATGCTTCAGGCCGGCGACGCCGATCTGATCGAGACGCCTCGGCCTTATGCGTCCCAGCTTCTCGGCATTAAAGGCGTCACCCTTCTCGATGGCCTCAAGCGCCTGCAGACCGATCCCGCTTTGTTCTTCACGGTGAAGATCAATCCCGTCGCCAATCCCGACATCGGCTCGGGCAAGCTCGACGGCGAGGGCATATCGCCGGACTTTTTTTCCGACCCCGACGTCCGGCGTGGATTTTCATATGCCTTCGACTACGACGCCATCCTGCGCGATACGTTCAAGGGCACGGCCGCGCGCGCGCTCGGGCCCATCCCGCCGAGCGTCGCGGGCCATGACCCGAAGCAGCCGCGCTATTCGTATGACCTCAAGAAGGCCGAGCAGCATCTTCGCAAGGCGTGGGGCGGCAAGGTCTGGGACAAAGGCTTCCGCTTCACGCTCACCTACAACACGGGCTCCGAGAACCGCGAGGCCGCGGCGCAGATCCTCAAGAAAAACATCGAGAAGCTCAATGCGAAGTTCCGCGTGGACCTGCGGGGCGTCGACTGGGCGAGCTTCCTCGACAAGGCGCAGCGCCATCTCATGCCTCTGTTCGCGCGCGGCTGGCTCGCCGATTATCCCGACGCGCACAATTTCATCTTCGCGTTCTATCACTCGCAGGGCCGCTATCCGTCCGCGCAGGGCTACGCGAACCCGGAGCTCGACGCGCTGATCGAGAGGGCCGCGGGCGAGACCTCGCCCGTCAAGCGCGCGGCGATGTACAAGAAGATCCTCGCAAAGGGCTTTGAGGACGCGCCCGCGATCTTCACCGTCCATCCCGCCGGCGTCTACGGTGTCCGGACCTGGGTGAAGGGCTTCGTCGACAACCCCGTCAACCTCGGCATCTACTACTACCCGATCGAAAAGCGGTGAGCGTCAAGGCCGAGCGCGTCAAAAGGCTGCTCAAGGGGCTGCGCAAGCTTTACCCCGACGCGCACTGCGAGCTCGACTATAAGACGCCCCACGAGCTCGTCTTCGCGGTCATCCTGTCGGCGCAGTGCACGGACGTGCGCGTCAACGCGACGACCAAGACCCTGTTCAAGCGCTACAAGACCCTCGACGACTACGCGAACGCGAATCCCGCTGAGCTCGAGGCGATCGTCCGCTCCTGCGGCTTCTACCGCATGAAGGCCCGCGCCATCATCGAGACCGCGCGCGCGATCCGCGACGAGCACGGCGGCAAGGTCCCCGACGCGATGGAGCAACTGCTCGCCCTGCGCGGCGTCGCGCGCAAGACCGCCAACGTCGTGCTTGGCGAGATCTACGGTAAGCAGGAGGGGGTCGTCGTCGACACCCACATGAAGCGGCTCTGCTACCGCTTCGGCCTGACCGACGAGGACGATCCCGTGAAGGTCGAGGGAGACCTCGCCTCCCTCGTACCCCGCAAGGACTGGCAATTCTGGTCCCACGCGGTGATCTGGCACGGCCGCCGCGTCTGCAAGGCCCCGAACCCGCAGTGCGCGTCGTGCCCGCTGCGCCCCGACTGCCCGCAGCGGGGCGTCGACTCCGACCAATAAGGCGACCCAAACTCGTTACGTAACGAGTTCGAAGCATGCAACTATTTTAGGGGTTCAATCGTCTGATATACATGGATGATCCCCGCCTACTGTCGGACCAGCAGCTGTTGGAGAATATGGAAGCTTTCGTCGAAGACGAAAGGTTTCGAATGCATTCGTTCATTTCGTGGCTCGGAGAGGCGGATCGGCGCAAGGCGCTCTCGCGCGGCGGCTATACATCGACGTTCGACTACTGCGTTCGCCGCCTAAAGTTGAGTGCCGACGAAGCCTACCGCAGGATCACTGCGGCGCGAGCTGCGGTTCTGAGGCCTCAGATTCTTCACGCGATTGCGGATGGTCATCTCACTCTTTCCGCCGTTTCTCGTATCGCGCCATTCGTGCGCCGTTCGGACGCGCCCGAGATCATCACGGGCGCCCAAGACAAAACCGCAAGGGAACTTGATGAGATGCTGGCCCCGCTGCGGCCGGAGCCGGAAAAAAGGGACCTGGTGCGGATCATCGCCGTCGCTCCCTCGGGCCAGGGCCTTGCCGCCTCGACGCCGAAATTGCGGGCCTCCTTCAGCTTCCAGGGCTCCATGACCTTGCTCGCCGCGCTCGATCGGATACGCGAGCTTCTATCGCATAAATGCCCGAAGGGGGGCTATGATGAGCTGCTTCTGGAGGTCACGAAGGATTATCTCGAGCGGCACGACCCGCAGAAGGGGCTGCCCGGGCGCCTGGCCCCCGTGAGAGGAGGATCTTCGATCGCGGCCGGAGTCCGGCGCGCGGTTTGGGGGCGGGACGCGGCGCGGTGCTCGTACAAAGCGGGAGAGGTGCGCTGCGAGACGCGCCGGTTCTTGGAGCTGGACCATATCAAGCCGCGCGCTTTGGGCGGGGAGGACACGGTTGAGAACCTGAGGCTGCTGTGCCGGGCGCACAACGACTCGGAACGCCTCAGGGTGCTGGGCGAGGGGGCTAGTTCTCGGGCTTCGGCTTGGGAAGGGACGTGAGGAACGCCTTGATCGCCGCGCCGTAGGCGGGTCCCATATCGAGGAAGCCCTCGTTGTGGGAACCCTTCATGTCGACGAGGCGCTTCTTCGCCGCGCCCGACGCGCCCAGGTTGCGCAGGGCCATCTCGTAGGGGATGATGTCGTCCTGAGGGCTGTGCAGGAAGAGGGTCGGGACCGTCACGCGCGGCAGGCGCGCCAGGTTGTCGAAGCGCAGCGCGGCGAGCTTCATGGGAAACCAGGGCAGCACGAGCCGGCCCATATCGGCCAGCGAGGTGAAGCCGCTGTCCACGATGAGGCCCGCGGCGAGGCCGCGCGTCGCGAGCTCGATGGCGGGGCCGTTGCCGAGCGATTCTCCGTACAGCACGAGGCGGGAGGCCGGCACGGCCTTCACCGCGTTGAGCCAAGCCCAGCCGGTGAGAGCGTCGCGATAAAGGCCCTGCTCGTCGGGGCTGCCGCCGCTCTCGCCGTAGCCGCGCCAGTCGAGCCAGAGCTGGGAGGCGCCCGCGTCGTGAAAGAGTCGCATCTTGTCGGTTCGATGCGAGATATTACCGCCGTTGCCGTGAAGGCAGAGCATGACGGGGGCGTCGGGCGACGCGGCGGGAAGCCACCAGGCGCGCAGGCGCACGCCGTCCGGCGCGGTCAAGGTGAGCACCTCGTACTCGAGGCCCACGGTGCCCGGGTGGGCGAGCATCTCGCGTGACGGGACGAATACCATGGCCCGCTCGAAGGCGCGAAGGCCGATCCAGAGAAGCGCCCCGACGAGAAGAAACGCGACCGCGAGGACCGGCTTTACTTCCACTTGATCGTGCAGCCGATCGCTTGAGTCTCGGGGACACGCACGGCGCGGCTCGCGACGAGGTCGTCGAGCGCGGCGCGCAGGCCGGCGACGGAGCCGGTGTACGCGAGCTTGAGGTCGTGGTCGAACACGAAGAGCTGGGGCGTGTGCGTGGCGCCATACGCCTTGGCGGCCTGCTGTCTCCCGTCGCGCAGGTAGGCGAAGGAGAACTTTTTCTCGGCCGCGCGCAGGACCATGTTCTCGAAGGAGTCCTCGGGATACGCGTCGGAGTTGTTGGCGTTGATCGCGGCCATGCCGACGCCCAGCGGATGATACTTGTCGAAGATCGCGATGAGCTCGTCCTCGGCCTTCATGACGTAAGGGCAATGGTTGCAGGAGAAGAGGACGATCGTGGCCTTCGCGCCCTTGAGGGATTCGAGGGTGTGCGTCTTCCCGTCCACGCCCTTGAGGCCGAAAGCCGGGGCCTTCATGCCTTCTTCTGGAACGCGGTGATGTCCTGGAACGTGGCGCCGGCGCCGACCACCTGGCCGTGCGGATCCTGGATGAGCAAGGTCGAGTAGCCCAGCACGCGCGTCTGCCCTTTGGTCTTCCACCAGAGGTCCTGGCGCTTGACCGTCTCCTTCTTGACCAAGGTATCCATGAGGATCTCGGCGAGCTCGGGGATCATCATCAAGGTGACGTCCACGGGCTGGTTCATCGGCAGGTCCTCGTGGAGCCCGAGGATCTTTTTCGCGGCGGGGTTGCAAAGCATCACGCGGCCGTGGATGTCGACGGCCACGAAACCGCCGCCGAGGTTGTCGAGGATGCTTGCGTTGTGGGCGGTGACCTTGTCGACTGTGGACTCGAGCCGGAGCGCGCGCAGCGCGATCGCGCAGGCGGAGCAGGCGGCCTGGACGAAGGCGAGATCGGCGTCGGTGAAGGGCCCGGCACGCTTGTTCATCAGCTCGAGAACGCCGGAGAGCTCCATGCGGTCGAGCAGCGGCACGGCGAGGATGTGGCTTGTCTTGAAGCCCGTGTCCGTGTCGACCGTTTTGAGGAAGCGCGGGTCGGAGTAGGCGTCGGCCGTCATCACCGGTTCGCGGTACTTCGCGACCCAGCCGCAGAGGCCCTTGCCGGAGTCGATGTGACGCGACTCGACGCGATGGCCCGCGGCGCCGAGCGCGGCGCGGGCGATGAGCTGCTGGGACTTGGGCAGGAAGACGAAATAGGTCGCGGCCTCGCAGTCGAGCGCGGCGGCCAGCTTGTCGAGGACGCGCGCCCAGACCTGGTCCTCCTCGGCCTCCTTCACCGTCGAGAGGAAATGCAGGACGTCGACGAGGGCGGGCAGAGGGCCGGCGCCGGGCGTGATCAAGGCTTTCTCCTGGCGGCGCGCAGGAAGTTCTGGAGGCCGTCCGCGATCGCCTTCGCGAGCTCGTCGCGGAAGGACGGGTCGTTGAGCATGGCCTCCTGCTCGGGGAAGATCATGTACGCGTTCTCGATGAGGATCGCGGGCATCGCGCTCTGCCGGTTGACGAGCAGGTTGCCCCAGCGCAGGCCTTCGTCCGCGAGCTTGATGCGCGTGCGGTAGGATTCGTGCATGGCCCGGCCCAGCTCGAGGCTCTGCGGGTGATAGTAGAAGATGCTGAACCCGCGCGGCTTGCCGAACGGGTTCTCGCCGTCGGGCAGCGCGTTATTGTGAAGGCTCACGAAGACGTCCGCGCCCCGCTCGACGGCCTGCTTCGGCCGGTCGACGAGCGAGACCTCGTTCAAGGAATCGCTGCGCGTCATCAGGACGACGGCGCCGCCGCGCTCGAGGCGCTCCTTCGCCGCCAGCGCGATCGCGTAGTTGGCGTCCATCTCCCTCGTGCCGCGCGGACCCGTCGACCCCGTCGCGGAGGGCATGTGGCCAGGGTCGAGCATGATCTTGATGCCGGACAGCGGCTTGTACTCGGAGATCCTGGGCGCGCGGCGCAGCTCGAGGCGCAGCGAGCCGCCCTCGTACGAAGGCCACCAGCCCCAGAGAACCTCGTTCTTCTTGAGCAGGATGGTCACGGCCACGACGTCGGTGCCCTCCTGGCGCCAGCGCACCTCTCGCACGAAGTCCGGAGCGTCATTGATCATCCAATTCGTGTGGCCCGTGGCGTTGTAGAGGCGCACCGTCAGGGAGTCGAGCGCGGGCGCGGGCTCGAGCTCGAAGGCGGCTTTCTCGGAGAGGCCGATCTTGACGACGGCGCCTTGCTCGGTCTTCGCGACGCCGATCGTGCCGGTCACGGCGCGCGGCTGCGAGGCCGAGGTGGAGACCTCGACGTCCTTCGCCTCGATCCACCCCGACAGCGCCTCGGAGAGGCGCACGCGAAGGGCGCCGTTGTCGCGACCGGTCACTGGCAGGCGGGTGCCCGGCAGCGGAAACATCAGAAAGCCGTTCGTGGGTCCGGTCTTGATGCTCGTGAAGCCGGCCGAGCTCGTCTTCACCGTCGCGACGGGAAAGGGGCGGGCGGAGGCGGAGACCCGCGCGGTCCCTTCGGTCTTGGCCGCGCCCCAGCCCTTTCCGAGCTCGTACTCGACGGTCTCCGGCTCGAAATCCTCGCCGGGCGCGATGAGGCGCGTTCCTTCATAGGTCCCGAGCGTCGCGTTGACGGCGCGCATCGGGCGCCAGTCGCTCTTGCCGACGCGGAAGCGGGCCTCCTGGCCGGGGGTCGCCTTCATGCGCACGGTCAGCAGGTCGCCGCCGCGCAGCTCGAGGTCGCCTCGGGGAGACAGCGAGGCCGGGTCGATCGCGGGCTTGCCGGACAGCGGCTGGGCCGAAAGGGGCACCTGAAGACGGCGGTCGGCCGTCGCGACGAACGACGTCGACACGGCGAGCTCCGCGTGAAAGGTGAACGTGCCCGGAGCGATCGGCAGATACGCGAGAAAGCCGCCTCCCGGATGCACGGGGATCGTCGTTCCGTTGATCGTGAAGGTCGCGGTCGCGGGGGAGACGGAGCCGAGGATGAACTCCGCCTCGGCCGCGAGCGTCATGTTCTCCGGAGGCCAGATGAAAACGATGGGCTCGGTCGAGCGGATGGGATAAAGCGGGAATTCCGCGGCGGCCGGAAGGGCCGCGCAGAGGAGCAGCGCGGCGGCGAGCGCTCGTTTCATGCCCGAATTCTACCAACTTTACCGGCCTACTTCAGGGTATTGGGGGGCTGGCTCGCCCAGAACGGCCGGTCCCCGAGCGCCGCGCGCAGCGTCCTGCGCATGGAGGGGCGGCCGATGAGAGGCAGGCCGACGAGCCGCGGGTTCTGCATGAGGTGATCCGTGCCCGCGATGACGTGGACGGTGGCGCCTTGGGCGTCGGCGTCCGCGCCGGCCTTCGCGACGGCGCGGTCGAGGTCGCCGTTGCGCACGACCAGGGCCGCGCGCCACAGCTCCCGGTAGCTCCGCCACGCGGTGAGGGCCGCGCGCGCGAAGTCCCGGTAATAGGTCCACCACCGCGTCTCGCCGTGCGCGAGATGGTTGAGCGCGAGCTTGTCCATGTGATGCTGAAGCAGGGGGTGCTTAGACGCCTCGTAGTTGTCCGGCGCGTCCCACCCTCGCACCTCCACGTCGCCGCTCGCGATGCCTTTCGCGGCGAAGCCGTCGGGGTCGAGGCCCCGGTCGGCCAGATACTTCATCGCGGGCCAGCCGCGAAGGCTCCAGCCGGTGTAGCTCTCCACGAGAACGATGACGGGCTTGCCGGGGCGGGCGTCCTCCACCAGCCGCCTCATGTTGGCGCTGATGAGCTCCCCGTCGGTGTGCCGCTCGCCGTAGAAATAAACGCGCGCGTCTTCGCGCTTGGCCGCGCCGGGGATTTCGAAGCCCTCCGCGTAGGAGCTCTTCTTGTCGGAGAGGACCCGGCGGATCAGAGCGTCGAGCGGCGGCAGGCCGTGGTTGGGGGACTCCTCGATGGGCTTCCAGCCGAAGATGCTTCCGGGAACGTTGACCGACGCGTAGCCATTGGGATCTTCCGGGTGGACTTCTTCGGGCTGATACGGCGCGAGCGTCGGTTTGGGCGCCTCGATGGAGGCCTCGACCTGCGAGGCGAAGAGCTGCGCGTCCGCGACGA
>Ga0163144_10008324_pt1 | contig 22460 bp, 25 predicted proteins | sample OliLak19BULKMAT1_FD_123175 | JGI IMG/M metagenome (GOLD analysis project Ga0163144, IMG submission 123175) | Freshwater microbial mat bacterial communities from Lake Vanda, McMurdo Dry Valleys, Antarctica - Oligotrophic Lake LV.19.BULKMAT1 | ecosystem: Environmental > Aquatic > Freshwater >...
AACGACGTCGACGCTTTCATTTCGGGTTGTCGATATTGAGGGTCGTCAAAGACCAGTTCCCGGAACGTCTTCCAGGAATGGTGGGCGCGACAGGGATTGAACCTGTGACCCCTCCCGTGTGAAGGGAGTGCTCTCCCGCTGAGCTACGCGCCCGAAACCGGGCGCTAAACGCGCCGTCCGGAGGGCGCGGACCATAAGCGTCGGCCTGCCTCCGTCAAGCGGCAGCGACGTCAGCCCTTGACCTTCAGAGCTCAAGCTGCGCTATTGCGAACCACTCGCAAATACCGGGTTGGGAGATCTGCATTGCCCTTCAATTTGAGCCGCCGCGCCTTTGCTTTGGGCGCATCCGCCACCGCGCTGGCAGCCTGCAGCCCCGCCACTGAGAGCAGCGAGGCGAATTTCGTCAACGTCTACACCGCGCGCCATTACGACGCCGACCGCGCGCTTTATGCCGGGTTCGAAGAAGCCACCGGCATCGCCGTGCGCGCCCTTACCGGCAGCGCCGAACAATTGCTCGAGCGCATCCGCGCCGAAGGCGACGCCACAGAGGCCGATCTTTTCGTCAGCGCCGACGCCGGCAATCTCTGGCGCGTGAAAGAAGCTGGCCTCTTCCAGAATGTGGTGACGCCTTCGCTAGAACAGAATGTCCCGGCGCACTTGCGCGATGCGGATGGCGCGTTCTGGGGTTTCGCCAAGCGCGCGCGCGTGATCGTTTACAACAAGGCACGGGTGCAGCCTGCGGACGTTGCGACCTATGACGCACTCGCCACGGCGCGCTTTCGCAACGCGCTGGTGATGCGCTCGTCCACCAACATGTACCAGCTCTCGACACTGGCTTCGCGCATCGAGCGCCTCGGCGCGGAGAACGCGCGGGCGTGGGCGGCGGGCGTGCGCGCCAATTTCGTGCGCGATCCGCAAGGCGCCGACACGGATCAGATCAAAGCGGTCGCCGCTGGCGAAGCGCAGGCGACGCTCTGCAATCACTATTACTTCCTCCGCCTGTCGCAGTCCGAAGATCCGGCTGACCGCGCGGCCATCGCCAATGTCGGGCTGGTTTTTCCCGACCAGGCCGGCGCGGGCACGCACGTCAACATCTCCGGCGGCGGCGTCACCCTGCACGCGCAGCGGCGCGACAATGCGGTGCGCTTCCTGGAATATCTGGTGAGCGATGAGGCGCAGACGATGCTGGCGCCGTTGAATTCGGAGTTTCCGATCCGGCCGGCCATCGCGCCCTCGCCTGAACTGGCCGCGCTCGGCACGTTCAGAGAAGAGGACATTCCGCTCGACGCGCTCGGCCGTCACCAAGCTGAAGCGGCGCGCATCTTCGAAGCGGTTGGGTGGCGCTAGACGCCGCCCCAGCGCAGCGGCGCGGGCTTGCCTTCGACGGCGTCGCAATTGCGGCGGCCGTTGCAACACTCATTTGCGCCGCGCCCGCGCTTGCGGTGATCGGCTTTGCGTTGGCGCCCGGCGATGGCGGCGCGAATTTTGGCGGCGAGTTGCTGCGCGACGGCGCGCTCGGCACGTTCGCATTGATGCTGGTCGGCGGCGGCGGCGCCATTCTTTTTGGCGCGGCCGCGGCTTGGCTTGTCAGCTTGTGCGGGTTTCCGGGACGGAGCGCGTTCGAGTGGCTGCTGGTGCTGCCGCTGGCGGCGCCGAGCTACGTGCTCGCCTATTCCTATGCGAGCTTCACTTGGGCCGGCGGCTGGAGCCCGATCGAAGTGCGCGGCTTTTGGGGCGCGGCTTTCGTCTATGCGGTGGGGCTTTATCCGTACGTCTATCTCGCCGCGCGCGCGGCGTTCGCAAGCCAATCGGCCTGCGCATTAGAAGCGGCGCGCACGCTGGGCGTGTCGCCGGGCAAGCTGTTTCGCCGCGTGGCCCTGCCGATGGCGCGGCCCGGCATCGCCGCGGGCGGCGCGCTGGCGTTGATGGAGATCGCCGCTGATTACGGCGCGGCGCAACACTTTGGGCTGACCACGCTTTCCACCGCCATTTTCCGCGCCTGGTACGCGCACCAATCCTTGCACGGCGCGCTGCAGATCGCGGCGGTGCTACTGCTGGCGGCTTTGGCGTTTCTCATGATCGAACGGCGCGCGCGGGGGCGCGCTTCGTTCGCCGGCGGATCGACACGCTGGCGGCCCTTGCCGCGCTATCAGCTCTCGTCGCTCGCGGGCGCTGCGGCGACGGCGTTTTGTGTTGCGCTGGTGACGCTGGGCGCACTGTTGCCGCTGGGGTGGTTGGCGCGCCTAGCTTTGCTGCACGCAAACCTTGGCGATGTGGTGCAACCGTTCGTGAACACGATCATGCTCGCGACGCTTGGCGCGCTGGTGACGCTGGTGCTGGCATCCGCCATTGCAGTCGCGGCGCGGCGGGCGACCGGCGCGGGCAAAGCTTCGCTGTTCGCCGCCGCCATGGGCTACGCAGCGCCCGGCGCCGTGATCGCCATGGGCGCGCTTGCGCTCTTTGCGGTCGCGCGCGAAGCGGGCTGGATCGGCGGCCTTGGCACGGGGCTCGCGCTGGCGGCGCTGTTCTGGTGTTACGCGGCGCGCTTTGCAGCGGCGGGCGTCGGCCCGATCGACGCGGGGCTGGCGCGACTCTCCAAAGGCTTGGACGCATCCGCGCGCATGTTGGGCGCTGGGCCATGGCGGCGGCTAGCTAGAATCGATCTGCCGATCGCCGCGCCCAGCATTGCCGCTGCCGCGCTCATTCTTTTTGTTGAGATCGTGAAGGAATTGCCGGCGACCTTGATCTTGCGTCCGTTCGACTTCGACACGCTCGCGGTGCGGGCGCATTCATACGCCTCCGATGAACGCCTGCTTGAAGCCGCCGCGCCGTCCCTGCTCATTTTTCTGGCCGGGCTCTTGCCGATCCTCGTGCTGACGCGCGGCATCACGCGCGCGCGCGCGGGCCTTCGCCGCGCCGAAGCGGCTCCGGCCCCGCAGGCGGGCGCACGATGAGCAGCGTCACGCTCACCGGCGTTGCGCGCAGCTACAAGGGCGCGCGCGCGCTCGATGCGATTTCACTCACGGCTCCGGAAGGCAAGGTGCTGGCTTTGCTTGGCCCGTCTGGTTCGGGCAAGTCGACGATCCTGCGGCTCATCGCCGGCCTTGAAGCGGTGGACGCCGGCGAGATCCTTATCGGCGATGAACTGGTCTCGACGCATGCGCGCACGCTTCCTGCCGAACAGCGTCGCATCGGCATGGTGTTTCAGGACTATTCGCTCTTCCCGCATTTGACGGCCGCCGCCAACGTCGGCTTCGGGCTCGACAAGCTCGACCGCGCCGAGCGCGAGGAGAAGGCGCTTTACTGGCTGGATCGCGTCGGCCTAAAGCACCGCGCGCATGCTTTTCCGCACGAGCTTTCCGGCGGCGAACAACAACGCGTCGCGCTCGCGCGCGCGCTGGCGCCCGCGCCGCGCGCGGTGCTGCTGGATGAGCCCTTCTCCGGTCTTGACCCAGTGCAACGCGCCGAACTGCGCGACGCCACGATCGCCACGCTCGCCGAAGCAAAAACGACCACGCTCTTTGTCACGCACGATGCGGAAGATGCGCTGCAGGTCGCAGATCGCCTCGCCATTCTGAAGACCGGGCGCGTGTTGCAAGAAGGCACGCCGCGAGAAGCGTACGAGCATCCCGCATCGATCGACGCCGCCGCGGCGTTGGGGCCGGTGAATGTGTTCGACGGCCACGCCGAGAACGGCGCGGTGACGACGCCGTTTGGCGCCGTGCGCGCGCCGGCGCTGCCCGCCGGGCCTGCGCGGGCCGGGGTGCGCGCGGAAGCCTTGAGGCTAAACCCCGGGACATCGGCGCGCGTGCTCGATGTGCGGCCGCACGGCGCGCATGATCTGGTGCGGATCGAAGCGAAAGGCGTGGTGTGGCGCGCGCTCGTACCGGCGCGTGCGCAGCTCGGCGATCAGGTCGATGTTGAGATTCAGCCGGCTGGCGCGTTTGCGTTTTCGGATTGAGGCCCGTCCAGCGCAGCTCCACCTTCGACGGGACGGCGCAGGATGAAGCGACGCCGCTCCAACCGCCGCTGCGCCAGAAGCTTGAGGCGCATGCGCCAGGCTTCGGATTCCCAAGCCAGTTCGCGCGCCGCCGCAGGTTCGATCGCGCCCGCTTCGGTCAGCTTGGCGCCCAGCGCGCGGAAAGCCTCGCGCGCGGTGTCGAGAAATTCGTGCGTCAGGTCCTCGTCGGCTTCGAGGTGGAGCCCTGTGTCAGTAAAGAACTGCAAGAGGTCGCCGTGCGCGCGGATGTGCGGCTCGGCGAAGGATGAGGCGAACGCCGTCGTCAACTCATCGCTCTTCAAGCCGACATAGCATTCCACCACGGCGCAGGCGCCCGGCTTCAGCGCCTTCATGATCTGCTGGGCCAGGTGCGGCGGGTAGCTGCAATAGGCGAAATCGTCGGTGCTCAACAGGCCATCGAACGATGACGGCGTGAACACGTGCGCTTCGAGATCAACGCGGCTTGCAGTGACGCGTTCGTCGAGCTTAGCCGTGACGACGCCGTGTTTCAGCGCGTCGATGGTTTCTTCGCGCCATTCGAATACTTCGATCTTACCGGGGTGGGCGGCGGCGACAGCTTCTACGGGGCCAACGAGACCAGGTCCGAGCACGGCCAGCACGCCTTCGGGAGAGAGGCCGATGCGCGCGGGCTCCAACTTGTCGGCGGTGGAGTCGCCCGGACGCACGCGGCCCTCGCCCCAGAGCAGAGAGAGCGCCTTGAGGCGCGGCGGCAATTCGTAGACGGGCGCGTCGAAGAGTTCGTCTTCGGCGGCGTCGGCGTTTTCGTTCGCGGCGGCGGCGGCCAGAGCGGCGTCGATTTCGGCTTGCGCGGCGTCGCGGTCGAAGGCCTCGCCTTCCCACCACGCGCGCAGCTTCGCACGCGTGAGCGCGAGCGCTTTTTTGTCAAACAAAGCGTTAAGAGCCGCCATAGCCCGGAAATCTTACGCCGATCGCGTTAATAGTTTGCTTGAACGACCGGCAAAAGCGGCGGCGCGGCGGACGGCAAAGGCGCGTCCGGATCGGCCATGAAGCTCAGAATATCGGCGAACACGACTTCGCGCTGGTGATCGCGGAGGAGCCAGTGCCAGCCGTTTTCGTAATGGGCGGTACGCACCCCGCTTGGCAGCCGGCGCGCGGCGTTGACGGCCGACACGCGCGGGATGATCTGATCGTGCGCGCCGTAGAGAAACAGCACCCTGCCCTGAAGCGACGCGGAGCGATTGGCGGCGGTTTCCATCAGATTAACGAGGCCATAGACGGCGTCGATCCGGGTCGACCAAATCATGTGCGGCGCGCGACCGGCCTGCAGCAGCGCTTCTTGATTGTCGGATGCAGTGATGCGCCGCGTCATGCGCTGTGATGGTTGCACCGCTCGCCACGGAAATGTGTGCGCACCGACCCAGAGCGTCAGCGCGTAATGCTCCGGCAACGTCGACCAGCCCCAAACCGCGGGCGCCACCAGCACCAGCCGGTCCACCTCCGGCGCATTTTCTGCACCGAAGGTAGCGATCGCCGAAGCCGCCCCCATAGAATCGCCGACGACCGTGATGGGCGTGTTCGGGTGCATGCGCCGCGCGACGCGCACGGCGGTGCGCAAGTCTTCGGACATCAAGCGCTCGCCGGGCCAAAGCCCGCGATTAGGCGAGCGGCCAAAACCGCGCGCGTCGTAGGCGTAAACGGCAACGCCGCGCTCGGCAAACCACGGGCCAGCGAGATAGAACGTGTTGGCGTAATCGTTCATGCCATGCAGCGCGATGATGACGGCTTCAGGTTCGTGACCTTCGGGCGGCAGCCATGCCGTGAGGCCGAGCTCGGCGCCGTCAAAGCTGACGAAGCGCTCGGCGGCGACATTGAAGTGCGGCGCGCCCGCGAAGTCGTGCGGTTGCGCGCGCTGCACCGTCGGCACGCACGCCGCCAGCAGGATCAGCGCAAGGCTAACGAGACCCTGCGTCGCAATTCGGGAAGCAAATCTGTTTCGAACCATGGATTGCGCTTCAGCCAGCCCGTGTTTCTCCAAGACGGATGCGGCAAAGGCATGACATCGGCGGGATAGTCGCGCCAAGAGCGCACCGTTTCCCCCAGACTCGGCTTGGCCGCAGCGCCGAGATGATAGCGCTGCGCATAGCCGCCGACGAGAAGGGTCAGGCGAACTTTTTGGAGCAAGGGCAGCAGGCGCGGGCGCCAAAGCGGGGCGCATTCGCGCCGCGGCGGCAAATCGGCGCCCTTCACCGTGCCGGGATAGCAAAAACCCATCGCCGCCACGGCGATACGCCGCTTATCGTAGAAACTGTCGCGGTCCATCTGCAGCCAGTCGCGTAGCCGATCGCCGGAGGCGTCGTTCCACGGAATGCCGCTCTCGTGCACGCGCCGGCCGGGGGCTTGGCCGGCGATCAGAATGCGCGCGTCGGGATGGACCCAAACCACCGGCCGCGGCTCGTGCGGGAGAGTGCACGTGCGGCAGGCGGAAATCTCCGCCACGAGCTTATCGAGCGCTTGTTTACGGTGAGCCGCCATGGCGGTTGCTTAGCGGGGCAAGCCCGCGTCGTCATCGTTCCGCAGCAGCACTAGCTCCCGCGCTTCATCATCTCGCGCGCGATGATCAGGCGCTGGATCTCGCTGGTGCCCTCGTAGAGGCGGAAGATGCGCACATCACGGTAGAAGCGCTCGATGCCGAAATCCGCGACGTAGCCCGAGCCGCCGAAAATCTGCACCGCGCGATCGGCGACGCGGCCGACCATCTCGGAGGCGAAGAGCTTGGCCGCCGCTGCGTCCATGACGACATCGCCGCCCGCATCGCGCTTGCGCGCCGCTTCCAGCGTCATCGCGCGCGCGGCGTTGGCTTCGGCGCGGCTGTCGGCCAGCATGGCCTGGATCATCTGGAAGCTGGCGATGGCTTGGCCGAATTGTTTGCGCTCAGCGGCGTAGCGCACGCTCTCCTCGATTAAACGCTCCGCCACGCCGACGCAGACGGATGAAATATGCAGCCGCCCGCGATCGAGCACTTGCATCGCGACGCGGAAACCTTGGCCCTCCTCGCCCAGCCGATTTTCGGCGCGCACGCGTACGTTGTCGAAGTTCACATCGTGAATATGCGCGCCCTGCTGGCCCATCTTCTTTTCGGACTTGCCGACCGAAACGCCGTCCAACTCGCGCGGCACGAGGAAAGCGGAAACACCGCCCGCGCCTTTCACATCGGGATTGGTGCGCGCCATCACCGTAAAGAGCGAGGCGCGCGCGGCGTTGGTGATGTAGCGCTTGGAGCCGTTGAGGACATAGTGATCGCCATCGCGCTCGGCGCGCGTGCGCACCGAGGCGGAATCGGAGCCTGCTTCCGGCTCAGTCAGCGCGAACGAGGTGACGATCTCGCCGGAGGCGACGCCCGGCAGATACTTGGCTTTCTGCGCCGCCGTGCCGAACATGACGAGGCCCTGGCTGCCGATGCCGACATTGGTGCCGAAAGCGGAGCGGAACGCCGGCGAGCAGCGGCAAAACTCGAACATCACCCGGCACTCTTCCTCCATGGTGAGGCCGAGGCCGCCGTATTCCTCAGGAATCGAAAGCCCGAACAGGCCGAGCGCTTTCATCTCCGCCAACGCATCGGCGGGGACCGCGTCGTCTTCGGCGACACTGCGTTCAAGCGGGATCAACCGCTCTTCAACGAAGCGGCGGATGACGGCGAGCAAGTCCTGAAACGTCTCTTGGTCCTGCATCTTTAACACACCTGCCGCCGTGAAAGATTGTTGAGCCGCTGCGGCGTGCACGGCGCCGACACCGTATGCGTGGCCCGCATGCGCACGGCGCCGGCGATTTGCTCCTGCGCACGCGCGACGAGGCGCAAATCTTCTTCGCTCAACCGCCACGCGCGCACAACAGCGGCGGAGTCTTCCAGATCCGCCTGCCAAATGCCGAGATAAATCGCCTCGCCGGGCGCGATGTCGAAGGCGGGCCGCTCGGGACCGAGAATGACGCCGTTGGCGATGTAATTGACGCGCTGGTCGCGGATGACGGCGAACACGCTGTCGAGCGCGTAGCTGCCGGGCTCGACCTCGCGGAGCGTGAACTCGCCGGGGATGCTCCGCACGCGCAGCGTGTCACGCGCATTGGTCCGCGCTTCAAACGCAGTGTCGCCGTCAACGGGCTCAAAAGCGCCATCGGGGCGAAGCTTGCGCCACAGCACGTCATACTCCGCCGAAGTGTTAGCCGAGGTTTCCGCGACGCCAATGATGACAAAGCTGCGCGGCGAGGCGCCGACCTGGAAGCGGTCGTCCGCGCCCGTCGCGCACTGCGCCAGCGCGAGCATCCCAACTATTGCGAAGAAGAACCGCATCACCCCTACCTTGCCGCCGGTTTCATACCATGCCAGCAGGCCGGGCCAACAAGGAGACACTGCATGGCCGCCGAAGGCGCTGCCGATCCAACTGAGCCGGCGATCATCGCCAAAGGGCCGTTCGCCGGGTGGACCACTTGGAGCAACGGGGCCGATCCTTACGAGAGCCTGATCGGCCCGTTTTGCTTTCGGCAGGAGGGCGACCGCGCACGCTGCGGGTTCCAGCCACGGCCGCATCACCTTAATGGCGGCGCCACAATTCACGGCGGCGTGCTGATGAGCTTTGCCGATTTCGCACTGTTCGCGATCGCACACGACGCGTTGCGCGGCGAAAAGGCGGTGACGGTGACATGCAACAGCGAGTTCATAAGCGCAGGAAATCTGGACGGAATTGTCGAAGCCGGCGGCGAGGTTTTGCGGGCGACGAAGTCGCTGGTGTTCGTGCGGGGCTTGGTCACACAAGGTGATCGCACGCTGCTTGCTTTTTCCCGCACGCTCAAGAAAATCGCGCCGCTGCTGCGTGTTTGACGCGAGAGCGGGGGTTTATCATGCGATCGCCAGCACCGGCGTTCGATTTGCGCGCATCGCTCGTCAGCGAATTGCGCGACGCCATTCAGCAACTCGGCGATGCTGATCGCGATCCCCGTGCCATCCACCGCTGCCGGGTTCACATCAAGCGCGCGCGCGCTCTCGCGCGCATTGGCAGCGTATGCGCGCCCGGACTGGCGGACATTTTCGATGACGCGGCGCACGGCGTGATGGACGCGCTTGCGGGCGCGCGCGAACTTCAAGCGCTGGCCGAAACAGCACGCGCGACCGCGAAGAAAGCGCCGCGGCGCGCGGCCAATGCGCTGCATGCCGCCGCTGTAGCGCTGGATGAAGAACACGCCGCTCTGCCGCCGCTGGACACTAACGCGATCGGCGCTGCGATCCGGGATTTGCAAGCGCTGGCGCAGGTGTGGCCGGAGGCGTCACCGCGTCAAATCAAGCGCGGCGCGCGGCGCATCATCCGCCGCGCCCGCCGCGCGCGTGCGCGTGGCCGCGGCGTAGATGATGCCGGCCGCCGCCACGAATGGCGCAAGTGTGAGAAGGATCGCTTCTACGCAGCCGTGCTGCTGGACGAGGCTTGGCCCGCGCGCCGCCGCCGCGGCTTGGGCGAGAAGCTCGGCAACGCGCTCGGCGGCGAACGCGATGCGCTGCTGCTCTGCCAGAGGCTCCAAAGCGCGCCGGACCTTGTGGGAGGCGCCAAGGATGCGCGCCGCGCGATGAAGGCGCTGCGGGCCCGCGCCGCCAGAATGGCGGAAAAAGCCGATGAAATCGGCAATCGCCTGCGGCTTTCCGGCGCCTGACGCGGCATAGCCCTGCGCGCTTGACCTGTGTAAAGAGCGCATCCCTTTCGCGCTGGGCGCAGGAGATCCTCACGTGACCGATATTCGCTTCGATGGCCAAGTCGTGATCGTGACTGGCGGCGGCGGGGGCCTTGGCCGCCACCACGCGCTGGAGTTTGCGCGGCGCGGCGCCAAGGTGGTGGTCAACGATCTCGGCGGCGCGCTCGATGGATTGGGCGGCTCATCGGCGGCGGCGGACGCAGTCGTTGCGGAAATCACCGCAGCGGGCGGCGAGGCGATCGCCGACGGCGCCTCGGTGACGGACGACAAGGGCGTCGCCAATCTCATCGCGCGCACGATGGACACATGGGGCCGCATCGACGCGCTGGTCGCCAATGCCGGCATCCTGCGCGACAAGAGCTTCGCCAAGCTCGAGCTCAGCGACTTTGCCGCCGTCGTCGACGTGCACCTGATGGGCGCGGTCAAACCGATCAAGGCAATGTGGGAGATCATGCGCGCGCAAAATTACGGGCGCATCGTGCTGACCACGTCCTCCACCGGCCTCTACGGCAATTTCGGCCAAAGCAATTACGGCGCGGCCAAGCTCTCGCTGGTCGGGCTGATGAACACGCTGAAGCTAGAAGGCGCCAAGAACGATATTCGCGTCAACGCCATCTCGCCGGTCGCCGCCACGCGCATGACGGACGCGATCATGCCGCCGGAAATGCTGGCCCGGTTCGCGCCCGAGCACGTGACGCCGGGCGTGGTGTACCTGGCCTCCTCCGAGGCCCCGAGCGGGGCGATTTTGACCGCCGGCGCCGGCGTTTTCGCCCTGGCCCAGATTGTGGAAACGGAGGGTGCGCACCTGGGCGCGGGCGCCAGCGCCGAAGCGGTGCGTGACCAATGGGCAACGATCACCGATCCAAGCGGCGCGCAGGCTTACCCTGCGGGAATGTACCAGTCGCAAAAATTTCTCCGGAAATCCGAGAGCTAACTGAGAAGTTCCCGATAGCCCGACCGGACAGTCGGTAATTCTTTCTTAATTGTGAATACCCGGCGGCCTCGCTTGAGCTAGGTAACCGCCTGCATGGCGCTGGTCCTCCTCCTCGCGCTGCAAGCGGTCCTCAGCTTAGCCGGGTTCATGTACCTGCGGCGGCGGATCGGCGCGCAGACCGCAGAGATCGCTGAACTCAAAGCCGCCCTCGGTGTGCGCGAGCCCGTGCGGCTGGCCGTTGGCGATGTCGTTGCGATGCCCGCGCGCGCGGCTTTGCGCGCAGCAAGCCCGTTGGAGCGCGCAGCGCGCGCCTGGGGTATCGCACGCGAAACGAGGCGGCTCGAATTCCAGGCGCCCACGCTTTCACCCGAAACACTCCGCGGCCTCACGCTGGCGCTGATGGCGATCTCGCCCGCGGCGGGCTTCTTCTTCAATGGCGACGGCCCGTCCATCGTCGCCTCTGGCCTCGCTATCGCCGCCGCCATGATGCTGGTTGCGCTGCGCCCGATCTGGCGTGCGGCGGCTTGGGCCGCGGTGCTGACGGCGTGCGCTTGGGCGACGATTGCGTTTGCACTGCGCACGGTCGAGGCCGATCCGGTCAGCTTCGTGTTTTGCCTCGTGCTCGCCGCCGCGGCGGGGCTGGTGCATGCATTTTTCCGCCGCGCTGCGCCGGGCGCGACGATGGCGCTGGCGATGAGCGCGTTTGCGCTGACGCTCGGCAGCCAGAGCAGCATGATCGGCGCGGCAGGCGCGGGCTACGGGCTTATTATCGTCGCGGCCGCCATCGTCGGCGCGATCACCCTGCGGCTCGAAGCGCTGCATCTGGGCGCATTCGCAGCGGCGGTGTTGGGGCTTTTCGTGCTGAGCGGTCAGGAGAGCGCGGCGATCTGGTTCACACCGATTGCGGCATGGACCGGTGCGCTTTTCTTCGCCATCGCCGTCGTGCGCGTGCCGCGCTTGGGTCCGCGCGGCGTGGTGCTGGCTGGCACTGGGGCGTTTGCCCCGCTCGGTATCATCGCGGCGCTGCATAACGCGCAGCACGGGCTGGCGGACAATCTCGCGGCGGCTGGCGCGTTTCTCGTATTCGCTGCGGCGCTTGGCGGCCTCGCGGCGCTCGCCGCCTCGCGCCGGCCCACCGGCATCGACGCGCTGCGCCTCACCATGTGGGTGCTGACCTTCGGCGCATTCTGTGCGCTCGCTGCTGCTGTAGGGCTTGCGCTGCCGCATCCGTTCGCCGCCATGGCGTATGCCGCGGTCGCGGTCGCGCTGACCGCAGTGAATTATAAGTACAAAGCCGCGATCTGGCGCGCCTTCGCGGTCGCCGCGATGCTGCTGTCGGCGCTGTTCGCGTTCACCAGCGCGCGCTTGTTGCTGAACGAGGCCGCCACCGTTACGCCGTGGCTTTCCATCCTCGCCGGCGTTGCAGCACCCGCCGCGCTCGCGGGCGCCGGCGCATTTTTGTTCGCGCGCGCGGAAGCGCGGACCAACGCAACGTGGTTCGAGTTCGCGGCGATGGCCATGAGCCTGGCCGCCGCGCATCTGCTAACGCGGCTCATCTTTTCGGGCGGCGCGACGCTGCTCAATCCGATCGGCTTTGTGGAAGCGAGCGTGCATTGCTCGATCTGGCTCGCCGCCGCGCTGGTGATCGGTTGGCGCGCGGATCACGGCGCCAGAAAGCTGCGCGCGTCCGTCGCCAGCGTGTTGACCTTCGCGGCCGTCACAAGCAGCGCCCTCGCGGCCCTACTCTGGCTCACTTCGTTCTGGGCCGCGCCAACGCTCAACCTGCGCCACACGCTCGGTTTCGTGTTGCCGGGCCTTTTGCTGATAGGTCACTGGGCGTTCTGGCGCTGGCGCGATGAAGAGTTGAGCGCCCGCGTAACGCTCGGGCTGGGCGCATTGCTGCTAGCGGGCTTCGCCACCGCTGAGGCGATGCAGGCGCAAGCCTTGCCCGAATGGGCGCCCGCGCTGATTGGCGCGACGTCATTCGCGATGGCCTTTGGCCTTAACTTCGTGCCGGGGATCGGCGCGCGCGCGCCGCTCACACTTCGAGGTAGATTTCCATCGAGAGCGGCGCGGTCAGCAGCGCGCTGAGGCGCGGCATCAATCGGGACATGTGTGCAGTCGCGGCGTGGTCCTCGAAGGCCGACCAATCGGTAAACCGCGCATGCATCACGAAATGCGAATGCGAGCCCATGGCGCGCGTCACCAAATAGGATTCGCAGCCCGGCTCATCGATACGGATTTTATGGGCGAGATCGCCAATCAGCGCTTCGCACTCATGGTCGGCGCCATTTTGCGCTTCCGCCCGGAAGACGGCGCAAACCGCGCGCGTGCGCGGTGCAATCGCCGGTCCTATGCGACTTGGTTCAGCCCACCCCATCACAGTCACCACACACACCGCCCCCCGGCGGCGTCCTCAGCCCATGACGCGACGTTAGGCTTGGCGCTTCCAGGCGCGCAAGAGGGCCGCTCAGCCGTTTGTCAGCTACCCCAGCAGCCGTAAGCGACTTCGCGCATCTTGGCCGGCCCGCCTTCGCGGAACGTGTGTGTCTGGCTGTTGACCGTGACAGAGAGCTGGTCGTTCGGCTGCACGGCGGCGAGAATCGGCGGCCGTTGCGGGAGATTGATCACCAGCGCGCGCTCGCGCCCGCGGCCTTCGACGGTGGCGGGCACGTTCACGCTAAGCGCGCCGATGCGCACCGCCGCTTGGGTGGCGCGCCGGCCGGCGCGGGCGAGCGAATAATCGGTGATAATGATATCGCCCGTGGGCGGACGGCAGGTCAGCGTGGCGAGGATGCGTCCGTCGCTATCGCGCTCCGTCGCGGTGGCGACGCCGGCGGTGTAGGCGTACGTCCAGCCGCTCTGCTGCGCAGGCGCCGCGCCCGGCGCAGCCAATACAAGCGCACACAATCCAACCGCCCAAAGCTTCGTCATATGCACCGTCTCCCGGATTCGCCCTCGGCGCGCGCTCTTAGCATGCGGCGCACGGCCATGCGATGCCGGAAGACCGTTGAAGCTTCGTAATCATCAGCGAATAAGCGGCGCGCCCTGCTCTAAATCGAGCAGGAACTTCTTGCGCTCGATACCCCCGCCGAACCCGGTCAGCCCGCCGCCGGCGCCGATCACCCGGTGGCATGGGATAATCACCGCGATCGGGTTGCGCCCGTTGGCGGCGCCGACCGCGCGCGACGCGGCGGGGCTGCCAATGGTGGCGGCCTGTTGACCATATGAGCGCGTGGCGCCGTAAGGAATTTGCTGCAGCGCCGCCCAAGCCTTGCGCTGAAACAGCGTGCCCTGGGGCGCGACAGGCACCGCGAACGCCTTCAGTTTGCCGGCGAAATAAAGATCGAGTTCGCGCTTGGCTTGATCGAGCACTGCGTCCGCGCCCAGCGGATGTTCGGCTTGGGGATGGCGCGCATTCTCAAATGCGAGCTGTGTGAGCGCCGCGCCGTTCGACGCGAGCATGAACGGGCCGATCGGGCTCTCGTAAACAGCGCTGATCATGTGCGCACTCCTTTCTTCGCGCCGCGCCGCCACAAGCGGATCGCTGCATAGGCGCGCCAGGGTTTGAGATGTTCGAGCGTCTCGCCTTTGCGGCCGAGCGCGTTGATGAGCGCGATGTCGGTGGCGGGATACGCGTCGGGATCACCGAGCGCGCGCATGGCGACGTACTCGATCGTCCACGGCCCGATTCCGGCCATCTCCGCTAGCGCTGCGCGCCCCGACGCAATCGCGCCGCGCATGAGCGGCAATTTGCCGTCGGCTGAGGCGACGCCAAGGCGATGCAGCGTCTCGGCGCGTTTCGTCGGGAGCCCGATCTTGGCGATCTCCTTAGCGCCAGCGCTGGCGATCTGCGCCGCATCCGGAAAGGCGCGGCTCAAGCCTTCAGGCGCGCCTTCGAGCGTGCTGCCGAACTTTGTCACTAAGCGCTCGGTCAGCGTGCGCGCGCCGGCGACGGTGACTTGTTGACCGAGCACGGCGCGGATAGCGCATTCAAAGCCGTCCAGCATGCCCGGCACACGCACGCCAGGCTCGCGCTTCACATCGCGCGCCAATTCAGGATCGCTTGCCAGATGTGCGTCGACGGCGCTCATCTCCGCGTCGAGATCAAACGCGCCGCGTACATTGGCCACCAGCGGGCGCAAGTGCGGCGCGAGGTTCTCCGAGAGCGTCAGCGCGAGGCCCTTTGGCCCCATGGCGATGTCGATCCAGCCCAGCGCGTCGCCGATCTTCAACACGCGCGCGTAACGCTTGGCGCTGCCGATCTCGACGCCGGTCAGCGCGCGCAGGCGTAGGAAGTCGGCGATGAAGCGCAGATCGTAGTCGCCGCGGGGTGAGAGCGTGACAGTGAAGGTTTCGCCGCGCTGGATCTGCTTGCGTCCGCGCATTTGCGAGGGCGAGGCGCCGTAGCGGTCTTTCATGGTCGCGTTGAAACGGCGCAGTGAGCGGAAGCCGGAGGCAAAGCCAATCTCGGTGATGGAGAGCGCGGTTTCGTTGAGCAAGCGGCGCGCAGCCAGCAAACGGCCGGTCTGTGCAATCTCGATTGGGCTCGCGCCGAACTGTGCGTTCATCACGCGGCGCAAATGGCGCGACGTGACGCCGAGCCCCGCTGCGAGCGATTCCAGCCCCTCTTCTTCCAGCGCGCCCGCTTCGATCCGCGCATATGCAGCAGCGGCAAGCCGCGCGGGCGCATCGATCGGGGCTAGGCCCGGCGCGCGTTCGGGGCGACAGAGCAGGCATGGACGAAAGCCCGCCGCTTCCGCCGCCGCGGCCGAGGGCCAGAACGTGCGGTTCTGCGGCTTGGGCGTGCGCGCGGGGCAAATGCAGCGGCAGTAAATGCCAGTCGACGTGACGCCGACATAGAAGCGTCCATCGAACCGGCGGTCCTTCGCTGCACAAGCCGCGTGACAGGTTTCAGCGTCGAGCATGGCGCGAATATGGACGCGTTCGCCCGCCCCGTCTCGCCGGATTCGGACATGCTAGAGCCCAGCGTTTACGGCGCGGGCGGGTCGGCGGGGCAGCGGATGAGGCGTTGGCCTTCCATCGTCATGGCATCCCCTTCGACGCTCATGTCCCAAGCGGTGGATTGTTCATCGCCCTCGACTGAGCACGCGGCGTTGGCGTGCCAAGTGTTCGGCGCCGTTTCATCGAGCGTGGCGAAGGTGCAGTGCGCTTCGTGCTGATCGTAGCCGTCGGCGTGGAACGCGTAGGGCGCGCCTTGTTGCTCTTGCGGGATCTCGCACGCGGCGGCGTCGGCGGCCCATGTGCCGACATAAGCGGGCGCGCCGGGCGCGGCGGCTTCCGGTGCGGCGGGCGCTTCGGACGCTGGCGTCGGCGCCTGGTCACACGCAGCGAGCGCCGCGATGCAAACGGCCAGCGCGGCGAGACTGAGTTTCATGGCGCCCTCCCCAGAGCTTAAGCAGCTTTCGCGCTGAGCGCCGTGAAGCGCTTCAGATGGTAGTCGACATTGCCGAATGTCGCGTCGAGCATGGTGGTGCGCTTGAAGTAGTGGCCGACGCGCATTTCGTCGGTGACGCCCATGCCGCCGTGGATCTGCACCGCCGCTTGGCCAACAAAGCGTGACGCCTTGCCGATCGAGACTTTGGCGGCGGAGACAGCGCGGGCGCGCTCCACGTCGTTTTCGCCAAGCTTGATCGTGGCGCGCAGCGCCATCGAGTAGCTCTCCTCGGCAGCCATGAACATGTCGACCATGCGGTGCTGCAGCACCTGGAATTCGGCGATGGCTTTGCCGAACTGTTTGCGCGTCTTGGCGTACTCGCGCGTCAGGTCCGTCATCATGCGCATGCAGCCGACCGCTTCGTGATTGTAAGCGGCGTTGGCGTCATCGACGATGCGCTCAATGAGCGGCAACGCACCATCGGCCGGGCCGAGCAGCGCATCGGCCCCAACAGAAACGTTCTCCAGATAGACTTCCGACGCGCGCGTGCCGTCCATGGTCGGATAGTCGCGCGTGGAGACGCCCTTGGCGCCTTTCGGCACGAGGAAGAGCGACACGCCCTTGGCGTCGCGCTGGCCGCCGGCGGTGCGCGCGCTGACCAGCAGCACATCGGCCTGCGGCCCGCCCAGCACCACAGCTTTCTGACCGTTCAACACATAGCCCGCGCCGTCCTTCTTCGCGCTGGTGCTGACATCGTTCAGCGCCCAGCGGCTCTTCGGCTCGGCTTGCGCGAACGCGATGACGCGCTCGCCGCCGGCGATGGCGGTCAGGTGCTCATCCTTCTGCGCGGCGCTGCCGGCGTAGGTAAGCGCGCCGCCGCCGATCACCACGGTCGGCACGAAAGGCTCGACGATCAGCGCCTTGCCGAACTCCTCGGCCACGACACTGACATCGATCGGCCCGCCGCCAAGACCGCCGAACTCTTCGGGCAGCGGCGCTGCGAGCAGGCCGAACTCAGCGAACGTCGCCCAATTTTTCTTCCAGGCGTCCTCGCTCTTCAGCGCTTCGCGGCGCTTGTCGAAATCGTACTGCTGCGCGGCCCATTTCGAGAGCGAGTCGCGGATGGCGTTCTGTTCGTCGGTATAATCGAAGTTCATCTCAGAGCCCCAGCACCATCTTGGCGATGATGTTGCGTTGGATTTCGTTGGAGCCGCCGTAGATGGAGGCTTTGCGCCAGTTGAAATAGATCGGCGCCGCCCCGCGCGAATAATCGGGGCCGACGGCGAACTCGTTGCCCTCGCCCAGTTCGCGCGTGTAGGGCTGCGCATAATTGCCGACAGCTTCGAGCGTCAGCTCGGTTAAACGCTGCTGGATTTCAGTGCCTTTGATCTTCAGCAGCGAGCTTTCCGGACCCGGACCGCGCCCCGCCTGCTCGCGCGCCAGCGTGCGCAGCTCGGTCATTTCCAGCGCGGAGAGATCGATCTCCAGTTCAGCCAGCTTGCGTTGGAAATCCTCGTCTTCGATCAGCGGGCGGCCATCGTCGCCGATTTCGGCTTTGGCGATGGTTTTCAGCTTTTCGACGTTGCGCTTGGAGCGGGCCACGCCGGCGATGCCGGCGCGTTCGTGCGCGAGCAAAAACTTGGCGCAGGTCCAGCCTTTGTTTTCTTCGTAAATGCGCTGATCGACCGGCACTTTGACGTTGTCGAGAAAAACGTCGTTCACCTCGTAACCGCCGTCGAGCAGCTTGATCGGCCGCACCGTGACGCCGGGCGATTTCATGTCGAGCAGCAGGAAGCTGATGCCTTCTTGCGGCTTTGCGTCAGGATCGGTGCGGACGAGGAAGAAGCCCCAATCGGCGTGCTGGCCGAGCGTGGTCCACGTTTTCTGACCGTTGACGATGTAATGATCGCCCTCGCGCACGGCGCGCGTTTTCAACGAGGCGAGATCGGAGCCGGCGCCGGGTTCGCTATAGCCTTGCGCCCACCAGACTTCGCCGGAGAGAATGCCGGGCAAAAAGCGCTGCTTCTGCTCGGGCGTGCCGAACGTGTAGATGACGGGGCCGACCATCGAGACGCCGAACGGCAGCGGCGGAATGGTCTCGCCGCGCGCGTTCTCTTCAAGCCAGATGTAGCGTTGCGTCGCGGTCCAACCGGTGCCGCCGTACTCCTTCGGCCAAGCGGGCGCGGACCATCCCTTCTTGCCGAGGATTTTGTGCCAGGCGAGGAAGTCCTCTTTCGAGAGATCCTCGCGCAGACCTTTGCCCTTCAGGTGCGGTGGATAATTCTGTTCAATGAACGCGCGCACTTCGTCGCGGAACGCGATCTCTTCCGGCGAAAAATTCAGATCCATCGTGTCGGCCCAAGACGCGCTGATTGCGCGCGCCGACTATAGAGCGCCGCGAGGCCCTATCAACTCAGCGTCAGGAATACGCTTGCCGCTGCGGCGCCTCTCGACCGGCTGGCCTTGCGCCGGCGCCGGGGCGCGTTGCGCCACGGTCGCGCGTGCGACATTCGCAGGCACGGGCAGCGGCGGCGTTTCGGCGCGTTCGGCGGCGGTGCGGCGGCTCTCATCGAGCTGGCACGCGGTAACATTCTCGGCGGCGGCGGCGAACGGCGCCGTCGCTACGGTGAAGAGGCCGGCTAAAACCCAGACCTTCATCTCGCTCCCTCCCGCGCCGCTCCCGACGGCGCGTTGTTTGTACGAGCCTAAACGGCGCTCGGCGAGTCCGCACCGGCAGCGAGCGCAGCGCCTGAGCAGGCGGCGGCGCGCTCCTGGTGAAGCATAGCCGCATCCGCGGCGGTTTGGATGCTCACAGCTTTGCGAGCGATCTGGCTGACCTCAGAACGGGCCATCGCGGCGGTTTCGGGCGCCTGCTGGCGCACCTCGGCGTTGAGCATCCACTTGGCGTCCGCCAGCGCTGCGTCCGAAAGGGCGATATCGGCGTAGGCCGTGCAGCGCACCTCGCTCAGGAACTGCTCGGCCGACATCGCCGGGCCGGTTGCGCCGGAGGCGAACGGGACCGCGACGGCGGCAGCGGCGGCAGTGGCGATCAAGGCGAAACGCATGAGAAAAGACCCTCCTCGTAGACTTTCCAGCCCAGCTCATTTCAGAGGATGCTGCGGACCGTGCCGCTGGATGCGCCCTCTCCGCTCGCCAGGTGTGATATCGATATACGATAAGGATTATCGAGAGTCAATGCGTTCATATCGAAAATCGATACCGCCCCCAAACGCCCACTTTTAGTCACCGCTCCCGGCGCTTAGCTCATGGCGATGGACCGAACGCGAATTTCCACGCCCTGCATCAAGGTCTGCGCAGTTAGCGGCCAGAGCGGGCTCTGCGTCGGCTGCGGGCGCACGCTGAACGAGATCGCGGTATGGGCCAGCCTGACCGAGGACGACCGTCAGGCAATCATGATGGAATTGCCCACGCGCCTGGCGCGGGCAGAGAAACCCGGCGTTTAGCTCAGGCGGCGAGGCGCGCAGCGTTGGTGACGTGCGCCAGCGCCGCGTGAACCACCTCGACGCCTGCGCCGGCCTTCACCCCCTGCTCCGACAGCACACGCCGCCAAGCGCGCCCACCGGGTCGCGCGTTGAAGAGGCCGAGCATGTGACGCGTCATCGCGTGCAGCGACACGCCTTCCGCCAGCTTGCGCGCGATATAGGGCAAGTGCGCGTGCACGGCGTCTTCACGGCTCGCTGCAGGCGAAGCATCGCCGAATACGCGCGCGTCGACATCGAGCAGCACGGCGGGGTTTTGATACGCCGCGCGACCGAGCATGGCGCCGTCGAGCCCTTCGCTTTCGTTCAGCGCGTGGTCCAGATCCTTGAGGCCGCCATTGAGGATGATCTCCAATTCCGGGCGCGCCTGTTTCAGCGCGCGCACCAGATCGTAGTCGAGCGGCGGCACGTCGCGGTTTTCTTTCGGCGACAGGCCCTGCAGCCAAGCTTTGCGCGCATGCACGATGAACGTGCGACACCCGGCGCGGTCGGCGAGGTCAACCAAAGTCCAAAGGGCTTCTTGCGGCTCTTGCTCGTCAACGCCGATACGGCACTTGATGGTCACCGGCGTATCCGGCGCCGCGGCTTGCGCGGCGCTCCAGAGCGCCGCGACCAGCGCCGGCTCGCGCATCAGGCAAGCGCCGAAGCGCCCGGCTTGCACGCGATCGGACGGGCAGCCGATGTTGAGATTGATCTCGTCATAGCCGAACGTCGCGCCAATCCGCGCCGCCTCGGCCATCTTCGCCGGGTCGCTGCCGCCCAGTTGCAGCGCCAGCGGATGCTCCATCGCGTCGAAGCCGAGCAAACGCGCGCGATCACCGTGGATGATGGCGTCGGCCGTCAGCATTTCGCTGTAAAGCAAAGCGCGGCGCGTCAACGTACGGTGGAACGCACGGCAATGCCGATCCGTCCAATCCATCATGGGGGCGATGCAGAATTTCACCGGCGGTGGTTAGCATCTGCCTCGAATTTCCGCGATCCCTTTCCCATTTGGCCGCTGCTTCGAAGTCCGCCCCGGGACCATGACCAGTCGGACCAAAACGGCAATTGCCAGCGGCCAGGGCCCGTTTAAGAATTCTTGGAGGGGCCCAGCCCACCGGCGGGCCCAATGACCCCGATGGAGACACCAATGCGCATCCCGCGATTCATCAAGGCGCTCACGTTCACATGCGCCGCATTCCTCGCGGCGTGCGCCACAACGCAAGCTCAGGAGACACCAGCGGTGCGAAACATTGTTCTCGTGCATGGCGCCTGGGCCGACGGCTCGGGTTGGCAGGGCGTCTACAGTGTGCTCACCGAACGCGGCTATCGTGTCAGCGTTGTCCAGAACCCGCTGACCTCGTTCGCCGACGATGTCGCTGCGGTCAATCGCGTGCTAGCGCGCCAGGACGGCCCGGCGATCTTGGTGGGCCATTCCTACGGCGGCGCCGTGATCACTGAGGCGGGCAACGCCGACAATGTGGCTGGTCTCGTCTACGTCACCGCATTCGCGCCGGACGCGGGCGAATCCGTTTCAACCCTGCTCGCAGGTGGAGAAGCGCCGCCGCTGCAGCCGTCCGCCGATGGCTTTCTCTTCTTCGATCCCGCGATTATGCCGCAAGCCTTCGCGCAAGATATCGATGCGGGCGACGCAGCATTCCTGGCAGCCTCACAAGTGCCGACGGCCGGCGCTGCGTTCGCAGCGCCGATCACGCAAGCGGCCTGGAGATCGAAGCCCGTCTGGTACGTGGTCGCCACCGAGGACCACATCATTCCGCCCGCCGCGCAGCGCCAAATGGCGGGTCGCATGAACGCGCAGATCACCGAAGTCGCCGGCAGCCACGCCGTCTATGTGTCGCAACCCGCAGCCGTCGCCGACGCCATCGACAACGCCGCCCGCGCCGCGTCGCGCTGATTGCGCTAGCGCTAAACTTGCCCCGTCACCGGCACGAGTGCGCCGGTGACGGCGCGTGCATTTTCGGACGCGAGGAACAGCATCACGCGCGCAAGGTCGGCGGGCTGCACCCATGGCGCGGGATCGGCCTTGGGCATGTCGGCGCGGTTTTGCGGCGTATCGAGGATCGAGGGCAGCACCGCGTTGACGCGCACTTTGCCCTTGAGTTCGGCGGCCATGGCCTCGGTCAGTTTCATCACGCCTTGTTTTGACGCTGCGTAGGCGCCCATGCCGGCATCCGCCTTCAGCGCGCTCATGGCGCCGACATTGACGATGGCGCCGCCGGTTTCGAGCAGGTGCGGCAGCGCCGCTTTGCTTGCGGTGAGCGCGGTTTTGAGATTGAGCGCGAACATGCGCTCCCAGGTGGCGACGGCGCCTTCGTCAACGCGCTCCCAGACAAAGCCGCCGGCGATATTGAGCAGCGCATCGATGCGCCCGGTGTGCGCGCGGATCTGAGCCATTGCGCGTTCGGCGGCGGCGAGATCGGTGATGTCCGCCGCGATGGCCAGTTCCTGCGCGGTGATGTCTTGCGCGCCGACGTGTACATCGAGCATCGCTATGTCGGCGCCTTGCGCCTTCGCCTCGATGGCCGCAGCGCGCCCGAGCGCGCCGAATGCTCCGGTGATGACAATAGTTTTGCCGCGCATAAGACGCCTCCCACCCCGCGTTCTAGCGGTTCGGCGCGGCGCATCCAATCGCGGAGACGGCGGCATCCTTCAAGACGACGAGATTGGCTCGTCTGCCTTATGCCTTACCTTGGCGCGGCGGCTTCCCGGCCGCCCGCCTTTTTCTTCAGCTGCGCGCCTTCATTTCCTGCATCACACGCTGCGCGTAGGCGCGGCTGACCGGCACCTCGTCGCCGCTTTCAAGCACGGCCATCAACCGTCCGTTGGGATCGCGGCGCACGGATTTGAGGCGCTTCCAGTTCACGAACGCCGAGCGGTGAACGCGCAACATGGTGTCGGGATCAAGCTTTTCTT
>Ga0163144_10008325_pt1 | contig 22457 bp, 10 predicted proteins | sample OliLak19BULKMAT1_FD_123175 | JGI IMG/M metagenome (GOLD analysis project Ga0163144, IMG submission 123175) | Freshwater microbial mat bacterial communities from Lake Vanda, McMurdo Dry Valleys, Antarctica - Oligotrophic Lake LV.19.BULKMAT1 | ecosystem: Environmental > Aquatic > Freshwater >...
AAGCGCAGCATCCGCAGGCAGGGCTGCATCCGGCAATTCACTGGCATCCGCGGGTCCGGCAGCGTCCACTGGCCCAGCTGCGTCCACTGGTCCGGCAGCGTCCGGGGTGGCCGCATCCGGCGGTTCACCGGCGTCCGGCGGCAGCGGCGGAACGACCTCCACCACCACCTCCACGCTGGCCTGGGCGGACTGGCTGTCAAACACCATCACGGGAATGTGGTGCAGCCCCAGCGCGGTGACGGCGGGGGTCCACTCCAGGAGGCCGGACCAGAAACCCAGCACCGCGCCTGCGGGCAGCGCGGGTGACACAAAAGACAGGACGTCCCCGTCTTCATCCAATGCCTGGATGGCGTATTGCCACGCGGTGTCCTGCACCACCGTCTGCAGTGGCGGGGTCATCACGGACGGCGGACGGTTGGTGAGCACCACGGTCCGGGTGCCCTCCATCTTGAGGTCAAAGGAAGAATCTGTTGAACTGTCTGACACTTGTTTCAACATTGCCGCCAGCACGTGGGAGCCGGGGGCCAGAACCCCGCCGTTGGGCAGAAGCTGCACATGGGTCTCATTGTCATCAGAGGTAGAGCTGGCCCAGACGCCGTGGCCCAGCCCGTCTGAGACGTGGCGCTGCACCAGGAGCTGCCCGTCCAGGTACACCGCAATGCCGTCATCATAGAGCGCAGACAGCGTGGCGTTCTCCAGCGGCGCGGTGAGCTGGAACGTGTGGCGGAAGTAGGCGGTGGGGATGTTGGGGTTTGTGTCCAGGAGCAGGGTGGCCTCGTCTCCCTCGCCAAAGCCAAACTGCGCCGCTCCGGTGCGCCACGCCGCGTCATCAAACAGCGGCATCATCCAGTCTGGGGGCGGCGCATCCTCAGTGTCATGGAAACGCCAGGTGGCGTTGCGCGGGACGGCCACCACGGGAAGCACGTCCGTGATGGTGAACGGGGCATTGCTGAGGTCCGCCGCGGCGGTGTTGGCCACGTCACGGACGCGCATCCAGGCCAGGGCAATACCGGCGGAGGGCGCACGCCACTGAAAACGTCCGGTGTTGGGTGTGCTGGGAACAATGGAGAACCAGGTGGCGCCGCCGTCCGTGCTGAGCTCCAGCGCCACCTGCTGCACGGATGAGGGCGCGGACCAGGTCACGTCCACCATGCTGCCCGCCACAATCTGCTCCCCGCCGTTGGGCCAGCCCAGAACCATGGCGTCACCCTTGACCAGGAAGAACGCATCCGTGACCACGCCGTCATGCCGCACGTTGCGCAGGCTCAGCACGTTGGCATCCACATCCAGCAGCAGGCTGCCGTAGTCCGCTTCTGAAAACACCATCAGCGGGTGATCACCATTCTGGGAGACACCGCGCCCGCCGTGACCCGCCACCACGTACACCGTGCCCGGCGAGCGCCCCGGATCCTTGAAGTACGGGCCATCTCCGCCAATGCGCCCGTCACCAGCCACCAGCACATGGCCCGCCACCACAGACGGCGTTTCATACGCGCCCTGCAGCACCCCGCTCCGCTCCACAATGTGCGAATGCCCGCTGAGCACCAGGTCCACCCCCGCCGCCTCCAGCGTAGGAATGATCTGCTCCCGCACCCGGATGAGGTCCCCATCCGTGTCTGAATCATGGCTGCCCTTGGAGTACGGCGGATGGTGGAAGTAGCCAATGATCCATTCCTGTGACGTCACCGCCAGATCCGCGCGCACCCAGGTCATCATGGCGCCATCCGGCTCCAAGGGTGAACCGTAGGAATCCAGCACCACAAAGTGGACGTTGGCGTAGTCAAATGAGTAATACGCTTCAGTGCCGGAGGGCAGCCCACCCGCCTGCGCCATGGAGGGCAGCACAAAGGCGTCATAGTAGGGGCCGGTCTGGGTGGTTGAGGTGGAGGTGTGGCCTTCATGGTTGCCCATGGTTGGCCAGCACACCGTGTTGCGGAACGTGGGCGCGTACGGATCAAAAAAGCGCTCCTGGAACTGCTGATCCGTCCCGTCATCATAGGCCATGTCACCCTGGTGGAGCATGATGTCCGGGCGGCGCAGCAGCGTGTGCTGGTTCATGGCGTCCCAGACGGCTCTCTGCCGCGCGTCAGCGGTGCCGGAGTCACCCAGGATCCAGGCTCGGAACCCCGTACGCGTCCCGGCGGGCGGCGCGGTCTCAAAGAACTGGGTGGCATCCGCGCCGGCCAGGACCTGCGTGGCGGTGCCAACAGAATAGTAATACCGGGTGGACGGCGCCAGGCCGGTGAGCCGGACCTGGTGCTGGGTCAGCAGCGCTCTTTCATCCGCCGTCAGGGTGAGCGTGGTGGGGGACGCGCCGTACGCAACGTGAGCCGCGGCGGGAACGTCCGTGCGCCACACCACGGTCATGGAATCTGGGGTTCCCTGCTGCAGGTACGGACCGCGCGTGAGCACCTGGGCATCCACCGTCAGCATCAGCCACGTGCCCAGCGTCACCTGCGCAATCATGGAGACCTCACGGGGGTGGTTGTCCCTGGGCACCGTAGCGGGCGCCTTGGACGCGGACGCCCAGCACACGGTGGAACAGCAGCATCAGGCCCGCAAGGACCAGCACACTGGAGAGCCCCACCAGGAGCGTCATCTGCCGGTTCTCCGCCACCAGCGCCATCACACCTGCCTGTGAGCGGCGCATCACCAGCACGGCCCGGATCTTCTCTGTCCCATACTGTTCATCACCGGTGGCCGCGTGGCAGAGCATACACTCTTCTGAATTTTCAATGGGCCGCATGACAACGAGAAACGGCTCCCCGTTGCGGGTCTCTGTGTAGTGCCGCGCGGCGTTGGTGCGCAGCATCTGGGCCCACAGCTCCTTGTCCACGTCCGCACTTTCCGCCGTGTCATGGCGTGCGGCATCAATCCCCGGAAAGCCCACCTTCTGAAGCATCTCCAGCACGGCCACAAAATCCGGACGGTCCTTGCGGATCTGTTCAACCACCTGCGCGTCCTGCAGGCGCTTCTCCACACGTTCACGCGTGGCCAGGTCCGTGTAGGCCAGCTTCCTGTCCGTCCTCACCACCTGGACGGTGCCCGCTTCCGGACCTTCATTGAGCTTCTGCAGAAGCAGCCGTGCCTGGTCCGCGCGGCCCTGCAACATGTTGACGCGGATGGCGCGCTCCAGCGTGCCGGCCTGGTTGAGCGCGTTGGCAATGTCCCGGTCCAACAGCGTCTCACTGCTCTTGCTCAGATTGTGCGCGGTGACGGACACCAGCCCCACCAGCACCGTGGCCACCAATGACGTCAACACCAGGGCCCCGCCCAGCACCGCGCGGTTGCGCCGGATGATGCGCGCGGCCTTCTGCAGTGCCGTGGCCGGGCGTGCGCTGATGGGCTCACCCTTCTCAAAGCGCTCCAGATCATCCGCCAGCGCCGCCGCGGTGGGATACCGGCGTGAAGCCTCCTTCTCCATGGCCTTCTGGATGATGGTTTCCAGGTCCGGTGGCAGCGTGCGCTGCAGCGTGGCCTGCGCGGCCTGCGCGGGCGGCACCGGCTCACGCTTGAGCACCTGCGTGAGGATGGCGTGGGTGCTGGCGCCGGTGAACGGCGGGCGGCCGGTGAGCACGTGGTACATGGTGGCCCCCAGTGCGTACACGTCGCTGTGGGGGCCAATGCGCTCCAGCTCGCCGTTGGCCTGCTCCGGCGGCATGTACCAGGGCGTACCCAGGATGGCGCCCTGCAGCGTCAGCTCCGCGCGGGACTCCATCTCCTTGGCCACGCCAAAATCCGTCAGGTGCGGCTCCCCCTGCGCATCCACCAGGATGTTGTCCGGCTTGATATCCCGGTGCACCACCCCGTGCGCGTGCGCATGCTGCAAGGCACGCGCGGTCTTGAGGAGCGCGCTGATCACCACGGGCGGAATCTGCGGCGTGGGATTGGCAATGAAATACCCCAGACTCCCACCCGGAATGTAATCCATCACGAAATAGTGCGTGCCGTCCTGCTCCCCGGAATCAAACACGGTGACAATGTTGGGATGCCGCAGCCGCGCGGCAATCACCGCTTCATTGTGAAAACGCACCAGCTCACGCTGGCTGGCCCGGTCACCGCTGGCCACAGTCTTCACCGCCACATTCCGTTGGAGGCGGGGTGCGTAGGCCAGGAACACCGCGCCCATTCCGCCCCGGCCAATCTCCCTGAGAAGCTGGTAGCTGCCCAGGCGGCGCAGCACATCCGTGCTCCGGTACGGCACCTTCACCGGCATACCGGAGGCCCCGCCCGCGGATGGATCCAGACGCGATCCGGATTCTGTCATACACACACCGTCCTGGTAGACAATCACCCGCTGCTGGCGCGCAATGGGCAGGCGCCCGGCGGCCGCAAGCGGCTCCACGTTGGGTGTGGCCAGTTCGGATTCTGCTTCCGGCGCTTCCAGGGTCTGCTCGCCCACATTGAAGAGGGTGGGCGGCGGCGGTGGCCTGCGGGTTGCCGCGGCCCCCCGCACAAACACCACACCACAATGCGGGCAGGATGGCGGTGGCTGTGGTCCGGACTGGACAATCACCTTGATGCAGCGTGGGCATTGCACGGAGGGCGGCATCCACAGTCTCCAGACCGGCGCAGTGTCTGACGTCATCAACGCCGGTGCAAGGACTGTCCGTTGGGGATGCTCCGCGCATGCCTGACACAGTGTGCCACCTGTGCCAGGCCAGCCTCAGCCCGCGTGCGTTTTTAAAGTATGACTTATGACGGATCAACCTGGGGCCCGGGCGTGAACGCACCGGCGCCCGCGCCACGCCGCAACCCGGAGCGGAAAGGACGGAGCGGTCCGCGGGTTCCACTGCGAGCACCCCACCCCGGTAGGAGTCTGTTCAATGACGGTCATTCTGGGCATCAATGCGTTTCACGGCGACGCCAGTGCGGCCCTGTTGGTGGATGGACGGCTGGTGGGCGCGGTGGAGGAGGAACGGCTCAACCGCGTGAAACACTGCGCCGGATTTCCCACCCTGGCCATCCGCGAGCTCCTGCGCATGGCCGGCCTGCGCGCCCAGAACGTGGACCACATTGCCATTGGCCGGGATCCCACCGCCAACGTCCACAAGAAGGCGCTCTACGCCGTCACCAAGGCGCTGGGCGGCGTGCAGAAGCTCACCAGCGCCGCGCGGGACCGCCTCAACAACGTCACCCGGCTCCGCGCGGTGGATCAGCTGGTGGCGGACGCGCTGGGTGTTCCGCGCAGTGGCATGCACGCGCGCGTCTGGCATGTGGAACACCACAAGGCCCACCTGGCCAGTGCGTTCCTGGCGTCACCCTTTGACCGCGCGGCCGTGGTCTCCCTGGATGGCATGGGAGATTTTGTGTCCACCATGTGGGGCGTGGGCCGTGGCACCTCTTTCAATGTGCAGGGAGAAGTGAATTACCCACATTCACTGGGGTTCCTCTACACCGCGGTGACCCAGTGGCTGGGTTTCCCCAAGTACGGTGACGAGGGAAAAGTGATGGGCCTGGCCCCCTACGGACGTCCTGTGCTCCGGGACAGGATCCACAAGCTCATCAACCTCAAGCAGGATGGAACGTTTGAGCTGAACCTGGCGTTCTTCCGCCACGCCACGGACGGCGTGGAGATGAACTGGGACCAGGGCAGCCCGCACATTGGCCTGATGTACACGGACAAGATGGTGGACCTGTTGGGGCCGCCACGTGAGCCCGGCGGCCCGTACACGGAGCATGTGTATGACGTTGCGCGCTCGCTGCAGGACACGCTGGAAGAGGCCATCTTCAACCTGCTGCGCGCACACCAGCGGCGCACCGGGGAGACCAACCTGGCGCTGGCGGGCGGGGTGGCGCTCAACTCGGTGGCCAATGGGAAGATCCGTGACGCCACGCCGTTCCGGGACGTGTTCATCCAGCCCGCTGCGGGTGACAACGGCACGTCCGTGGGCGCGGCGCTCCACGTGTGGTGTGACGGGCTCAAACAGCCGCGCGTGTGGCAGATGGAGCATGCGTACACCGGGCCCTGCTACACGCGGGAAGAGATCCGTGCCGCGGTGGCAGCGCGCAGCGCGGACCTGGAAGACCTCCACATCACGGAGCTGGCGGACTGGAATGACGTCTACACGCAGACCGCGGAGCATGTTGCCGCGGGCAAGGTGGTGGGATGGTTCCAGGGCCAGATGGAGTTTGGCCCGCGCGCGCTGGGGCACCGTTCCATCATTGCTGACCCACGGCGTGCGGACATGAAGGACATCCTCAACAGCCGCATCAAACACCGGGAAGCGTTCCGCCCGTTTGCGCCCTCCATTCTTGAGGAGCGGGTGGCCGAATGGTTTGAGCGGGACCATCCCTCCCCAACCATGCTCATGGTCTACCCTGTGCGCGCCGCCAAACGCGCGCTGGTTCCGGCCATCACCCACGTGGACGGCAGCGGCCGTCTGCAAACGGTGGCCCGCAAGAACTGCGAGCGCTACCACGGTCTCATCACCGCTTTTGAGAAGAAGACCGGCGTACCCATGGTCCTCAACACCAGCTTCAATGAGGATGAACCCGTGGTGGCCACGCCGGCAGACGCCCTGAACTGCTTCCTCAAGACCAGGATGGATGTGCTGGTGATGGAGAACATGCTCCTGGTACGCCAGCCCAGGCTTTGACCGGTGACGACGGGAGGGCGGGCCCGGGTGCTGGCCCTTCCGGTCTCCGCTTGCTTCCCTGGGTGCGCCGTACCATCACCTTCCATGTTGGGGATGACGTCCATGCGCATTGCCGCCATCAATCAGTATTACTGGCCGGACAGCACAGCCACCAGCCAGCTGCTGACGGACCTGTGTGAACACCTGGCCGCACGGGGTCATGACGTCCACGTGGTCACCGGACGGACGCCCTATGCGGGACAACAGGCCCTGCTGGCGCCGGAGGAAACGCACCAGGGCGTGAAGATCCACCGGGTCTGGGCACTCAGCATGGGGCGGCGGACACTGCTGCACCGCGCGGCGGATTTTGCATCCTTCAATGCCTCCGCGCTCCGGGGTGCGTTGAACCTTACCGGCGTGGACGCGGTGCTCTCGCTCTCCACTCCGCCGCTGGTTGCCACGCTGGGTGTGGCGGCCAAGGCGCTGCGCGGCGCACGCCTCATCTACTGGGTGCAGGATCTCTACCCGGATCTTGCGGTGGCGCTGGGGGCCCTGCGTGCGGACGGCGCCGTGGCCCAGGTTGCCGGCCTGGTGAGCAGCCACATCCTGAGCCATGCAGACGCTGTGGTGGCGCTGGGCGGCAAGATGCGTGAGCAGCTCATGGCACGCGGCGCACATCCGGACCGCACCCACGTGATTGACAACTGGTCTGATGGTGACGCCATCACCCCCATGCCTGCCCAGAAAAATCCCCTGCGCCAGGCATGGAACACGCTGGACCGCTTCTGCGTGATGTACTCCGGCAACTTTGGGCTGGCGCATGATTTTGTAACACTGAATTCCGCCATGGCGGCACTGGGGTCCCGGCCGGACCTGGACTTTGTGCTGGTGGGTGATGGGCCCAAGAAGGCCACGCTGGAGAAGCTGGCGGCGGAACAGGCGCTGACCAGCGTGCGTTTCCTGCCGTTGTTTGCGCGTGAGCGGCTGGGGGATTCGCTGACGTCCGCGGATGTCCATCTCATCAGCCTGGAAAAGAGCCTGAGCGGCATGGTGGTGCCCAGCAAGCTGTACGGCGTGATGGCCGCCGGACGGCCCAGCATCTACGTGGGGCCCAAAGACAGTGACGTGTGGCGTATCCTGCAGGAGACGGAAGCCGGGCTCTGCGTGGAGAACGGCGATGTGGATGGACTGGTCCGGGCCCTGATGGATCTCAAGGCACATCCTGCAGAGTGTGCGCGGATGGGGAAGAACGCGCGCGCAGCCTTTGTGAAGCGGTTTGACCGTGAGCACGCACTGCGTGCGTGGGAAGCGGTCATTACCGGTGAGCAACCGCAAGCCCTGGCTCGGCCCGCTGCCTGACGCGTTGGCCTTACATCCCACCCTGCCTGTCAGTGGTATCTGTGCTCCATGCAGCACACAAAAGACGCTCCGCGCATCGCATTTGATTCGTCCGGGAATACCGGCCCCAAGGTCCTGCTGGTGATGGGTTTTGGGATGCGCGGCCACGTGTGGAAGCCGCAGATTGAAGACCTTTCCAAGGACCATCACGTGGCGTGGTTTGACAACCGCGGCATTGGTGAGAGCGCGCTGCCGGAGCGCCCATTCCACATGCGGGACCTGGCGCAGGATGTGTTGCGGGTTGCGGATGCACTGGACTGGCAACGCTTCCACACCGTTGGGGTGAGCCTTGGCGGCATGGTGTCCCAGGAACTGGCGTTGATGGCGCCGCGGCGCGTTCAATCCCTCACGCTGGTTGCCACCCATGCCGGTGGTCCCTTGGGCCTGGCGCCCACCGCAACGGGCCTTGGGCACTGGGTCCGCGCCGCCTTTGGTCCGCAGGCCGGGCGTGTCCAGGCCCTCACGCAGCTCCTCTACACACGCACTTTTCTGGACTCCATTGACCCCGTGCAGCTGCGGGAACGGATGCACGCGCACGTGGGCATCAAGCCACCCGTGCGCACCGCGTTGATGCAGCTTCTGGCCGTCATGCGCCATGACACGCGGCGGCGCTTGAAGCATGTCTCGGTGCCAACGCTCGTGGTCAAACCGGAGTCAGATGTGCTGGTGCGGCCGTTCCATTCAGATGTGCTGCACCAGGGTATCCCCGGTGCGGAGTTGCTCAGTGTGCCGGACGCCGGGCACGGCGTGACGTTCCAGGGTGCACAGGCCGTGAACGCCGCCATCCGCGCCCACGTTTCACGGTGTGGCTGAAGCGCCCGCTCGAGTACCCTCTGCGGACCATGCTCCGTCCGCTGACACCCCTGCTCCTCCTCTGTGCGCTGGCGTGCCAGCCCACCACCACACCCCAGACCCAGGACGCCGGTCCCCTGGACGTGGCTGGCCCGGTCCTGGACGTCTACGGATGTGATCCCATTGCGCCCAGCATCTGCGGCGTGCCGTTTCCGTCCAACGTCTACCTGGTCTCTGACACCACCACGGTCACCGGCTTCCGCGTGGAGATTCCGCAGAAGGTGATTCCCGCCTCCCGTGAGGGAGTATTGTCAGACACTTCCATCTTCAGGCGGTCAGACGGATTCTCACCAGGCTCGGAGGCGCTGATCCATCTGCCCGGCGCCACCATCACCGGGCTGGTGGATCCAGAACACATTGCGGACAGCCTGCTGCCGGGTTCTCCAACCGTGGTGTTGGACGCCGTCACCGGCGCGCTGGTTCCGCATTGGGCGGAGCTGGACCTGCGCTCGCAGCCACAGCGTGTGCCGGCGCATGACACGCCGGAGGCCAAACGCCTGCTGCTCATCCGCCCCGCCGTGCGGCTGGAAGATGCACGCCGCTACATTGTGGCGGTGAGGCGCGTGGTGGACGTCAACGGTGACGCGCTGCCGCCGTCTGACGTCTTCAAGGCGCTGCGGGATCATGAGCCCAGCACGCTGTCCACCGTGGGTGGGCGCCGCCAGGCCTATGAAGACATTTTTGAGAAACTGGCCGCGGCCGGCGTGGGGCGCACGGATCTGCAGATTGCGTGGGACTTCACCACAGCCAGCCGCGAGAACAACACGCGGTGGCTGCTGCACATGCGGGATTCCGCGCTGGCCTGGTTGGGAGAGAACGGCGCACCGGCGTACACCATCACCAATGTGCAGGAGAACCCCAGCGTGCACATTGCACGGCGGCTGGAGGGAACCATCACCGTCCCCATGTTCCTGGACAAGACCACACCCGGCGGACGGATGACCTTCAACACCGCAAACCTGCCCGTGCAGCAGGGCACCGCCGAATTTCCGTTTGTGGTGGCCATCCCCAGCAGCGCGGCGGCCGGCCCGCGCCCCCTGCTGCACATGGGCCACGGCCTGTTTGGCGCGCGTGACGTTGTGGATGATGGCCGCATCACGCAGCTTGCAGATGGCCAGGGCGCGGTGCTGCTGGCCATGGACTGGCTTGGACTCTCCAGCCCGGACCTGCCGGAACTGGGTTCCCGGCTGGCCAGCGGAGACCTCAGCCAGTTTGCCACGGTGCCGGAGCGCGGCATGCAGGCCATGGTGAACAACATCATGGCGGACAAAATGGTCATACACGCGCTGGCTGCGGATGTGAGGACCTTTCTTGACGGAACCACTCCCACCATTGACCCCACGCAGCTCTGGTACTGGGGCGCCAGCCTGGGTGGCATCTACGGCGCCACGTTCATGGCCCTCACGCCGGACATTCCGCGCGGTGTGCTGGGTGTACCCGGCCAGTCCTTTGATCTGATGTTGCCGCGCAGCATCCACTATGACGCGTTCCTGCTGTTCATGCGGGACACCTTCACGGAGCCGGAAGTCTACCCACTCTTCCTCTCCTACGCGGCCATGTTGTGGGACCGCTGCGAGCCCACCGGATTCTCTCGCTACATCCATGACAACCCGCTGCCGGGGACGCCGCCGCATGACGTGCTTCTGGTGGATGCGCTGCGTGACCGCCAGGTGTCCACCTACGCCGCGCACGTGATGGCGCGCGCCATTGGCGTTCCGCAGGTGGGCGCGGTGCGGAACATCTACGGAGTACCAGGTGTGGCCTCACCGTACGTGGGCTCCGCGCTGGTGGAAGTGGACTTTGGACAACCGCCCGCACCGCTCACCAACATCCCGCCAGATGACAGCTTCCCAGATACCCATGACAGCCCGTGGGAGTTCACCGTCATCCATGAGATGATGTCCCGCTTCCTGGCCACGGGAGAAGTGGTCAACGCCTGCAGCGGCGGCGTGTGTGACCCGGACTGAGTGGGAGCGCTGGGCAATTGCATACACTTTTCAGAATTCGCAACCTGAACTGTATTACAACATTCCCTGGCGGCGCGCCTTGGCCAGAGCGTCCTTCTTGCCCCGTGCCTGCAGCGCCTCATAGATGTCAGGGGCAGCGGCCGCTCCTTGATGAGCATGCGGGCAATCCTGGGCGTCATGGGCGCGCCGCCGGCGCTGAGCTCCTGCAACGCGTCCGCCAACTCCAGCGAGCCGCAACCCTTCAGCACATAGCTGGTGGCTCTGCCTGGATGGCCTGGAAGACGGCGCCCCGGTCATCCAGCGCGGTGTGGGCCATGATGTGAAGGGAGGGGTGCAGCGGCGTCAGCTGGCGGATGAGATCCACACCGGAGAACTCACCCAGCCCCAGGTCCACCAGCACTGCGTCTGCATGGGCGGAAGCCAGGCCGGCCAGCGCTTCCGCGGGCGTGGCGGCGGAGCCCACTCATGCGGCCGTCAACATGGCAGAGCACCCGCCAAACGTCGACGGTGACGCGCGTTCAGCGGTGCGCAAGGCCAAAGAGCCGGCGCGCGTTGTCCGTGGTCACGCGTGCCACATCCTCCGGCGCGCGGCCCAGACAGAGCGCCAGCGCGCGCACCACGTGTGGCAGGAACGCGGGCTCATTGCGGTGCGGCCGCGGCTTGATTGTGCGCGGAATGAGAAATGGCGCGTCCGTCTCCACCAGCAACCGCTCATGCGGGATGTGGCGCACGGCGCTGCGCAGGGCCTCACCACGGCGTTCATCACAGATCCATCCGGTGATGCCCAGGTGGAAGCCAGCGTCCACGTAGACGCGCGCCTCCTGGGCAGTGCCCGTGAAACAGTGCACCACGCCGGCCAGCCCAGGATGGTTGCGAACCACGGCCATGAAGCGATCATGCGCATCCCGCTCATGCAGAAAAAGCGGCTTTCCCATCTGGCGCGCCAACTCCAACTGCATCTCAAAGACCTGTTCCTGCACGTCCCTGGGTGAGAAATCCCGGTTGAAATCCAACCCGCACTCTCCCACCGCCACCACCTGTGGCTCGGCCAGCAGCGTCTTCAAGGTGTGAAGTGTCTGGGGCGTGGCGCGGGCCGCGTCATGCGGATGCACCCCGGCGGTGGAGTACACGCCGTGCGCCCGGGCAAGTGTGAGTGCGTCTTCGCTGGTGCGCTCGCTGGTGCCGGTGATGATGAGGGTGGCCACGCCGGCCTCCCGCGCACGCTGCAGGACCGCAGGCAGATCCGCCGCAAAAGAGCGGTGTGCCAGATTCACCCCGATATCGACGAGATCATCCATGTGGGACGGGATACCCTGGCGGCACGGCGTCTGCACAGTGTCTCAGGATGGCAGGCATGACGGCGGTGCGGCCCTCAGGATTCCAAGAGGGTGAGCGGGCAACGCGGGAGAAAACTATGGTTCGCACAATGGGCTGGTGGGTGGTGTTGGCAACGTTGGTGACGTCAGCGTGTGTTACCACCACGGGAACCCCGGAAGATGCAGGCACGCCGGATGCCGCAGTGCCACGCGCGGATGCGGGCAGCCCTGATGCGGCCGTGACAACGGACGCCGGGGTGCAGGGTGACGGCGGGTTTCAATGGCCGGTGGAGACCGGGCCCGTCACCATCACGCCGCACAGCTCCTGGAAAAACCAGATCACACCCACGGACCCGTTTGTTGTACCGGCGCATTTTGACCAGCCGGACCAGCCGCGCTGGGTGAAGTTTTCCGTCCTCATGCGGGATCCCACAAAAGTGTATTACCAGGACAGTGTGGCGCTCCCCTTCCACTATGATTTTGCATCTCTGCGTCTCGATCCGTTTGTGGGTGACACGCGCGCGCAATTTGATGCGGTGTCCCTGCACGCGGCGGGACAGGAAGTCATCCTGGGCGCGGTGCTCTTCCCGTCGCTGTCCGCCTTCCAGGAATACGGCATCCAACTGGTCCGTCAGGACGCCTTTCATCCGGAGATGGTGCGCATCCTTGTGGAGCTGGTCCGTGCTTCCATCACCGCACCCGGTGCATTGTCCTTCTACATGCCAACCTTTGAGCAGGAGCAGAGCGCGCATCAGAATGAGGCGTTCTTCACCGCGCACAACATCCCGCTCTCCAACCCCGGCCGCTGGACGCAGGGCAACGGCTGCTATTCCACCGGCTGGGCCCTGGGAAGGCTGGTGCAGGTTGCGCCGGAAGCCATTGATGAGGCGTATGTGATGGGCACGTTGCTGCCCTCAGACATCCTGGTCACGGATGGGGTGCCGGCGGAGCTTCCCTATGTTGCGGGTGTCCTTTCCCTGGCGGCGTCCACGCCCAATTCGCACGTGGCCATTCTTTCCCAGTCCTACGGCGTGCCGTTTGCGTATCTGAAGGATGAGACGCTGCGTACCTCCGTGCTGGCGCTGGTGGGCAGGGAAGTGGCGGTGCGCGTGCGCTCCACCGGCGCGTGCAGCGTGGACGTGATGGACGTTGACGGTGAACTGACCGCCACCCAGCGGGAAGAAATCCTGGACCTGCGCCGTCCTCAGGACATTGTGTTGCCGCCGCTCACCGCGCTGGGGAGCATCAGCGCCAACACGGATGGATTGGACCCCGGTGACTTTGCACACTTTGGCGGGAAGTCCGCCAACTACGGCGTCCTCCGCACGTCCATTCCGGACCATGTGCGGCCGGCCATTGCATTGAGCTTTGACCTGTTCACGGCATTTCTGGACCAGACGGTGACGTCGGGCGGGACGCTGCGGGAGGCCATCAACGCGCGGCTGGGCCATTACTCAGACCCGCCCAACCTCACCACGTTGCCGGCGGACCTGGCCGCGGTGCAGGCGCTCATCAGGAACACCGCACAATTCAATGAGACGCAAAAGGCCGCCATCCTCCAATCCCTCTCCATGTTCACCGCGGATGAACGCCTCCGCTTCCGCTCCTCCACCAACATTGAAGACAGTGACCAGTTCACCGGCGCCGGCCTGTATGAGAGCTTCAGCGGCTGCATCCATGACGACACGGATGCTGACACCACCGGCCCTTCACACTGCGACGCCACGGAGAGCGGTGAGCGTGGCGTGTTCCGCGCCATCCAACGCACGTATGCCAGCTTCTACAACCAGAACGCCTTTGTGGAGCGCCTCCGCCACCACGTGGATGAATCCCGGGGCGCCATGGGAGTACTGGTCCACCGCACGTTCCTGGATGAGGATGAACAGGCCAACGGCGTTGCAACGGTCTGGGCCACGCCGGGCTCGCACTCGGTGCGGCTGGTAACGCAGCTTGGCGCAGTGAGTGTTACCAATCCCACCGGCTCTGAGATTCCGGAAATTGTGGACATCTATGTCTCCGGCATCACCGCGTATCCCACGCTGACCCAATCCAGCAGCCTGGCCGTCCTGGGCGCCACCGTGATGACGTGGCCGGACGACTATGAAGCGCTGGCGCTCCTGCTGGTCCACGTCAGTGACCGGTGGCAGACGGTGAGGCCGACCTCGCCGCTCTTTGTGTTGGACCTGGAATACAAGAAGGTTGTTGATGAGGGCCTGGTGGTGCGGCAGGTCAGGCCGTTGCCGCTCCCCTCCAACACGCCAAGCCAGACGGCGTTCCTGCTTCCCCAACAGACCCGCCTCTGCGTGTTCCAAGGTGAGGCCGGGGACGTCTTTGCCAACCACCGGCTCAAGTCCACGTGGCGTCTGACAACAGACGGGTCCTGGCTCAGTGACGCTGCGTTGACCCAGACGCCCATGAACGCACTGCAGCTTGATTACCATTCTGGGGGTGCCCAGCAGCAATTGGCTGGTGACCCTGCAGCCCTCCCTGGTGCCGCGTTTGTGGTGGACATGGACGGCCTGCATGACCGCTTCAACGTCACAGAAGCCTCCAATGTAAGACACTATGATCTGACCACGGGCATCACCCGGTTGACGGCACCACGGGATGGCCCATTGGTAACACTCACGGACGCGTACATGACGGTTGGTGTTGGTTATGACACGCCGGTGACAACCATGGACTGGATGGGGATGAACACCACCACCACCCAGGAGTTTGTGACGCTGACGCCGTGTATCCATGACGTTCCGGTGGAAGCGCGGGATGTGCCCGTCACACGCACTGCAACAGGGGCGCGCGGCGTGAGCGTCACCATCCGCTTCTTCCATCCATCCGCACCCACCGGCGCCACGGCGGGCTACACGGCGCCGCTGCGCGCCTGGGACCACACCACCCTTGCCGGCTTCTCCACGGAGCCCATGGAGCTGCGCGGGTATTGGTCCCAGACCTACCGGCCGGGCCATCACAATTTCTCAGAGGAGTTCATCTTTGAACCGCGCCTGGAGCCGGACATCTCCGCAGCCGCGTTGCAGGAGCTGGCCACCAGCAACGTCATTTCAATCTACGTGTCTCTGGGAAGTGCCGTGGCGGACATCCGTGTGATGGGCGCGGATGGAACATGGCGGGCCTGGTAGGGAGCGGCGGCTGCCAAATCCGCAGTGAGCGCGCTGCGGAAGCCGCAGGCCTCCTTCTGCAGACTTGAGTGTTCCGGCGACACGCACGGCCGCACCCACTGGTACGTCATTTGCTCTGCCTGCCGGACCTGACTCGAATTCCGACGTCAGTTCCCAGGCCGGAGCGTGCGTTCGCCATGAAGAGCCTCCTACAGAACCCAGTCCTCGCCGTGGTTGTGGCGTTTGCCTGCGCGGGTTGCCCAACCACAAGCACCAGTTCCAGCAGCAGCAGCGGTGATGTTGCGTGCACCGCCGGCAGCGCAACGTGCCTCTGCCGCCAGGACAATTCCTGTGACGTTGGCCTCACGTGTTCCGTGGGCCGCTGCATCCCCGGCAGCGGAGCGGATGGTGGCCAGCGGGACGCGGGCCCCACGGATGGTGGCGGCGTCAGCGACGGTGGCGGCGTCATGGTGCCGGTCTCGGTGGTGGCCAGCGCTGCGGGTGCGCGCTCCTGTGAAGTGGTCCTCACTGACAGCGCCAAGGCCATCACCGGCCTGAGTTTCTCCGGTGACGTGGAGGGCCGCTTCCTGCGCCGCGGTGAACGTCTGGCCGTTGCCTTCTCCGGCCGCACCAACGCGCAACTTCCCGCTGCCGGTGTGAACCTCCTGCTCCAATCCGCCGGCACCAGCCTGACGGGTATGACTCTTTCAAACAACCGTTGCTTTGACGCACAGGGTGCCGTTCTTTCTGGCGCCACCGTCACTCTTGTGGACCAGCGCTGAGGAGCCACCCATGAAAACCAGCCACACCACCCGCCTGCTCAGCCTGCTCCTCTCTCTTGGCCTCAGCCATGCAGCCACTGCCAACACCGGCGTCTCTGATGACCGCGTCAGCCTTCCGGAGGGCCCCGGCTCACTGGAAGGTGTTGGCGAGAACGTGGAAGCAGACCCCAACATGGGGATGATGTCTTACACTATTGGTATCCAGGTGCCGCAGGGTTTTGCCGCGGTGACGCCGTCACTGGGACTCTCCTACAGCTCTGGGGGCGGTGACTCCATTGTGGGCATTGGCTGGTCCATGGCCATGCCTTCCATAGAGCGCATGACCCACCGGCGCCTCCCCAAGTACAACACCACGGATGACTTTTCCGCCAACGGCGGCGAGCAGCTCATCCGGCTGCCCAACACCAACCCGGCCATCTACCGCGCGCGGTATGAGAAGGGTTTTGTGCGTTACACCTGGATGGACGGCGCAGACGGAATGAACGGCTACTTCAAGGCGGAGATGCCGGACGGCACGGTGGGGTATTACGGCGCCACGTCTGCCGGTGCGCTGGTTCCGGAGGCCCGCGCGGACAGCGCCGCGGGCACCTTCCGCTACCACCTGGTTGAAACGGTGGACGTCAACGGCCACAGGCTGAGCTACACGTACACCAAGAGCGGCACCTACCCGCTGCTGAGTTCCCTCCGCTACGCCTTCAACGCGCAGGGCACCGCCGTCTATGAAGTGTCTTTCACTTATGAGGAGCGCCGGGACGGCAGTGGTGTGGGCTACATCAGTGACGGTCAGCCAGGTTTCAATTTGCTGCTGACGCAGCGCCTCAGCCGCATTGAGGTCAAGAGCCGCGCCGTCACCATCCGCCGCTACCTGCTGACGTATGAGGCCTATGGGGCCGCGGGTGGGTTCACACGTCTCAAGCAGGTGCGCCAGCAGGGTTCTGACGGGGGCACCTTCCCGGTCATCTTTGATTTTGAATACAGCCAGGCGCTGGGCGGCATCTGCACCGGCAGCGGTTGCACGCGCCCGTTCATGGTCAGCATGGGTACGCTGGGCGTGAACATGGGCAACGGGACGGCAACGCTCATAGATATCAACGGTGATGCACTCCCGGACGTTGTGGACAGCGCGCTGGATGGTCCCCACCGCTTCTTCCTCAACGTGGCCAACCTGGACGGCACCAGCCGCTTTGACACCACCGCGCGCCTCAGCACGGTGGGCACACGCAGCAGCCACAATCTCACCGCTTCCAAAGTACAGGTGCTGGACGCCAACGGTGACGGCTTCACGGACGTCATCAACGCGGAAGGTGGTTCATTCCTCTACAACCGCGGCACGGGTGACTGGCAGGGCGTGTCCACGGATGCCGCAGCAAGCGCGCTGGCTGACCTGTTCACCACGCAGGGCACCACGCTGCGTTTTATTGACTTCAACAATGATAAGCGGATTGACGTCATGCGCTCCACGCTGACGGAGACCACCTTCTATGAGAACCAGGGCGCTGCGGGAATCCGGGTGCACACTGCGGTGCCGCTGGGCGTGGGTTTTGACAGCGGAACATTGCAGCTCACGGACATGAACGGTGACGGACTGCTGGATGCCGTGCGGCTGCAGGCCGGCGGGCTGCGCTACTGGCGCAACCTGGGCTGGGGCCTGTTTGACGCGCCGGTGGACATCACCGGCCTCCCGCTGACGGACACGGACATTCCCAACGCGGAGCTGGAAGACCTCAATGGAGACGGGCTGTCAGACCTGATTCTGGTCAAGGGAACTTCAGTGACGTACGCGCTCAACAACAACAGCGCCGCGTTCAACACCGCCGTCCAGCTTGATGCGGGAGACGTGGACGGGACCATCCCCAACCGTGACATGGGTATTACTGTTCTGTACGCAGACATGAACGGCAACGGCTCTACAGACGTGGTGTGGATCAGCAACAGCGGCGGCGCGGTGAACTTCCTGGAGATGTTCCCGGTCCGCCCCAACCTCATCACCCGCATCACCAACGCCATTGGCCAGGTCACCAACATCACCTACGGGACCGCGGCGGTGGAGATGGCGCGGGACGGCGGCTGGGGCGTCTGGCGCTACCGGCTGCCCTACCCCATGACCGTGCTCAAGCGGCTGGACCACACGGACCTGCTCTCCAACCTGAATGACGTCACGGAGTACCGCTACCATGACGGTTTCTATGACGGCGTGGAGAAGCAGTTCCGCGGCTTTGAGCGCGTGGAGATGACCACGGAGGAAGAAGAGAGCCAGGAAGCCGGCCACATCATCAACACGTACGATGTTGGCGCCACGGATCCCTACCGCAATGGCCTGCTTCTCTCGGAGACGGTGGCCAGCGGGACACGTGACCTGCGGGCGCAGACCAACGTCTACGCCAACTGCTCCGTTGCTGAGATCACCGCGGGCACCGAATTTCCCGTCCTGCACCCCTGCCTGGTGGAGACCACGGAGATCACCAAGGAAGGCCTGACGCAGGACCGCTGGGTCACCACAAGGTCAGCCACCACGTATGACGGTTACGGCAACACCACGCTGCTGGTGGAACACGGCATCACCGCCGTGGGCGGCGGCACCTGCGGCCAGTGCACCAACGCCCCCGGAGAATACGGCAAACCCTGCGGCACCCTGTGCCTGGGTGATGAGATGTACACAGAGACCACCTTTGTTCCGCCCACCGGCACCAGCGGCGCCTGGATCCTCAACGCGCCCATGGTTGAAAAGTCATACGCGGTACCCATGGCCGCCATGACCAGTGAGAAGACCACGTTCTATGACGGGGACGCGTTTGTGGGCCTGCCCGCCGGACAGCTCACCAAAGGTCAGGCCACGCGGGTTGCGGCGCGGGTGGACGCTGCATCCATGGAGACCATCAACACGGCGCGCAGCCGGTATGACAGCCACGGCAACGTGGTGGAGACCATGGATGGGCTTGGCTCGCTTGCGGACGCCTACACCCACCGCCGTCTCTATGTGTATGACTCAGACCATCTGCGCGTGGCCCAGGTGGACGTGCTGCTCCGTGACGCCGCAAACACGCCTTATTCCCTGCGCCGTGAAGTCCGCTATGAGCCGCTCTTTGACAAGGTTGCTGAGGCCACCACCTGGATGCGCCTCGTTGGCGGCAGTGTTGCCGGCACCCGGCGCAGCACCACGCTGGCGTATGATGAATTTGGCCGGATGGTCCGGCGCTTCTACCCGGGCAACAGCTCCGCCTCCGCAGATGAGGAATACACATATGACCTGCGCAGCCCGGCCAGCCGCATCATCACCCGCGGCCGCAGCGTCCGCGGCGGCGTGCAGGACGTGGAGAACATCCAGTGTTTTGATGGGCGCGCCCGCAAGCTGCAGTCCCGCATCCGCACGGCCAACGCGCAATACCGCGTGGATGGCCTGACACTCTTCAACCTCAAGTCCGCACCCCTGAAGGTCTTCCAGCCGTATGCCAGCACCAGTGCAGAGTGTGACGCCACCGCGCCCAGCGGCGTGCTGGCCACCACCTACCGCTATGACGCGTTGGACCGGGAGCTGGAAATCCGCACGCCGGCAGACGCCGTCCACGGCTCAGCCAACATCTCCCGCAAGGTCTATGAGCCGCTGGTCACCATCAACTGGTCCGCTGATGACACAGACGCCCAGGGTCCGCACAAAGACACGCCGGACACGCTGCGCCGTGACGGCCTTGACCGGCTGGTCTCCTCGGAACGCGTGCTCACGCCGGGCGGGACACCCAGCATCACCGAGCTGAACTACGACGGCCTGGGCCGCCCCATCAGCGTGGTGGACCCGGGTGGCAACCGGAAGACGCAGGTGCATGACCTGCTGGGGCGCCTGATGCGCATCACAGAGCCCAATGCCGGCGGAGACAGCACGTTTGAGTATGACGCTTCTGGAAACGTGGTGGCCTCCACGGATCCGCGTGGCGTCATCACCCGCTCCAACTTTGACGGCATGAACCGCCAGACGGCGCTGTGGAAAGACGGGGATGAATCCGCCACCCGGATCACCTGGCAATTTGATCATGATCAAGACTGTGATCCGTCCAAGTGCACCAATGCGGAAGGCCAGCAGGTCCGCGTCAGCTACCCGGGCCCACGCGGTGTTCCCGCCGTGGAGCAGTACGGTTTTGACATCCGCGAGCGGACCACCTTCATGTCCCGCAGCCTTGGCGGTAACACCTTTGAGCAGACGCTGGCCTATGACAACCAGGGCCGCCTCACCGTGGTCACCAACCCTGGGAACCGTGCGCTGACCCGTGTGTATGATGACTCGGGCCGCGTCACTGCCATCACCGGATTGTACAGCGGGGTGGTGTATGACGCGCGGGACCGGCTGATGCAATTTGACCGCAGCGACGGCACCGCCACCAGCTACGCGTACGATGACCTGATGCGCATGACATCCAGCAGGAGCATGCTGGGTTCCACCGTGCTGCAGGGCTTTGGCTACACGCGGGACCGCATTGGAGACATTCTGGCCATTGCGGATTCCACCAGCGCCGGCGTGGCGGGCCCCGTGGCAACCACCACGTTCACCTATGACGCGTGGCACCGCGTGACAGAAGCACGGATTGGCGCGGGCGCCACGCCGGAAGTCCTCTCCTTTGCGTTTGACGCGCTGGACAACCCCAGCTCGGTGACATCGTCGTTGGGTGCGGCCAGCCCGGCACACAAGGGCGCCTACGCCTATGACAGCGGCGTGGCCCCCAACGCCGCCACCCAGGTGGGCAACTGGGCGTTGGGTTATGACGCCGCGGGCAATTTGACCTCACGCACTGACCTCACAATGACCTGGGACCACCTTGGCCGCATGACCAACGCGCTCAAGGCGGGTCTGACGGCGCAGAACTTCTACGGCGCGGACCAGACCCGGGTGGCACGGGTGGAGGGAGACAGCACCGTGTATTACGCTTTACCGGATTTTGAGGTGCGTGACGGCATTGCCACCACCTACGTGCGCCTGGATGGCGTGGTTGTGGCGCGGGTTGAGGACACTTCACTTGCGGCCTCCGTGCTGCCAGACCGCGTGGCGGACGGTGAGATCAATGCCGGAGATGTGTTTGTGTCACTCTCCGGTGGCAACGCCGGGGATGCCGGCCCGCAGCTCTGGTCCAGCGTGCGGCGCCTGCTGGTGGAGAGCGGACCCACGGATCACATCACCCAGCTTCACAATGACCACCTGGAGTCACCCACGCTGGCCACCGGCCGGATGGAAGGCGGGACACGGGTGCTGGGCAAACGCGGGTATTACCCTTTGGGTGAGGAGCGCGGCGGCGGCGTGGGCTTTGTGGATGACCTGGGCTTCACCGGCCAGATCTTGGACACCTCCACGGGGCTGCTGCATTTTGACTGGCGCTTCTATGACCCGTCCCTGGGACGCTGGACGGCCATTGACCCGGGCTTCAGCCGCGCCGGTCCCAAGGCGCTGGGCGCGCCGGGCGAATCCACCTCCGCCTACGGTTACGTGGGCAACAACTTCACCAACGCGCGGGATCCCACCGGCCTCTGGAGCCTGAGGAACCTGTTTGGCGGCAACAAGAGCAAGGCCAAGGCAAAAGGCAGCAAGGCCAACAAGCTGGCGAAGAAGAACAACGGCAAGGGAGACAAGGGCATCAGCGGCCCGCAGAACGGCAGGGCCCATGAAACCAACATCAAGACCATCAGCCTCCAGGAGGCGCAGGCCAAATCCAAGAGCATGGACCCGCAGATCCAGAAGATTGAGATTGAGAATGAGGTGAACCAGATTGAGTCCAACTTTGCGCAACTGGAGTCTGACGCCAGACTTGCCCAGGACCTCCAGAACATGGGTGACGTGGATGACACGGACCTGAAGATGAACCCGCCAAACCCCAACGACAGCTCAGCCCGGGACAATGCCAAGCTCCCAAGCTGGGAGTCCATGGGCATGAAGTATTACGGGGACAGCAACCGCAACAGCGTCTCCATGTCCTCAAGCCGGGGTAGTTTTGCTCGGCCCAGCGTTGTGGAGGTCACCATCAAGATCAGCAACAACTCCAACGCCAACAAGCTGGCTGACAAGGTCAAGGGCGGCCAGAACCACAAATGATCCGTGGCGCTACCGTGCACCCAGAAGGGTCTTCACGCTGCCGTAGTCACGGTCATGCACGGAGCCCACGCGCACGCAACGCACCATGCCCGCCGGATCAACCAGCGCGTGGATGGGAATGGGAGACTGTTTGGGAATTCCCAGCGTCTCCACAAACGCGGTCAGCTCCGCGGGATTTCCCAGCCATTCCACCTGCCCAGGAAAAGTATGACTCTCCAGCGCCTTCTTGAGGTCCGCCTCTTCACCGTCCACGCTCAGAAGCTCCAGCTCAACGTCAACGCCGTCCTTGGCAAGCGATTCCTTCCAACGCCCCAGCAGCGCCATCTCCTCCATGCAGGGTGCACACCACGTGGCCCACAGGTTCAGCCACGTCCAGCG
>Ga0163144_10008326_pt1 | contig 22456 bp, 13 predicted proteins | sample OliLak19BULKMAT1_FD_123175 | JGI IMG/M metagenome (GOLD analysis project Ga0163144, IMG submission 123175) | Freshwater microbial mat bacterial communities from Lake Vanda, McMurdo Dry Valleys, Antarctica - Oligotrophic Lake LV.19.BULKMAT1 | ecosystem: Environmental > Aquatic > Freshwater >...
CACCAGCGGACCAAGCACCACCTGCACCAATATGCCCGCTCGGCTGGCTATCTCGACTGGGCCAACCAGCCCGATCCGTTTCGTACCTTTGCCGGTGCGCCGCGGATCGACCTGCCCCTGGGCGACGTGGCCACGCCGTACGACGATCTGTACCGGCCAGGCGCGGTCCCGTCTCGTCCCCCGATCTTGGCAGCCTGGGCATCTTTTTCGAGCTCGCCCTGGGCCTGTCCGCCTGGAAACACTACCAGAATTCACGCTGGGCGCTGCGCAGCAACCCGTCCAGCGGCAACCTGCACCCGACCGAGGGTTACGCCATCCTTCTGGCACTGCCGGGCGTTGAAGCCGGGGTCTATCACTACGTCAGCCGGGACCACTGCCTTGAGCGCCGCTGCACCTTTCCCGGCGCTGAGGCAACGAAGCTGGCCGGGGTACTTCCCCAAGGGTCGTTTTTTGTCGGGACGACAGGATTTGAACTCCGATGCGGCCGTGGGTGCGCCAGCGCCATGCGCTTCTACACCAACAACTCCTTCACCACTTCCCCATGCACGTCCGTCAAGCGGAAGTCGCGGCCTTGGAAGCGGTAGGTGAGCTTGGTGTGGTCGATGCCCAGGGTGCGGAGGATTGTGGCGTTGAAGTCGTGGATGTGTACGCCGTCTTTGACGATGTTGTAGCAGTAGTCGTCGGTCTCGCCGTGGCTGATGCCGGGCTTGATGCCGCCGCCGGCTGCCCACATGGAGAAGCAGCGCCCGTGATGGTCGCGGCCGTGGTTGTCTTTGGTGAGCGTGCCTTGGCTGTAGACGGTGCGGCCGAATTCGCCGCCCCAGATCACCAGCGTATCGTCCAGCAGGCCGCGTTGCTTTAGATCTTGCACGAGCGCCGCCGACGGCTGATCGACGTCTTTGCACTGGCCGCGGATTTGCGTCGGCAGGTTGCTGTGCTGGTCCCAGCCGCGGTGCATGAGCTGCACGAAGCGGACGCCCCGCTCGACCATCCGCCGGGCAAGCAGGCAATTGCGGGCGAAGCCGCCGTCGTCTCCCTGTTTACTGGCGCCTTTGTCGTCCACGCCGTACATGTCGAGCACGCTTTGCGGTTCGTCCGCCATGTCGGTCAGATCGGGCACCGAGGTTTGCATGCGATAGGCCATCTCGTACTGAGCGATGCGGGTGTTGATTTCCGGATCGCCGAAATTGCTGGCGGCCATTTGGTTCAACTGGCCGATCGAGTCGAGCATGCGGCGGCGCATGGCCGGGTCGATGCCCGCGGGGTTCGAGAGGTACAGCACCGGATCGGCCCCCGAGCGAAAGCGGACGCCCTGGTGCTGGCTGGGGATGAAGCCGCTTCCCCATAGCCGCGAGAAGAGCGGTTGATCGGTCTTGTTGCCGCTCCCCTGCGAGATCATCACGATGAACGCGGGCAGCCGCTCGTTCTCGGTCCCCAGGCCATAACTGAGCCATGCGCCGAGGCTGGGCCGGCCCGGCTGCTGGTGGCCGGTTTGAATGAAGGTGGTGGCGGGGTCGTGATTGATGGCCTCGGTGTTGAGCGCCTTGATGACGGCGATGTGATCGACGATCTTGGCCGTGTGCGGCAGCAACTCGCTGACCCACGTGCCGCTCTTGCCGTGCTGCGCGAACTTGAACATGGGCGCGACGCAGGGAAACGACTTTTGGCCGCTGGTCATGCCGGTGATCCTCTGGCCCATGCGGATGCTGGCCGGCAGTTCTTCGCCGTGATGCTTGGCCAGCGCCGGCTTGTGGTCGAACAGATCGATGTGCGAAGGTCCGCCCGACATGAACAGGTAGATGACCCGCTTAGCCCTCGGAGCGTGGTGCAACGCCGAGAGCACGCCGTGAGTGCCGGCGGGCTGCGCGCCAGCGGGCGCAGCGCTCGCGGTGCTTGGCGTCCCGGCGAACAACTGCGGGTTCAGCAGCGAGGCGAGCGCCGCCGTGCCAATGCCCGTGGCGGCGCGACCGAAGAAGTGGCGGCGGGTGAGTTGGAGCTGGAGTTGGTCGAGGGGGTTCATGGTTGAGACCTACTGATTTCAGTTTTGCTCTTCGGCCAAAGTGTGATTCGCATCCAATACAAGTGAGACGGCTGCTCTGAGATTGGCTCTTGCTTCCGCTAGCGTCTTGCCCTGCGTGTATTGGCGGGCAACTCTTCGACAAAGCCGATGTACCCTTCAGATACCTTCTGAAATACTGCCGTGAAGTTCATCGTCGGTCTGCGTTCACGAGTCAGCCCTTCGTCACCGTCTCATCCAAATTCAAGATCACGCTGGCCACGGTCGTCCAGGCGGCGAGCTCTGCCGCGTCGAGCTTTTCGTTCCTTGGCGCTTCGCCGACTTTTAGCAACTTGGCGGCGGCCCCGGCGTCCGCGCGAAAGAAGGCCCATTGATCCTTAAACGTCTGCTTTAGCACGGCCAATTCATTCGCACTGGGCTGGCGGGCCGTGGCCAAGCGGAAAGCCAACGCGATCCGCTCGTCGGCGGTCGGGCCGGCTTCACTCATGATCCGCTCGGCCAGCTTGCGTGCAGCCTCGACGTACGTGGGATCGTTGAGCAACACCAGGGCCTGCAGCGGCGTGTTGGTCCGCGCGCGGCGGACGGTGCAGGTCTCGCGGTCGGGTGCGTCGAACGTCGAAAGCGTAGGCGGTGGCGAGGTCCGCTTCCAGAACGTGTACATCGTGCGCCGGTACAGATCGGGCCCGTGGCTCTGCGTGTAGGTTTGCGCGGTCCAGTTGGACCCGTCCTGCCGGGACGCCAACTCTTCCCACAGTCCCCCCGGTTGATAGGGCGAAACGCTCGCGCCGCCGATCTTGTCGTTCAGCAGCCCGCTGACGGCCAAGGCCTGATCGCGGATGAACTCGGCCTGCAATCGCATGCGTGGACCGCGGGCCAGCAGGCGGTTCTCGGGATCGTGCGCCAAAAGCAGCGGCGAAACGGCCGACGACTGCCGATACGTGGCCGACGTGACGATCAGCCGGAGGAGCGCCCGCATGTCCCACGCAGTAGAGCTACCGCTGCCGGCGGGCGCTGCCGACGGCGCGGGGAACTCGACAGCCAGCCAATCGAGCAGCTCTGGATGACTCGGTTGTTCCCCCTGCGCGCCAAAATCCTCGGCAGTCTTCACTAAGCCCGTGCCGAAGTACATTTGCCAGTAGCGATTCACCGCGACGCGGGCCGTGAGCGGGTGCGCGGGATCGACCAACCAGCGGGCCAGGCCCAAACGATTGGACGGCGCCGCAGCAGGCAGCGGAGACAAGCTCGCCGGCACGCCTGGTTTGACCTTCTCGCCGGTCTTGTCGTATTGGCCTCGGACTAAAATGAACGCATCGCGGGGTTTTTCCATTTCGCTCATGACCATGGTCGTGGGGACATGGCGATCGAGATTCTCACGCTGCTTGCGGAGCTTGCCGATATGTACCCGCCGCGCGGCGTCGGCTTCGGGGATCGGCCCGGAAGCCTCGGTTTCGATCTTGCGGACGGCGGCCGCGAGCTCGTCGAACGACTTCTGCTGCTCGGGCGTCGGGTGCTTGAGCAGCGGCGAGGAATTGCCGGTGCTGCCATCCAAACCATTCTCGGGGACGTTGTAGAAGTAGGCGTAGAGCTGGTAGTACTCTTTTTGCGAGACCGGATCGTACTTGTGATCGTGACATTGGGCACAAGCGACCGTCAGTCCCAGCCAGACCGTGGCCGTGGTGTTCACGCGGTCGACGATGTAGGCGTTGTGATATTCCTGCGGGATCGCGCCCCCTTCGAAGTTGATCATGTGGTTGCGATTGAACCCACTGGCCAGACGCTGCCGTAAGTTTTCTTGCGGGTCGTCGGCATCGGGCAGCAGATCGCCGGCGAGTTGCTGGACCGTGAAGCGGTCGAAGGGCAGGTTGCGGTTGTAGGCGTCGATAACCCACTCGCGCCAGCGCGACATATCGCGACCGTTGTCGATGTGATAGCCGTTGGTGTCGGCAAAGCGCGCGGCGTCGAGCCAATCCAATGCCATCCGCTCGCCGTGGTGCGGCGAGGCAAGCAGCCGATCGACAACCCGCTCGTAGGCATCGGGCCGATTGTCCAACAAGTACGCGTCGACTTCGGCAGGTGTCGGCGGCAGGCCGGTTAGATCAAACGAGAGCCGGCGGATGAGCGTGGCTTTGTCCGCTTCGGGCGAGGGCTGCAAGCCGTCGCGCTCCAATCGCGCCAGGATGAAATGGTCGATCGCGTTGCGGGGCCAGACGGCGTGGGCGACCTTGGGCAGATCCGGACGCTTGGGCGGCACGAACGACCAATGTTGCTGATACAGCGCGCCTTCGGCGACCCAGCGCTTGAGTAACTCGCGCTGGGCGGCGGTGAGCTTTTTGCCGCTGTCGGCCGGCGGCATGCGTGCGTCTTCGTCCTCGGCAAAGATGCGACTGACCAGCGCGCTGGTTTCCGTCTTGCCGGGCACGAGGGGGATATCGCCCGACTCGCCGGGCTTGAGCGCGGCATCGCGCTCGTCGAGCCGCACGCCGCCCTTGCGCTCGGCCGCGTCGGGGCCGTGGCACTTGAAGCAATTGTTCGAGAGGATCGGCCGGATGTCGCGGTTGTAGTCGAGCGGAGCAGGTTTGGTTTCGGACTTCGCGGTTTTCAGTTCGTCCGCGCGAAGCACTGACGCCGGAAGCACTGGCGCCGACATCAGCGGCAACAACAAGCCCACTGCGGCGATGCGAAGTGCGTGACCAACCATCATCAATGCGCCTTTCGTGCGGCGTGAAATGGACTGCGGCGAGGCGTCGGGCGTGTCGCGGCCCCGGGAGGGCACGGCAACGCCAGCGCGGGCGGGCGGCAGCAACCATTATGACCGATCGAAGATCGTTTGTGGAGTAGAAAGCAGGGGGCCTGCCCCCGGTGGAACAGGGGCGTGCGGGCGAATGGGTGGCACGTCCTGATCGCAGCGAAGGGTGTGGAAGGCGTAAAGCGAGGAAGGGGTCGGGAGTCGGTGTCGGATTGACGCCCTACGCTCGGCCAATCCGCAAGGGCGACGCCGAGTCCCGACCCCCTGTGCTGCACCACACGACATGGGGTAGCAGCGAGCAAACCGTCGCCGCCCCTGTAAAGGGATTTTAGCGAGTCGCGCTTGAAAACTCTCGGGGCGTTTTCAGCCTACGGCTTCGCCCCGTCGGCTGGAGGAGGAGGTACGTCAAAAAGCGGGATGTCCATGTCCTTAATAAATACTACGTCATCCGCGGCAATTTCTATCTCCGGCAACTTCTTCTTGAGACCTGTCATACCGGCCTTCGTAACCTTCGTTCCGCCCAAGCCCAATTCGTGCAAAGTTTTGATGCCGCCGAGTTGCTGAAGGCCGGCGTCCGTGATCTTCGTGCGTTCCAGCATCAATCGCTGCAGTCGGGGCAGCGTGGCTACCACAGCCAGGCCGGCGTCGGTAACCGCCGTGCCCGTCAGATCGAGTTCTTCCAAGGCGGCGAATTTTGCCAGGTTCGCGAGGCCCTCGTCGTTGAGTTTTGTTCCGGCCAAATTGAGACTACGGAGATTCTTGAGGCGAGTTAGTCTAGCTAACCCAGAGCCGGTGGCTTGCGTATGCGACACGTCGAGCTGATCCAGGTTTTCCATCGCGGCCAGGCTGGCCAAACCTCGATCCGTGACGGCCGCCCCGGAGAGCGACAGGGTCGTCATGTGCTTCAAGCCGGCCAGGCTGGCGACGCCGTCGTCCGTGACTTCGAGCGGTCCCGTTAGCGAGAATCCACGGAGCTGCTTCAAGCGTGCGATGTCGGCCAGTCCTTCGTCGGTAAAGTGACCGTGCCCTAGCGACAGCGAATGCAATTGATCGAGTGGGGTTAGATGCGAGAGGCCCTTATCGGTGAATTCACCGTCGTCGCGCTCGACCAAAAGCGTCTCTAGCGATTTGAGACCTCGCAAGTGCATGAGTCCTGCATCCGTGAGGTGCGTGTTGTAGAGGATCAGGTTGCGCAGCCCTGTGAGCTTCGACAGGCTCATCGCCGCCTGGTCGTCGAATGCCAGGGCCTGGTTGAGCATGAGGTGTACCAGGTTGGTCATTTTCGCGAGCCCGGCGAAGTCGTCTGACTTGAACTTCGCGGCGTCGAGCGTCAGCCGGGCCAAGCGCGGCAGCTTAGCCAACTCGGCCAGCCCCTGGGCCGAAAGGGGCGTGACCATGACGATGATCTCGTGCAAATTCGGCAATGCGGCCAGCGAACCGAACTTGCTGCCCGACAGCTTGCCGCAGACCGTGAGTTGCAACTTCTCCAAGGCGGCCAGATTCTTGAGATTGTCCATCGCGTCGTCAGTAATCGGCGACGTAACTAGCGACAGATCCTTCAAACCAGGCAGCGTGCTCAAGGGCGCCAGTCCCGCATCCGTGTACGTGCCGCCTTCCAACGTCAACGACTGCACGTTGCGCCAACCTTGGACACGGGCAAGCTGAGCGTCCACGGGATTCAAGAGATGGACCGATTCCAATCTGTCGAATTGGCCAAGTCGGGCAACTCCCTGCGGCGTAAATCGGCGGCAATCCAGGCTGACGAACTTCAGATCGGTCACGTCGTTGAGCAGGTCGACCCCCTCGTCGCCGCCGGTCCATTTTTCGGCCAGCCCGATGGAAACGAACTTCTTGCCATTGGGCATGCGAACGCGTTGCACGACGCCGCCGAGTTTTTCGATCTCGGCCACGGCCTTGCGATGGGCGGCGCTGTCGGTGTCCGACGCGGCGGGGATCACCTTCGGTTCGGTGGGTTTGTTCTCGGAAACCTCCTTGCCGTTTTCGCGGGAGGGTACAACGGCGCCTGTTGTGTCATCGTCCCTCGACGAAATCCCCGAGACGGACCAATCGGCGTAGGAGAATTCGACCGTGGGCACCCTCTCTTTCAGCCATTGTTTGCCTTGATTCGTAACCGCTGTTTTCTCGACCAGCAATGTGCGGAGGTTCTTAAGGTCCGCGAGTTGCTTGAGTCCTGCATCCGTGATTTTCGTTCCTCGCAATGTTAGCTGCTTCAATCGTGCTAGCTTCGCCAGTTGCGCGAGTCCAGCATCTGTAATCGAGGTGTCTGCGACGTGCAGCTCTTCCAGGGTCTTTAGTTGCGCAATTGATCGCAGTCCTTCGTCGTTGACCCGGCCACCATCAAATCCTAGCACACGGAGCTTGGCAAGTCCGGTCAGCTTGGCTGTGCCTCCCCCTTGAATCTGACTACGAGTGAGAAAGAGTCGCTCTAATGCGACAAGGGGCGAGAGACTCGCAAGTCCCTGGTCGGTGAAGCGGCCCCGTAACCGCAGCACTCGCAGATCCGTCAAGCGGGACAGTTGTGCGAGCCCTTTGTCGGTGAACTGGTCTCGCACACTCTCGTCGTTGAATACCTGCAACGCCATGAGTTTCGTTAGGCCCGCCAGCGACTCCAAGCCGACGTCGCTCAATCGCGCGTCGTAGATCGCCAAGTCCCGCAATTGCGAAAGGCCGACGAGATACTTGCTCGCGGCATCATCGAACATTGTCGCGCGGCTTAACTGGATGACTTCCGCCTTTTTCAGATTGGCCAAGGGCGCGAAACCGGCCGCCGTAACTTTGGAACATTCCAAGCTGATTATTCTGAGTCCCGCGAGCTTCCCCAATTGAACGACGCCATCGTCCGACAACGGCGCGGCATATACAGTCAGGGCGTCGAGACTCGTCAGCTTCGCGAGTGCCCCTAAACCGCGCCCAGAAACATTCGGGCACTGAACGAGTGAAAGACTCGTCAATTCCTTTAAGTCCATTAAAGGAGCCAACCCGTCGTCGCTGACCTTGGACTGCGTCAAGGACAGGTTTTTCAACTTCGTCAGCCCCGCAACATGCGCCAGCCCTGCATCGGTATAGGTTTCGTGCTCGAGCTGGAGATGCTCTAGGGTCGCGGGCAACTGCATTCGGGCAAGTTGCTCGTCGTTGACGCCAATCAGAAACATGGACCGGACAGTTGCGAGACCTTTCAATTGCGCTAAGCCATCACGTGAAATCACCTCGCCGAGAATCGTCAATTGACTGAGGTCGGAAATGTCCTTCAAGTTCGATAGCCCCTTGTCTCCTCCCTTCCATCGTGGCGGCAATGTCACATGCACGAACATTGCGCCATCCGGCTGACGATATCGGTAGATCTGGCCGCCCAAGGACTCGATCTCCCGCACTGCGCGGCGATGGGCATCGCTGTCGGCATCGGTCGACGCAGACACAACGGTCGGCGTTGTCGGATTCTTTTTGGCTGGCGCTGCTGTGCCGCCTGCCGGTTTTTGCGGCGTCCGCTGATCCGCGGGCACGACCAAACGACGCGCGAGCTCGTCAGTCGGACTAAGCGCCGAGAGGGGATCCGATGCACGAATGGTGAACTGGTCCTCGTCCTCGGCGCCGCCGCCGACGACCAGGCGGGGTGCGTCGCCGTAATCGGCGGGCGGTTTTTCGCCGACGTTCGATTCTCGCTCCCAGGTCATCCCCGCGCCCGGCAGCACGATCAGCAGTAGCACGACCGCCAACAACCACTGCCAATGCGGCGTGCGGGCGTGGAAGTGTTTGGCGTCGCGAACGATGTGCGAGAGCCGCCGCGCGGTGACTTCGAGCATGGGCACGCCGGCCAAGGCGAACGGCTGCCGCTGGCGGACCAATGCGTCGAGCAAGTCCACGAGCACGCGGGCGTACTGTGCCGGCGGATAGCCCAGCCCAGCCACGACTTCTTCGTCGCAGGCCCGCTCGCGTTCGCGGCGGGCTTCGCGATTGGACCACCAGATGAGCGGATGAAACCACCACAGGAGCTGGGTGGTCAGTTGCAACAGGCTGGCGGCCGAATCGCCGCGGCGGACGTGAATTAACTCGTGCGCGAGAATCGGCTCCAGGTCCGCGGGCCTGGCTTCGAGCACCACTTGCGCGGGCAAGAGGATCGTCGGTCGCATGACACCAAACACGGCTGGGCCAACGTGTTCGCTGCTCACGAGCACTCTCACCCGCCGTCGCACGTGCAATCGCTGCGCGAGCGCCGCGAGCTGACGTTCGACCGTCGCGGGCGGCGCGGCACAGCGTCGCCAGAGTCCGCGTGTGCGAATCCATTTGGCGGCGATGATGGCTGAGAAAATCGCGACGCCGGTGAGCCAAACGATGGCTGCGCCGATGGCAACCGGTCTAAGCCATGCGTTTACTGGTTCGGCGGCCGTTGTCGTGGACGAAACAGACGGCGTTGCAGCGATTGAAGCGGTCTCTGTGCTTTCAGCGTCCGCTAAAGCGGACCCTACCTCGTCAGTACCGGCTAACGTGGACGGAAAACGTGGTTTTTTCGCGTGCTTCGCAAAGTCGTTAGGGTCGTGCGAAGCAGCCGTGGCGATCGCTGCCGGCGATTCGTTCACCTGTGAGCTGGCAGCGCTCGACTGCATGCGATTGAATTGTGCCCAGCTAAACAGACTTGTCGGGCTGCTCACCACGGGCGGTGTCAGGCACTTGACGACGACGATCATCCACAATAGGTACGCCAGGTGAGGTCGCCGCTGAGCGGCCAGACGCACGACAAGGCCCACGGCAATTGCCAACAGCGTCACTTGCCAAAGCTGCGTAACGGCCAGCTCCGCGAAACGGGTCAACATGCTTGCACTCATGTGCGAGGCCCTTTGCGTGTAGTGGTTTTTGCTTCTTGCTGCGTTTCCAGATCGTCGAGCAACGACCGCAACTTGGCGACTTCCGTCGAGGAAAGTCCACGGTCCTGGATCAGATGCTCGACCAGCGGCAGTGCTTCGCCGTCGAAGAGTCGGGTGACGAAGTCCTCGATCGTCTCGCGCACGACTTGCGTGGCCGTCACGCGCGGACGGTAGAGCGTGCTCTTGCCCTCGCGCGATGCCCGCAGATAGCCCTTGGCTTCGAGCCGGCGGAGGTACGTCTGTACGGTCTTGTAGTCGACTTGCCGAGACGCCGGCAGGGCTTCCAAAACCTGGCGGACCGTCGACTCTTTGTTGCGCCACACAATGCGGGCAACTTCCAACTCGGCCTTGGAGAGACTGGGGCGGGCGTTCACGGCGTGCGACTCCGACGGACAACTGCGTGCATGACGAGACTCAATGTCGTACACTTGAACGACATGATATCGTACAAATGTACGAAGTCAAGCCGGATTTTCTTGTGACGGAAGTTTGAGGCCGTTATGGCCCTGAATGGCGGAACGCCTCGCGAGCGAGGCGGCTAAGGAGCGGTTGCACGGCGACTAAGTGGTACGCACCATCCGCCGGATCGCTAAGCCGATTACTGCCAACGCGGCCAGCGCGATCGTGCTTGGCTCCGGTACGGGCGCGTTCGCCGCACCGGTCCAGTTCGACGAGATCAGGTTCACGTCGAAGATGTTGACCGTGCCGTCGTGATTGGCATCACCCAGGGGACCGGTCAGTCCCCAATTCGACGACACGAGATTGACGTCGAAGATGTTGACCTCACCGTCGAGATTCACATCGCCGGTCGTGGCGGTCAACTTGACGACGTCGCCCGAGCTGAAGAGCGCGAACAGCTCGCCGTTTTCGTCCGCGCCGATGCTGTAGAGTTGGCCGGGAATGCCCACGCCGCCGGCCGGCAGCTTGAACTCACTGATCAAGTGCGTGGTCAGGTCAAGATAAAAAAGCCGCCCGCGATTTGCGTTGCCCGCCAGATCGCCGAAGACGTACTTGCCCACCAGCGGTCCCAGGAGCTCTCCGCGATAGACGAACCCGCCGATGACGGCGTTGCCGTCGGAGTGGGTGTATTCGCCCACAGGCGCGACAGTCGCGGAAAACGCCGGGCCTCCGCTGCGATTGGCTCGCGTACCTTCCCAGTAGACCCAACCGTGGTTGCCGCCGCTGACCACCTGGTCCACCTCTTCGCGGCTGCCTTGGCCGACATCGCCCGTGTAGAGCTGTCCAGTCGCCGAGTCGAAGCTGATCCGGAAGGGGTTGCGCAGCCCGTAAGCATAGATTTCGTCGACGCCCGCCGTGTCACCGACGAACGGATTGGTTGCCGGAACGCCATACTGGTGGTTCGTCGACCCAGTGCCCAAGGGGTCGATACGCAGGATTTTTCCGTAGACATTCTCCAGGTCCTGAGCGTTGCCCGTGCCGTTGGTGTGACCGTCGCTGCTATTGTTCACTCCACCCTCGTTGTCGTTTCCGCCGCCGCCGTCACCCAGGGCAATGTAAAGATTGTTGTCGTGCCCAAAGGCCAGCGCGCCGCCGTTGTGATTCGATTGAGGTTGATTGATCTTCATCAAGATGCGGGACGAAGTCGCTCCGGCAGAAACGTCAACCTTGTTGGGGTTGGCGGGGTCGACCTTCCATTCGCGGATGAAGCTGTAGTGGTCGCTGGCCGCCTGCTCGGAAACCGTTTGGTGTCGAAAGTCGGCGGCGCCCGATTGCGGCTCGCTGGTGTAGGTGTAGAGCAGGCCACGGCCGGGCGTTCCTTCCGAGGCCGAGTAGTTCGGATGAAAGGCCAGACCGAGCAGCCCCTTCTCGCTGCCGGGACTGAGGGGCACTCCCGATGTGGGGATATTGAGAAATGGCGTGCCCGCGATGCTGCCATTTACAATCAAGTTGATAATCCCGCTTTGACCGGCGACGAACAGACGGCCGCTGCCATCGGCGGGGTGCGTGAGCACGATCGGCGCCCCTGATGCGCCCGAGATATCAACGAGCGGTTGGAGATTGATCGTCGCGCCGTTTAGGTTGATGGGCTGCTGCGCAATGGCGGGGCGGATACCCACAGCCACAGTTACGCAAGCCGCGTAAACAATCACGGGCAAACGAAAAGCATTGCGCGGACGAACGTCGCCTAAACAACCGTTATCGAGAATTGGACGGACGGAGCGGAAGCCCTCGCGGAGAGCGGCTGGTGATCGGCAAGGCATGGCGCGTTCCTGGTTGATCCCCTGACCTAGCTGTCGTTCTTGTGCGGACTGGCCAGTCGCGCCCGCCCCGTCTTTCCAACTACCCCTGATCTATCCTTAGCAGATCGCAGCAAAAAATGCGCCGGAAAAGTGTTGTCGATGCACGGGTGCCCCGGCTTTGTTGCACCGGCAGCCGGGTGGGATAAGATGGGGCAAGTATCGCGCCCAAGCGAGACTGCCTACCTTCCCACACCTCGCCCTCACCTGACAAGTGACCCCAACCATGAACGCCTCGCGCACGTCTTCAACGATCCGCTGGCTCGTGTCTCGTACTGTTGCAATGCGATCGCTGGTTATCGGTCTCCATTCGGTATTCCTCATGGCCATGTGCGCCGGATGCCTCTCGGTGGCCGCCGCCAGGGCTGCCGACGACGAGGCGGGCTTCAAGCCACTCTTCAATGGTCACGACCTATCGGGGTGGGAAGGCAACTCCGCCTTCTGGTCGGTCCAGGACGGCCTGGTCACGGGGCAAACCACCACTGAGAACCCAACCAAGGGCAACACGTTTCTCATTTGGCGCGACGGTAATGTCGATGACTTCGAGTTGCGCTTTTCGTATCGCATTGTCGGCGGTAACTCGGGCGTGCAGTACCGCAGCAAGGAAGTCGACAAGTGGGTCGTGAGCGGCTACCAGGGCGATTTCGAGGCCGGCGACACTTACTCGGGCATCCTCTACGAGGAGCGGGCCCGCGGAATTTTGGCGCAGCGCGGGCAGAAGACTCGCGTCGGCGAAGATGGCAAGCCGCAGGTCACGGGAAACGTTGGCGACTCGAAAGAGATCCAGTCCGCCATTCGCAAAGAGGACTGGAACGATTATGTAATTACCGCCCGCGGCAATCACCTTACGCATCAGATCAACGGGCACACGACGTGCGACGTGACCGACGACCAACCGGCAAAGGCGGCCACCTCGGGCATCCTGGCCCTGCAATTGCACGCCGGTCCGCCGATGAAGGTGCAATTCAAGGACGTGCGATTGAAGCGGTTGCCGCTGTCCGATGGTCGCAAGAAAATCGTCCTGGTGGCCGGCACGCCTAGCCACGGACCGGGCGATCATGAGTTCAACGCCGGCGTGAAGTTGGTCAAGGATTGCCTGGATCGAACGAGCGGCATTGTCACGGCCGTCTATCGCAATGGCTGGCCGAAGGATCCGACCGCGTTCGATAACGCCGACTCAATTATGTTGTATATGGACGGCGGCGGAGGACACCCGCTGATCAAGGGCGATCACCTCAAGCAAATGGGCGAGTTGATGAAGCGCGGCGTGGGCCTGGCCTGCGTCCACTACGCCGTCGAGATACCGAAAGACAACGGCGGGCCAGAACTGCTCGACTGGATTGGCGGCTACTACGAGACTGGTTATTCCATCAATCCGCACTGGGTGGCAAACTTCAAGGACCTGCCCGATCACCCGATCCGCCGGGGAGTGAAGCCGTTTGCGATTCGCGACGAGTGGTATTTCAACATCCGTTTTCGCCCCGGCTGCGGGATTGACCCGATCCTGAAGGCCACGCCGCCCGACGATGTTCGACGCACCGACGCCGCGAAGGAACATCCGGGCCGTGAGGAGATCGTCGCCTGGGCCCTCGAACGACCCGACGGTGGCCGCGGCTTCGGCTTCACCGGCGCCCATTTCCACGCCAACTGGGGTGACGATTATTTCCGCAAGCTGATCCTCAACGCGCTGGTGTGGACGGCCAAAGGCGAAGTGCCGCCCGATGGCGTGACTTCGTCTGTCGAGCCGGCAGCGCTGAAAGAGAATCTCGATCCGAAGCGGAAGTAAGTCCGGTTGTTCGCGCATGGCAGGGCAATGATCGCGCGCAATGGAAGCTCGTCGCGGCGGATTGAAAGTGGCTGTTTTATGGCCACTCGTGGCGACATGTTGATCGTCATGCACTTACTCGTGCGCGCGGAATCGCCCTTTTGTGCGTGTTTCCGCGCATTCTTGACTGAATGTAGATGGCGGCACGCCGGTTGCTCTCAAGCGGGGCCTCACCTTGCTTGCCAGGCACTTTGTCAGCCGGAGACAAGTTGTCTGCCCCGCGAACCCCCCGCCCGCGAAGGATTTCTGCCATGCCGCATCGTTCCCGTGGTTTCACGCTCGTCGAATTGCTGGTTGTGATTGCCATCATCGGCATTCTGATTGGGCTGTTGTTGCCCGCGGTTCAGGCGGCCCGTGAGGCGGGGCGACGTTCGAGCTGCATGAACAACATGAAGCAACTCACGTTGGCCTTTCACAATCACGAGAACGCGTTGAAGACGTTCCCGCTGGCTTACACCGATACGACGCAGCCAGGAAAGAACAATTGGGCGCCGTTCGTGTTGCCTTACGTGGAACAGCAGAATCTCAATGCTGGGTACAATCTGGCTCTCGACTGGTGGGTGGAGCCCAACCGCACGCTCGTGGCCAACCACTTGAGCGTCTTCCAATGCACGTCAAACCCCGAGCCCAACCGCATCCAGGACAAGCCCGAGACGACTCCGCCGAACAAAACCGGTGCGTGTGGTGACTACTTTACACCGGCTGGCGTTCACAAAGACATCAACCTGGCCCTACCGACGGCCCAGCAGTTTCCCACGACGCTGGATCTCCGGGGAGTCATCTGCTGGTATACCGATGCCAATCGCACGAACCGGATCGCCGACATCACCGACGGCACATCGAACAGCATTCTGTTGGGAGAGTGCGCCGGTCGCGAGGATGTCTGGCGCCGCGGAATTCGGTATCAGAATGATTTTACCAGTTCGCCGAAGATTCGCGCCCGTGGCGGAGCGTGGGCGACGACTGACAACGCCTACGAGATCGGTCAGCGAGTTGCCTGGGACGCCGCCTTCGGTCCGATCCCGGGCACGCTGCAGATCAACAACTCGAACGAATGGGGCCACTGCTTCTACAGCTTCCATCCGGCCGGAGCAAACTTCGCCTATGCCGACGGTTCGGTGCGGCTGCTCTCGGAGCAAACAGACTTGTACGTCCTGGCGACTCAGGTGACCCGCGCCGGCGGAGAGACGACTTCGGGGCAATAATGGATCCGACGAAGAATCGAGTTTTTCTCTGGCCGCCTTCCGGGTTCGTGCTGCATCGAGACGCGCGGGTCGTTCTGCCGCTGGTTCGCAATCTGTCCGTCGCGCTGGCGCTTGGCCTGTCGATCGGCTGCTCTGCGAGCGAAGACGGTCCGGTCTGTTATCCGGTTCATGGAGTCGTGACCCTGGACAATAAACCGCTGCCCGAGGCGGCCGTGGTCTTCCATGCGACCGAACCGCCGGCGCAGTCCGACTCCAAGCCGTTGGCGTACACCGACTCCAGTGGTCGCTTCACGCTGACGACCCTGCGAAGTGGCGATGGCGCGCCGCCGGGAAAATACGCCATCACCGTCGAGTTGCGAGCCCAGCGAATGGTTGGCGAAGAATTGGTGCGAGACGGCCGCAATCTGTTGCCCGAGCGCTACATCCGCCCGGAAACGTCGGGGCTGCACTACGAGGTCGTCGCCGGCGAGAACGAAGTTCCGCCGCTAGCACTCCGTTCGCGCTGACAGGGTGGCTGGGTCTAACGCGGCCGCCAGACTCCATTTCCGCATATCCGCCGAAAAAATCGGCGTCGGCGGCTGAACTTTCGCCACCTCCGCGGGCACTCACTGGGTTACTGCCCGAAATCCCGCACTTTCGGGTGGGGCGAATTTGCTTGCAGCGGCCCTTGCCATCGCTTCTAATCGATGCCGCCGGTGGATGAGCAGGGATGGGGCCAGGGGTTGCAGGGGCTGGGGCCTCGCTCGGCCGTGAGCGATTGGTTGCGCAGAAAAGGTTGCCCTGGGCGATCGGCTGCGACCAATCCGCGTTTCTCCTTCGGCAGTTAGCCGTTTACGACAATCGGTAGTTGGCCGCGAGAGATGGGGTTGCTGTTGTTTCGGATTCGTCCGTCCCCAGCATAAAAAATCGGAACATGGCGCTTCTCAATCTGCATTGGGTTCGGGTTTGGGTGACACTCTGCGCGGTGGCAGTTGTCACGTCGATTTGTTCGCCGCCGCGGCCACTCTTTGGGCAGGCCGTTGCGATCTTCGACGTCAGCGCGCCTGCCGCGGAGGCCCAAGACGGCGAAGACGCTAAGCGGCCGTTTCGTCTGGCCGCGCAAACCACGGAGAACAACGAAGCCCTGGCCGACTTCGACCGTCATAAAAAGCGAGCCACGTGGGAGCGGGCTTTCAAGGCGCTGGAAAAAGTCCAAGGCAGCAAGCCCGACGCCATGGTCCCCCGCGCCGATGGCTTCTACATTCCCAGCCGCAGCTATTTGCGGCAGTTGTTGGCCACGTTGCCGCAAGACGGCAAGGACGCCTACCGCTTGTTTCACGATCCGGAAGCCAAGAAGCTGCTCGAACAGGCCACAGGTAAGGACGAGTTGGCCAGGCTGGCAAAGCTGGTCAACGAGTACTTCATCACCTCGGTGGGCGACGTCGCGGCCGATCGGCTGGGCGATTTGGAATTCGAACGCGGCGACGTCGAGCAGGCGGCCGAGCGCTGGCAGTCCATTCTGCAATATCACCCGGAAAGCGCGCTCAAACGTGCGCAACTGCTCGTCAAGTCGGGCGTCGCGTTTGCCCGCGCGGGTCGGCCCGATGAGGTTCGTCGCGTGGCCCGCGAACTTCGCGAGCGGCACGCCAACGAAACCGTGACCGTGGGCGGACGCAAGGTCAACGCGGTATCCCAGATTTCAGCGATGTTGCCCGCGGAGGGCGCCACGGCTACCGCGACCAGTGGCAACAAGTCCGCCAGTGCTCCGACCGAGGAAATGCGACTTCCCGCTTCCAGCGAACCTTTGTGGCAGTTTCAGATCCTCTCGCAGGCCAACGCCCAGGCGCTGGCCAGCATGGGCAACGATTGGGGTTGGGGCCGGGTCCCTGCCGCCGACGCGGTTCCACCAACGGCCGTCGACGACGAGCGGGTCTACGTGAACTTCCTGGGCTTTCTGTTTTCGCTCGATCTGAAGAGCGGAAAGCTGTTGTGGCGGAGCGCCAAGTTTCACGACATCGTGAACCAGCTCCGCAACAATCAGTTACTCATGCCGGAACAGTACGGCATCTGCCTCGTGGGCGATCGCATCTACACGGTGGGGCGCGAGGCGGGCAAGGTTTCGGACCAGAGCGCGCCGTTTGTGCTCAATTGCCACGAGAAGGCCACGGGCAAGCAGCTGTGGAGCTCGCAAAAGATCGCCAGCCTGAAGCCGTGGCGGATGTGGGGCGCGCCAACTGCCAGCGGAGACCGCGTCTACATCACGGCTATCAAGAACCAGCAACAACGCGATCTGCATCTGTTGGCGATCTCGGCCGCCGACGGCAAACTGCTCTGGGCCACTCAGTGTGGCACCTACCAGGTCGACGAATCCCAACTCTACAATCAGCGTTCGAGCCAGCCGACCTTGGCCATCGACGGTGACCGGTTGTTCGTCGATACGCACGTGGGCGCGGTCGTGCTGATCGACGCCAAGACCGGCGCCACACGCTGGGGCTTGAACTACGAGGCCGAAGCCCCCAATACCCAGTACTGGTACAACTCGCCCCGGCCGCTGTTGACGGTCGGCGGTCCACTCGTCGAAAACGACGTGCTGTATGTTAAGGGAATGAGGTCCAGTCGGCTGGTTGCGGTCGACCTTGCCGGACCCACGCTTCAATTCAAGCGCCCCGTGGGCGGCCCGGCGATGCTGATCGGCGTCGACAAAGATCGCTTGTTCTTGGGGGGTGACGAGATCGCGGCCGTTGACCTGAAGACGCAAAAGCTGCTCTGGGCCACGAAGGTGCCGATCGCCACGCCTTGGACGCGGGCCATCATGACGCACGACCGGCTGTTTCAATTCACGCCGCGCGGCATCTTCGAGATCGACAAAGCCAGCGGAGACGTCGTCGCGCGGCACCGCGGCGGCGATCTGGACTCGTTGGGCGGAGTATTGCTGCTCTCGAAGCGAACTTTGGTGACCGTGTCGAACATTTCGATCACGGCCTATGCCTTGCACGAGGGCGCAACTGCAGCAAGTAGCACAGGGGCAGGAGGCGCGAAGGATACCGAAACCGAGAAAAAAGCCGCTGCACTGGCCACGCCCACAGGGGCCACGCCGGCAGGAGCTGCTGGACCATGAGCACCAACCGCGCGTTCTCGACGACGTGTACAATCGCTTGGGCGAGCCGTGTCGCGATATGCACTGTCGCGCTATGCACTGCCGCGAGCGTTGTTGCCTTGACGCTGCCGTGTGCAGTGTGCGCCGAAGAGCGTGCCGTCACCGTCTCGGCCACGGGTGAAGTCAAGACTCGACCGACCACGGTCGAGATCTCGCTCTTAGCGACAGGTTCGGCAGAGTTGTCGTCCGACGCGCTCGTGAAATATCGAACCAGCGTCCGACGCACGCTGGATGCCTTCTCGAAGCTAAAAATCGAGAACCTCAAGATCGATCAGGAAGATCTTACCGTCGGCGGGCAAGGTCGCCACAACGACGGCGCGGACTACGTCGTCGTGGCTCCACCGGGCGCTGAGGCAACGGCTCATGCTCCGGTGAGCATCTCGCGAGCATTGCGGCTGCGCCTCAGCGGCGTGCAAGACCTTAAAGAAGACCAGTTGATCGACACGATCGTTCGCTTGGTCGACGTCGCCAAGGACTCCGGAAATACGATCGTGGGGGACGGCTCGCAGGCGATGGTTTCATTCTCCGTCGACAAAGCCGACGCGCTGCGCGACAAGGCTTCGCAAGCCGCCTTTGTCCAGGCCAGAGAACGCGCCGCCAAGTATGCCGCGTTGGCCGGCGCGCGTTTGGGCGACGTACTGTCGGTCGAGGAAGTAGCGTCCGACGCGAGTGACGTGAGCATGATGTGGGAAAATCCGTACGGAGGCCAATCTCCGGCGTATTTTTCGTCCGCGGACAGCAGGAAGATTATTTCGCAGTCGCTGGGCGAGATCCCCGTGCGAGTCACGCTGCGCGTGCGTTTTGCGATGTTGCCGGCCCAAGCGGATGAAAAAAAGTGAGTGGCTTTATCGCCGACCAGATACGTCGTTTCGCCGCGATTTGTAAATCACCCTAGTTTTTCAGGCTAAGTAGAACACCGATGAAACACTTTCACGCCCTGAGTATCGTCCTTGCGCTGTCCTTCGCAGGCATTGCCGCGGCCGCTGAATCTGGCGACGGTGAGGGCATCACCGTAACCGGCCAGGGCGAAGTGCTGGCCAAGCCGACGCATGTCGAGATCTCGCTCAACGCCTCGGGCTCGGCCGAGCTCACTGGCGATGCGTTGACCAAATATCGCGACTCCGTCCGCCGCACGACCGAAGCCTTCGCAAAGCTCAACCTGAAGCAATTGAAGGTCGAGCCGCTGGGCGTCGCCATCAAGGGCTCGGGCGGCGCCGGCGGCGCGCTGGCCGCCCAATTAGCCGCCGCGCGGGGCCAGGCCGCGGGGGGGGCCAAACCTCAGACCGATGTCTCGCGCTCACTGCGGCTTACGCTCTCGGGTATTCAAGGCATGCCCGAGGACGAGCTCATGGATACGCTCGGCAAAGTGCTGGACGTAGCCAAGGACTCGGGCGCGGCGGTGGGTAGCGGCGACGACTCGACGTCGGCCATCATGGCCATGATGGGCAACGGCGGCGGACAGCCATCGTCGATGGTGACGTTCGTTGTCGACAACGTCGACGAGCTGCGCGAAAAAGCCTACCAAAATGCCTTCAAGCAGGCCCGCGACCGCGCGCAACGCCTGGCCAAGCTGGCTGGCGGAAACGTGGGAGCGGTCCTATCGGTCCAAGAGTCGGCTGAGCAGCCCAGCGGCGAAAAGAAGGGCATTCAGGAACAGATGCTTTCGGCCATTTACGGCATCGGCGGATCGAACGGCGGAGACGAACGCCGCCTGACTTCGCAAACATTCGCCGACGTGCCGATACGCGTCACGTTGCGCGTCCGTTTTCGCCTGAATGACGCAAAAGGGGCCACGCCATGAAATGCCACTCTAGCGTTTTCCTCGCACTACTGGCGCTTTCCGCCCTGCTGTGCAGTGCTGCGCGCGGTCAGGTTTATGGCAGCGGCGGCCAGGATAGCTCGCCCGGCATCACCGTCTATGGCACGGGTGACGTTCGGGCCAAGCCGAACGTAATCGAAGTCCAACTCCGCTCGGCGGCCAAGGCCGAAATGACGGGCGACGCCATCGTCAAGTATCGCGACGCCAAGCGCCGCACGCTCGAAGCCTTCGCCGGGCTAAAGATGGGCAATGTCGAGATCGAGGAATTGGGCTTGTCGATCGCGCCGGGCAACAGCGCCGAAATGATGCAGAATATGATGCGCGGCATGCCAGTCACGCCAGGAAAATCGCAGATTGAGCTGGCCAGCACGCTCTTGGTGCGGCTCAAGGGGATCGAAACCATGCCCCCTGAGAAGATGACCGAGACCGTGGGCAAGCTCTTGGATGTCGCCAAGGACTCCGGCGCCGAAGTGGGCCCCAGCCCCGAGGAAGCGAACATGGCTTATCGCTATGGCCGCATGGTGCAAGGCGGTTTTGTACGCTTCGTACTTACGGATGTCGCCAAGATCCGAGAGCAAGCCTATGAGAAGGCCGTCGAAGACGCCCGCTCGCGGGCCACGCGGCTAGCGAAGCTGAACGACGTGCAACTAGGTAGCGTACTCTCGGTGCAAGAAATTCAAGTCTCCGGCGAAGAACCGCGGACGGCTACGCAGCCGTGGGAAGTGCAATCGACCACCGCGACCGCCAAGGCCGCGCAGATCAGTTCCGATTCGTTGAGCGACATTCCGTTTCGCGTCAAGCTACTGGTTCGCTTTAGCATCAAGCCTTCGGACCCGAAATCCGCCAGCGTCGATTCTCCCGCCAAAACCGCCGCCCCGGCAACCGCGGCCCCGGCAACCGCGGCTGCGCCCGTCCCTTAAAGCAGGACCGGCAGACGGTCGCAGCGGTGACCGTCCAACGCAAACCATTGAGTAATCCAAGCTGTAGGACAGAGGCGCCACTGCTTGTTCGCAAGCGGGGCAGTTAGAATTTCATGGTTTTGGCACGGATGACAAGGAGTTGTGCGATGTCCGCTCGACGAATGAGTAAACTGTTGCGATCGCGGACGCGCTTGGGCATGTGCGTCGTGGCATTTGCGTGCGCAACGGGCGGTGCGACGACGTTCGCCCATGCGGCCGAAGAGGTCATGCCCAAGCACATCACGGCCGATACGCTCAAGGCCGTGCGTGCGGGACTCGATTACCTGGCCAAATCGCAAGGGAGCGACGGCGCTTGGGGTGGCGACCAGGGGGGCCGCGCCTACCCCGTGGCCGTAGCTTCGTTGGCCGGCATGGCCATGCTCTCGCACGGAAACACGCCCACGCGTGGCAAGTACGCTCCACAAATCAAGGCCACGGTCGATTATCTAACCAAGTGCTCGCAGCCCTCGGGCCTGATCACCGGACCGGGGCAAGACTCGGGGCAGCCGATGCACGGGCACGGCTTCGCGCTCACATTTCTGGCCTCGGTGTATGGCATGGAGACCAAGGAAGCGACGCGCGCGAAGATCAAGGAAGTCGTGCAGAACGGCATCATGCTCACCTCGCGCGGACAAAGCAGCGCCGGCGGATGGACGTACGTCCCCGCCAGCGGCGATGAAGGCTCAGTGACGGTTACGCAGGTGCAAGGTCTGCGGGCCGCGCACAATGCCGGCTTCAACGTGCCGCGCGGCACGATCGAGCTGGCCGTGAAATACATCGAGCGCTGCAGCACGCCCGAGGGGGGCATCTGTTATTCGCTGGGCTCGGGCGGTGGCGCTCGCCTGGCGATTTCGGCCGCGGCCGTGGCCTCGCTCTACAACGCCGGCGAATACGACGCGCCGGTCGCCGAGCGGTGCCTCGAGTTCGTGTGGCAAAACTTCCAATCGCACGACGGTTGGAGCAAAGGGGGCGGACACGACTTTTACTGCCAGTTCTACGCCTCGCAGGGCTTCTACATGGCCGGCGACAAGTACTGGGACGAGTACTTTCCCGGCACGCGCGACGCGCTCTTGAAAAGCCAAGACAAAAACGAAGGCGCCTGGAACGGCGACGGCATCGGCAAAGCCTATGGAACCGCAATCGCCTTGATGATTCTGCAATTGCCGTACAAGTACCTGCCAGTTTTTCAAAGATGAGATCCTTTTTGGAATTCGTGAAAACCTGAACCGTACTGCTGGGATTGATGGTTGACGGGAAGCTGAGTCCAAAACGTTTACGGGCCACGGATTAAACACGGACGAAACACGGAAAATGGCTAAGGACGACCGTTGAAGGACGGGAAGTTCGACATTGCGTGTCGATAGGTCGTCGCGTTCCCAGACACTAAGTCGTATCCGTACTACAAACGTTAAATTTGCACGCACCTTACGCGGATTTTGATACCCGATTTTTCCCTAGCCCAGGCATTCATGCCTGGGAAATCAGCCGCAAATGGAGTTTTTGTACACGCCCTTCAGGGCGGAATAGCCGCCTTGGAAATACCAACCCGCTGAAGCGGGCTGACGACGACTTTCAGGAGGCGTCAAAAAACCCAGGCATTTATGCCTCATG